>Ga0210391_10000725_pt1 | contig 32512 bp, 27 predicted proteins | sample IncBWC12OmetaG_FD_160573 | JGI IMG/M metagenome (GOLD analysis project Ga0210391, IMG submission 160573) | Forest soil microbial communities from Barre Woods Harvard Forest LTER site, Petersham, Massachusetts, United States - Inc-BW-C-12-O ... | reverse complement strand
GAAGCAGCCGCGCAGTCGAAGGACCCCACGCCCGCCTGCGGCGCCGCGAACTCCGAAAGGAATTTCCGCCACTACTCCCGCTGCTAGGGAGAACTCCCTGAGACGTCATCGTCGGTCCAAGCGTGCAAGGGATCCTTCGACTGCGTTGTCGCTCGCTTCGCGACCGACAACTCCGCTCAGGATGACATAGCAATTGAGGGACAAGCCGGGTGCCCCACTTCTCGCTTCTTTTGCGAGAAGTGGAATAGCTCTTGCTAGTCTGTCGGAGACGCAGTCAGTGTCCGTAACTGCCTGACCGTCTCCGAAGGTTCGGAACGAATCGTATAATCCGCGTTCACGTCGGCTGTCCGGATGATGCCTTGCCTGTCGATGATGTACCGCGCAGGCATGGGCAGCCGGTATTCCGATTCGTCGTGGAATCTGTCTAGAGTGCTGCCGAACGACTTGTAAAGCTCGCGCAAGTAGTCCGGCAGTGTGAACACAAGACGAAACTCCTCCGCGGTCCTCAGATGAAGATCCGTCAAGATGTCGAATGCCAGGTTCAACTTCTTGTGCAGAGCGCGCGTGTACCGCTCGAGTTCGGGAGTGAGCACGACGATCTGCGCTCCCAATGCCCTGACTTCAGAATCAATTGCCCGTAGAGCCTCCAGCTCCATATTGCAGTAGGGTCACCAGTGTCCCCGGAAGAAACTGACCACAAGCGGTCCTTGACGGAGAAGATCGGCCGAGGCCACCTGGACGTGATCCTGGTTGAATAACGTGAAACCCGGAGCGCGGTCGCCGACCTTTAGGGCTCGCTCTTCAATTCCGGTGGCCTTGAGCTCGGCTGTCGCTCGATGCATCGTCTCGATTACTTCGTGCGGCGCGTTGTACGGTGGAGCTCCGGATTCGAATGATTTCTTAAACTCGTCCAGCCGTTCTTGAAGACTTGCCATCGCTTTAACCCCTATAGGATTTCACGACTAAAACCTGGATCCCACACTCTTAATTATAGATAGCAGTGTGCCCTCCATCTACGGCGAGTTTTGCAGCCCGCATTCCTGTCCCGCTCCACGGTCCCATGGGCGGGTGGCCCAGATCTCCGCTCCCGCTCACGAAAAAGGAGTGCCCCATGTCTCGCGTCCTTAGCGAGACGTGGAATTCCACGATCCCATCCCTCCAGGGTTTTTGTTGATTCACTCCACCCCGTTGTCATCCTGAGCGAAGCATGTGGATTCGCCTTACGAATACGCATGCGCAGTCGAAGGATCCCTACGCCCTCATCCGTTCCCGACGGAGTTCTGCATCTCGGGTATTTCCCCGCCGCCACGCCGAAGACCTAGGACCTGAGACCGTCGTTCGTGACTCCGCCGCAACGACTCAGCCGCTGCAAAAATTGTGAACCCGTTTCACTTTCCGAACAAAACCCAACCACCGGTCTATGGATTACTCCCGTTTGGGTCAGGTTTTCAAAATGGCAATCTCGTCCTAAATTCGCTATCACCCGCACGCTACACGCCCGTCGATGTTCTGATTCTGGAAAAAACCCGGCCATCGTGTTAAGTCGTGCCAGTTCCATACGATAAACATTGATGCTTGTGTAATCGGGTCTCGCCTCTTTTGCGAGACCCGCTGCCTTGAGCAATGTTTAGCGGTTGGAAGAACGCGCTCTTTTGAAATATGTGGGCTCCGCGCGAGATTTGCTCAACGCTTCAGTTGCAGAAGGAGATCACGATGTACCACGACGTATGTCCCCGCCATTCAGCTTTGATTCTTCTATCGCGGAATTCCAATCGCTTTTCCGAAGCCAAACCCCATGCCGAAAGCTTCCGAAACAAGTCTTCCAGAATGACAACGATTGCGCTGGCATTGCTTGTGGTATTAGCCTGCGCGACCGAGGCAGCGCAGGCCCAAATGAGCACGTTGCACACCAGCGGACGGTCGATCGTGAATGCCAATGGGCAGGTTGTGCAGCTTATGGGAGTCAACCTGGGCGGTTGGCTGGTGATGGAGCCATGGATGACTCCTGCTGATAGCGGAGGCCTTCCTGATACCTACAGCATCATTCAGGAACTCGACAGCCGCTTCGGCGTGGCTGAAGAACAGAGCCTGATCAAGACCTACCAGCAGAGTTGGATCACGTCGACCGATCTGGCCAACATCAAGAATGCTGGATTTAACGCGGTGCGGGTTCCGGTGTGGTGGGGGAATTTCTATCCCATCGCCAATGTCTCCAACTCTTCCTGGCGCTCGGACGCTTTCACCGAGCTTGATTGGCTGGTCAGCCAGGCCTCGTCTCTCGGCCTCTATGTGATCATCGACATGCACGGAGTGGTCGGAAGCCAGAGCACCTCAGATGATACCGGACAGCAAAACCTGAACCAGTACTGGACGAACAGCAATGACCAGGGCAATACCGCCTACATGTGGTGGGAGATTGCCAACCATTACAAGGGCAATCCCACGGTAGCAGGCTATGACCTTCTCAACGAGCCCACCGGCGCCCCCAGTAACACCGCTGTGATCAATGCCTACGTGAGCCTCTACAACAGCGTCCGCTCCGCCGATGCCAACCACATCATCTTTATTGAAGGAACCTGGGGCAATTGGGACTGGAGCATGCTTCCCAGTCCTGCCTCCGAGGGATGGACCAACGTCGTTTACGAAATGCACGAGTATCAGTACAACGGCAGCGAGTCACAAGTGGAGCAGGGTTCCACCAACCAGGTCAACGATTTTAACAACCACTCCAGCTACAACTGCCCCGGTTATATCGGCGAGTTCAATGACATGTACAACGTCTCCTCGGTATGGAACTTTTCCGTGGATGCCTATAACGCCGCTGGGCTAAGTTGGACGATGTGGGCCTACAAGTCCACCAATGCGCTGAATCCAAGCAATTGGGGATTCTATGGCCCGACGTATTGGGCAACCACTCCCAATGTTTCTACCCACTCCTCCGCCACGATTGCGGCCGATTGGGAGCAATGGACCACGACCAACGCCTTTGCCCAGAACGCCGATCTCGGCCTAAGCGGCAATGTCAATGGCGCAAGCATCAGCACGAGTTCATGGTTCAACGTCCTCAACCAGAACAGCAACGCGTGTGTCGATGCGCAGGGATGGGGAACTTCAAACGGAACTGTTGTGCAACAATGGTCCTGCGGCAGCCAGCAGTACAACCAGGAGTGGCAGTTCCAATCCAAAGGCAACGGCATCTATAGCGTCGTCAACCGCAACGCGCCCAGCGAGACCTGGAATGTAGTCAACAACGGTACGGGCGACGGCAGTCTGATCCAGCTTTGGACCTATGGGGGCGGTTCCAATGAGCAGTGGATGCCGGTCGCACTTGGCGGCAATCTGTACAAATTCGTTGGGGTGGGAAGCGGGAGATGCCTGGATGTTCCGGGAGCGTCCACTGCAAATGGCGTGCAGCTCCAAATCTATGATTGCAACGGAACCGAAGCCCAGTCATTCACTTTGAATGCCCAGCCGTAGCAGACCAGGCTGCCGGCGGTGCCCCACTTCTCGCCTCCCTTTTTGACGAGAAGTGGGCCCTCCCGAGCAGACAGCAGCTTCGCGCAGCGCCCTTCGCGCCTCTATTTCACCGGAATCAAATCAAACTTACCGGATGATTCCTCATAGAACAGCGCGCCCTCTTTCGCATCGCCGCCGCTCCAGTGTTTGTGTCCACCGGGGACGCGTAAGAAGTCGCCCGCCGCTACACGCTTTTCGCCCGCATCGTCCTTGTATAAATATGCGCCCTTCACCACGACGATCCAGACATCGTTGGTGTGCGTGTGCATCTCGTTATCCTGCCCCGGATCGAACTTGGTAAAAGTGGCGTGCGCTCCCTTGTCGGCGTCGCCCCAAATTTTAGCCATGGATACACCCTTGACCCTTGTCGTGTAATTTGCCTGACCCGAAGAGACATAAACGACTTTCTTCATTTCGTTCTGTCCGTGTACCCGCCCCACGGACCAAGCTGCGATGATCGCCGCCACCATGCCAACTACAAACAATGATCGTTTCATCATTTCTCCTTTTTTCCGTTGCAGTTTCCGATTGAACCCCAAGGCCCACGCATCTTAACACCAGGCAAAATCCAAGGGCGCTGAATCTCCGCCGGTGCTACTCGCAGACAGCGTGGTCACAGCCCTCGCTTCGTTGACTAGGCGCATCAGCCTCCGTAAGATGAAACGACCCGCGGACCTTCACAGCTTTACGATGAAACGGGCTCCGAAATCAGCCCCACACAATGATCGGCTTAACCATTTCTCACTACCGCATCGTCGAAAAACTCGGTGGCGGCGGCATGGGTGTGGTCTATAAGGCTGAAGACACACGGCTGCATCGTTTCGTCGCCCTCAAATTCCTTCCAGAAGATTTATCCCGCGATCCTCAGGCGCTGGCGCGCTTTCAGCGCGAGGCTCAAGCCGCCTCCGCGCTGAATCATCCCAACATCTGCACGATCTATGACATCGGCGAGCAGGATGGCAAGGCCTTCATCGCGATGGAATTCCTGGAAGGTTTAACGCTGAAGCATCTCATCGACGGCAAGCCTGTGGAGACCGATATTCTGCTCGGCCTTGCCATCGAGATTGCCGACGCCCTCGACGCCGCCCACGCCGAAAAAATCGTCCACCGCGACATCAAGCCCGCGAATATTTTCGTGACCAAGCGCGGACATGCCAAGATCCTCGACTTCGGCCTGGCAAAAGTCGCGCCCGCCGCTTCTTCCAGTAAGGTCGCTTACGCCAATACGCAAACTTTTTCTATCGACGACCAGCACCTCACCAGCCCCGGTTCAACGGTCGGCACCATCGCTTACATGTCACCGGAGCAGGTGCGAGCGAAGGAGCTCGATGCCCGCAGCGATCTATTTTCGTTTGGCGCAGTGCTCTATGAAATGGCCACTGGCACGCTGCCGTTCCGCGGCGAAAGTTCCGGGGTTATCTCTCACGAGATTCTGGCGGGCAATCCAGTCCCGGCGGTGCGCCTGAACCCGGATCTTCCGGCCAAGCTCGAAGACATCCTGAACAAGGCGCTGGAAAAAGATCTCGAACTGCGCTACCAGCATGCCGCCGACATGCGTGCCGACCTGAAGCGGCTGAAACGAGAAACGGAGTCGCGACCGGGTGTGACTGCGAGTTCAGGAAGCGTCGCAGCCGCGAAAGACAGTGGATCGCAGTTTGCCGCTCAGCCGGCTTTTCCGACTGCCGGATCATCGGGCGCCGTTCCGTCCGCGTCGTCGAGTGCGGCATCTGCGGTTGCCGGTCCCGCGCTTTCCCATGATCGTTCTTTGGGAAAACTTGCCTGGGCGATAGTCCCGGTGGTCGTCATCCTCGCGGGTATTTTTTGGTTAGTCAGGCAGCGCGGCGTTGTGCCTGCCGTCGTGATCTCCACTCAAAAGACCATCGCTGTTCTGCCTTTGCAGAACCTTGGTTCCGATAAGGATGTGGATTTTCTACGGCTAGCTCTGGCCGATGAAATTGCAACTTCGCTGAGCTACGTTCGTACCCTCACCATTCGACCGTTCGCCACCACCAGCAAGTACGAGTCTCCTAATCTCGACTTGCAGGAAGCCGGCCGCGCCATGCATGTGACAGACGTTGTCACCGGCCACTATCTAAAAGAAGGCGACCAGCTTCAGATTACTCTGGAGGCTGTAGACATCGCCGACAACCGCACCCTGTGGCGCGATACCATGACCGTCGCTGCTCCTGACATGATTGCCATGCGGAACCAAATTACGGCGAAGGTACGTCAAGGTCTGGTGCCCGCTCTTGGGGCTGGAAGCGATTCCAGTGAAGGCACACGCCCCAAGAATGAAGAGGCTTACGATCTCTACCTGCGCAGCATTTCGCTGCCGCATGATCCTCTTCCTAATAAGGACGCGATCGCCATGTTGGAGCGTTCGGTCGGAACCGACCCCGCTTACGCGCCGGCCTGGGCCGCGTTGGGCGTTCGCTACCATTATGACGCGGCATACTCTACTGGCGGCGAGGCGTCATTTCAAAAGTCCAATGCCGCTCTCGAACGCGCCATGGTTCTCGATCCGAACTTCGTTTTTGCGCCGGCCTGGCTGATTACCAATCGAGTGGAAAGAGGAGAATTGGCAAAAGCCTACGCCGACGCCAAGGCTCTGGTAGAGCGGCATCCGGAGAATGCTCAGACGCATTTTGCTCTGGCATACGTATCGCGTTACGGAGGCGCGATGGAGGAATCTGCGCACGAGTGCGACACGGCCCTTTCTCTGGATCCGGGAAATTTTCAGCTCCGCTCCTGCGCGTTTACCTTCGATCAGTTGGGGAACTACGCGCGGGCTCTGGAATTTCTCCAGCTCGATGCCGGATCGTGGTGGGCTGGATCGAACCTGATACGGCATTACGTTCGCGAGGGAAAATTGTCGCAAGCGCGGGAAGTCGCGCAGAAATTTAACAATTATCCTGACGGTCGGATGTGGCTGGCGTGCATGGACGCGCCGACCTCCGCCGATGCGGCGAATCTCGCGCGAAACACTGCCGCCCAAATGTTAGCCGATCCTGATCCTGAACCGCGATATGTAGTTGCGTCCGACGTGCTTTTCTGCGGTCAGCGCGACCTTGCTTTAAGCATGCTCAAGAGTTCTGTCGTTACCGGCCACTTTTGTGCCTACGAAGGGCTCCGCAATGACTCGATCTGGGCGCCCCTGCGCGGCACGCCTGAGTTCACGCAATTACTTTCCGCAGCCGAACAGTGCCAGTCCGATTTCCTCGCACAGAGATCCCAGGGTAGATGAGCGCAGTTCTGGTAACCGGTGGATCGGGTTTCATTGGCAGCCACTGCATCTTGCAGCTTCTGGCAGCGGGCCATCAGGTACGCACTACGGTGCGGAGCCTGAAACGCGAGGCCGACGTCCGCGCCATGCTGAGGGAAGGTGGCGCAGACTCGCAGAGCAATAGTCGTTTGTCTTTCATTGCCGCAGACCTCGAAAACGACGCAGGTTGGCCCGAGGCCATCGCCGGCTGCGAGTATGTGCTGCATGTGGCGTCGCCATTTCCTTCCGACGTCCCCAAGAACGACGACGAGCTCATCGTGCCCGCGCGCGCGAAGGTGCGCTTCGCGTATTGCGCGTGGCGCGCGATGCCGGGGTCAAGCGCGTTGTGCTGACCTCTTCGTTTGCCGCGATCGGCTATGGCCATCCGCCACAAAACAATCCGTTTAACGAAACGGACTGGACTGACCTCAACGCCGACGGCCTTACCGCGTATGTGAAATCGAAAACGATAGCTGAACGCGCGGCGTGGGATTTCATTGCCCGCGAAGGTGGCAACTTGGAGCTTTCAGTCATTAATCCGGTAGGTGTCTTCGGCTCGGTTTTGGGACCCGATTATTCGACGTCGACCCTCATCGTGCAGCGCATGATGGATGGCGCCGTGCCGGGCCTTCCGAAGCTGTTGTTTGGCGCCGTCGATGTGCGCGATGTCGCCGACTTGCATATCCGTGCGATGACTCATGCCGCCGCTAAAGGCGAACGCTTCCTTGCCATTGCGGGCGATTTTCTGTCGATGGTCGAAATTGCGAAGCTATTGAAGCGCCGGCTGGGCGCGGCTGCCAAAAGAGTTCCAACCCACGAACTGCCGAATTGGCTTGTACGACTTGCGGCGCTGCGCGATCCCGCAGTGAAGCAGATTCTGCCCGAACTCGGGAAGGTGAAGAATGCCACCAGTGAAAAAGCCCAGCGCATGCTCGGCTGGGCGCCGCGCTCGAATGAGGAGTCTATCGTGGCCACCGCCGAAAGCCTGGTGCGGCTCGGCCTTCTGTAAGGACCGCAAAAAGCCTGAGTAGGATTGGACACATTCTGGCGTTCATGGCTGGAGACTCCCCTCATTCCATCTCCACATGCCACAGCGGCTCTCCACCCAGCGAGTGGTAAAACCCCCACCCCGCCAACGCTATCACGCTAAGCACAGCCAGGACCGAGGTCGGCACATACCACGCCGAAAGGTCGGTACTGATCGGAAGGTTCGCCATCATGTTCACGGTGAAGATAGCGCACGCCAGCGGAACCAAACCAAAGCGATAAACGATCAGAAAAGCGATGGCATACACCAGAATTTGCGCCGGCAGTTCAACTGCAACGTAGGAACTCGAAAATGCCTGCGGCAAGGCAAAAAGGGCGACGAAAGCTATCGCAACTAGCCAATCTTTCCGCAGCACGACTTTGAGTCCAAGCAGTAGAAAAAAGAATTGTAGAGTGCCGATGATCGAGGTTGGGATTTGCATCAGCCACGCGCCCAGTGCTTCGCGCCCGCCTGCCAGGTATTCGGTTTGGCCGATACCAGGAGCGGCGCCCATTTGCATCATCGGGATATAGCGAATCTGGAAGACCAGAATCCAAAGCAGGCCCAGCATTACGCCGAACAAGATGTCGCGCCCCACCAGCGGATCGCGGAACTGTCCGGCCAACAGACGGCTCCACGAGATGATGGATTGTGGCCAGTGCCGCCGCACCCAGGGCTCCAGCCCAAGATACAAGAGCCAGGTCAAGCCGGAGATAAACAGTCCAGTGCTGACCGCGATGATGAACAGAAAGAAAATGTTGAGGCCGGGCACGAAGTGGCCGCGGCTCAGCCACAACAGCATTTCCAGTGCAAACATCACCACAGCTAGGCGGAATGCGCCTTCACGGTCGCCACGCCCCTGCCGGTAATTCCGCCGCGCCAGGCGAACCGCTCCGAAAAGCAAAGAAAATCCCAGAACAAGCGTGAGGATCTTTCCCACTTTCTTTCCGACCGAATCCTCCGGACTTTTCATTCTCTCGGGCTTGGTCCAATCCCCAATGAGTAAAAAGAAAACCGGCTTGCCGTGCCACGCGGCCGCTTCAATGCGCAATGGCCGCGTCGTACCCGGCCAGTTTCCGGTCCACGCTGTCCGGGCATCGGAGTCTCCGGGTGAAGCCCACGCTGGCTCGGCTTTTTGAAACTGAGATGGATCAAGCCCCGCTGCGGTGAAAAACAAATTCCAGTCAAACGCCGCCGCGGGCGATGGGCCTGAATTCTCTTTCTGCGCCGGGATCGCCTGAAAATAAGTGAGCCGACCCTGCGGATCGAGTTCGATATTGATCATTCCTGAAAGCGTGGTGGGAGGATCGCTCCACGTCACAATTCCCGGGTTGAGCAATTGATCGCGAAAGCCCTCGGCAGTCATGTCATCGGGACTTTGCCGGTACCAGAATTTCAGCACCGACGGCCGTGCCGTGAGCACTGTATTCCAATCGGGCCGGGGCTTGTCGTTCTTTTCCACGTACTCCTGGAAGTCGGTGTCGTAGCGCAAATCGTAGAGACTATCCGCGGGACGTTCGGGATAACCGAGTTGAGCAATGATCTCGCGCGCCTTTTGCCGAAGCACTTCCGGAGTCAGTTCGAGTCGCATCTTGTCGAGACCGCTGTAGCGAATCCCGAGGAATGCAGCCAGGCCCAACGCCAGCAGCACAGAAACAAGGCAAACCACTGCGGTCCGCGGACGCAGCCCAGCAGTTTCGCCGGATGCAGCCACCATTTGAGGCGATGGCGTTTCTCCCGCCGCCAGAGCCGCGGCCAGTGGATCGCCGCCGGGCAAAGCCGCTGCCACGCTAAGGACTGTCGCGGGCCGTGCAGATGGCTCGGTTTCCAGGCAGCGGAGAATCACACGTTCCACGACCGGGTTCAGATCCTTCACTACGCTCGAAGGCCGGCTCACAATACGGTCATTGGCCGTTCGAAGCTTCTCCGACGCTTTCTCCGCGAAGGCCCGCTTGCCGGTGAAGACTTCGTATAACACCAGGCCGAGCGAAAAAATGTCGCTGCGCGAGCTGACTTCTTTCCCCGCCAGCTGTTCCGGTGCCATGTAGGCCGGAGTTCCGCTGCGTACTTCGGCTCCTTGAATCTGATCCGCGACTCCGGCCAACCCAAAGTCGGTGATCACCACCTGCCCACGCCCATCCAGCATGATGTTCGCCGGTTTCAGATCGCGATGGAGAACTCCTTTGGCATGCGCCGCGGCCAGGCCGGCGCAGAGTTGGCGCGCGATATCGAGAGCTTTATCTTCGGGAAGGCGTCCAATGCGGCGCAGCAGAGACGCCAGATCTTCGCCGTCGACATACTCCATGGTGAAGAAGTTGTGGCCATCGACATCGCCCACATCGTACACGCGGCAAACATTGGGATGGGAAACGCGCCGCGCGATCCGCACTTCGTTCTTGAATCGCTCAAGCAATCCCTGATCGCGCGCAGCCTCGTCGGGGAGGAACTTGAGAGCCACTTGCTGGCCGAGCGTGAGATCGTCGGCGCGATAGACCTCACCCATGCCGCCTTTTCCGAGCAGGGCAATAATGCGGTAACGGCCCGCCAGCAGACGACCGGGAAGAAACCTGCCTTCGCTCAGATACTCCGCCGAGCTCGAAGTTCGCGACCTCGAGGTTCGAGACGAGGAACTGGAAGGCGGCTGCTGCGGCAGCGGTGAGGTCGCCGTGGCGAAGTCAAGCGTGGCTACATCGTCAGTGTTGCCGGCGGGCGCACCACATGCCGAGCAGAAACGTCCAGCGATGGGTACATCAGTACCGCAAGATGAGCACGGAGGCATGAATTTTCCCGCTACAGTCTACCGCGTTGGAGCAAGAAATAGTTTTGGAGGCAGTTGTGGCCGGGTTCTGCCGTCGAGGTAACTGCGGTCGGGTTACCAAAGATTAGATTCTTGCGAATCGCGAAGCTCATAGTTCCGGTATCGCTGCCGATCCATCTTCCTGATGCGGCTCTTCGCGCACAGTGAGGAATCTGTTATGCAAGCTCGCACCCTTCTCGTATTCCTTACTCTGCTTGTGCTGGCTGGTTGCAGCGCGAGCCCACGCACAGCGTCTACGGCGCCGGCCCCACGCGTTTATCACGGCTCCGCATCGGTGGGTGATTTCATGACCATCACCATCGACTCCAGCGCTCAAACCATCAACTACAAAGACGTATCGAATGGCGATAACGGAACCGTGCCTTACATGGTGAACTCCAGCGGTACTTATACGATTAACGATCCTCCGGCAAACCTGATTGCCGCTTATGAAGTGCCGAACTATGCGATGGTCATTCAGGCCGCCAAGACTGGTCCGAGCTCGAATACGCCGGCGCTGATTACCGCGGTCGAGAGCGGCCCCATCTCGATGGCCACATTTGAAGGTGAATCCTACAACTACATGCAGTTCCGCACATCGGCCGGCGGGATGGAGGTTGGCTCCGTAACCGTCGGCGCACAGGGATTCGGATCGATCTCTTCCTTCTGGCCTTACGGCGCCTACAACGGTGGGAATCAAGGCAGTCCATTCAACGCGGGCACAATCGACATGACTCAGGCGCAACTCGATTCGTCGGGGACGTTTCTGAAAGTTCCCGAGCCCGGGAACAGCAGTGTCTTCGATTACGTGTTCGGTACGGCGAATGGAATTTTCGCCGTCGATACTGCGAACGGCGCCATCCTCGGTTTGAAGAAAGCTGCCAGCAAGAACTTTGATCCATCATTTGCCGGGACGTATAGCGCAATCTACTACCAGAAAACAGGAGCCAGTACAGGCCAGGGGAATATCGAATCAGGATTAGCAAGTCTGGGAAATGCAACACTTGTGGTTACAGCTGGCGCCCAGGTCACGGTCACTGACGCCCAAGGAAACACGATGGTCCAAGCCACGCTCACGCCGGTGGCGGATGTCGACTATCTTTACGATGGCAGCAGCGTTGAGTTGCAAGACCCCTGCTACGGTGTGTTTCATTTCCGCGTAAATACCAGTAGCCTGCAGCAGGATGTATTCGTGACTTTCATGAACCGGGCGATGCTTTTTTCTTCCTTCACTGCCAACCTGCCATTCAGCAACAACGGAACCTACAACTATTTTTACGGCGTTGGCTTGAAGTAGAAAGGGACATTTGTGCTCAGAGCTTAGACTCCCCATTTTTCAGATTGGAACTTGAAAGGGTTGCAGGGCCTAAGCCCAACCGGGGTCCAATGCCACTTTGTATTACCATCGCAGCGTGATCTCTCGTTTCCGTGCGTGGCTTCGTGATTCATTGTTTCTGTTGTGTCTGGCTGCTGGTTTGCTGGCGTTTGTAGTGCAGTCCGGCGAGTTGGGAACTGCAGACACTATGCATCGGCTGCAGACGACGCATTGGCTGTGGACTTCTGAGCCGCAGGTCTTTCCGACCGAATATCCCGAGTTCGGCCTGCACGGACGCGGCGGCCAATTCTATAGCTGGTACGGAATCGGACAGTCGCTGCTGATGCTGCCCGCGGATCTTGCAGGTACCTGGATCGCGCATTGGCGGATCTTTCGTCGATACGGTGATGATCCGGCCGTTCGCAGTATTGTGGTCAGCTTCGGCACCGGCATTCTCGTGAATGTTCTCACCATGCTTGTCGGGTTTCGCCTGCTTCGCCAGTTACGGTTCAGCGTAAGGGAATCGGTGCTGGCGATGCTGGCGCTGATGTTCTGCACCACACATCTTCACTACACCCAGAACATGATGGAAAACAATTACATCATGCTTCTAACCCTCGCCGGATTCTCCTGGCAATATGAATGGCTGCGAACGCAGAGCACCCGCTCGCTGTTTCTCGGCTCAACGGTGCTCGGCCTAAACCTGCTGACGCGGCTCACCACCTGCCTCGACCTCGTAGCGGCAGGCGTTTTTCTTCTACTCGTATTCTGGTTCGAACGAGTTCGTGGCCGCGAACTGCGGCAGCGGTTCTGGGCCTATTGCAAGATCGCCGCGCCTGTATATGCGTTCTTCCTCCTCGTCGACCGGCTTTATCAGTTCTACCGTTTCGGATCATTCACGAACACTTATGTATCACTGGCTGCCGAGCAATATCGCTCGCAAGATCCGACTTTGCCGCCAAATTTCCCCTGGACGACGCCGTTCTATGAGGGGTTCCTGAGCCCATTGTTCAAGCCGGAGAAATCGATTTTCCTTTTTGATCCGCTGCTCTTAATAACGATTCTGCTGTTGGCTGTGTTGTGGAAGCGCCTGTCACCGGAGGTCCGCGCTTATGGCGCGACTTCGCTTCTTCTTCTGCTCGCCTACATCAGCTTTTATGCCCGTTACGCCTACTGGGCGGGAGATTTTGCCTGGGGCGATCGTTATGTCTCGACCTCGGTGGAACTGGCGGCACTTCTTGCCGTGCCTCTCTTGCTGCGCTATCGGGAAAATCTGAGCGCATGGATTTGGCGTTGCGCAATGGTGTTCATTGCGGCCAGCTTCATGATTCAGGTTGCATCGCTCGCTTTCTGGTTGCCGCTTGAGATTTATCAGATGGAAACGTTGGGGCACCCAACATTCGTGATTGCGTTGCGCTTTAAAAACATCGCGGCATTCGCGCTCGGGAAAATGCAGGCCTGGGGATTGAATAACGACTCGATGACGCAAGATCCCTGGGATTACGTTCACATCACGACCTGGAATTTTCTACCGTTCCTGCTACGAAGAGTAGGAGCCGCGCCGAGGTGGGTTGTGGATGTTGCGTTTGCAGTGTGGTGCGCTGGAATTGCGGCGCTTGCGTGGAGTCTCCGGCGGCTAAAAGCGGTTCTGCAGCAGCGTATGGTGTGAGCTTCTGTGGTGAGTTTCGATGATCGATCGATCTGGAATGGAAGCATCGCGCACGAAGCGACTTCCTTATCTTGTGCTAAGATCATCGGCGCGTAAAAGGGCGCATCCGGTCCGCGGAAAGGACAGAAGTCCACCTGATCGTAAAATTTCGTTTTCACGAACTTACTTTCTTTCTGCCCGTAAATGCGGACCTCGGGCCTAAGGAAGGAAGTTCGTCATGCCGGTAAGACGCCTCCCGTCGAATCCGAATCTCAACCATCTCAGGTATCAGGCGAAAGATCTACTCAAGGGGCACGCTACCCGCGATCCGGGAGTAGCCCAGCGGCTCAGGGAGTTTCATCCGAGATTCCTCAGGGCTGCGGACGATGAAATCTTCGACGCTCAGCTGAGCCTCAGTGCCGCGCAACTCGCAATCGCGCGAGAGTATGGATTCCCGAGTTGGGCGAGATTGAAAAAGCACATCGAGAAACCAACCCTGTCTGACCAACTCAACTTGCCGCATCATGAGCGAATTGAAGATGCTGTATTTCGACACGCTGTGGATCTTCTCGACGCAGGCGACGTGGCAGGATTGCGCGCGCATCTGAAACAATATCCGAATTTAGCGTACCGACGCATCATCTTCGAAGGCGGCAACTACTTTCGAAATCCAACACTCCTGGAATTCATAGCGGAGAATCCGGTGCGCCACGGAACTCTGCCGCGCAACATTCCGGAAGTGGCAAAGGTTATTCTCGATGCTGGTGTGGAGCAATCTGCACTCAACGAGACCCTGATGCTCGTCGCAACCGGAAGCGTGCCGCGTGAATGCTGCATGCAATTGCCGTTAATCGATCTCCTTTGCGATCATGGCGCCGATCCCAACAGCGCCATCCAGGCGGCCGCCTTGCACGGAGAGATTGAGTCGGTGAATGCTCTGATCGAGCGAGGCGCTCGCATCGATTTGCCGGTGGCAGCGGCTCTGGGACGAACTGAAGATGCCCGACGGTTGCTTCCCAATGCGAACCATGAGGACCGCCACTTGGCGCTCTCGATTGCTTCCGACCGCGGTCATGTAGACGTAGTTCGATTGTTGCTCGACGCTGGCGAAGATCCAAATCGATACAATCCCGTCGGCGGACATTCCCACACAACCCCATTACATCAGGCTGCCGGCGCTGGGCATGAGGACGTGGTGCGGCTTCTCGTAGAACGCGGCGCGCGATTGGATTTGAAGGATATCCTCTGGCACGGCACTCCGGCCGAATGGGCAAGACACGGTGGCGAGACAGCAATTGAAGCGTATCTTCGGGCGCAGGAGACCGAAAGCAGGAGACGGGAACCAACAAAATGAAAACTGACGCGTCTTCATGAGCGGCCGTGACTACTACGATGTCAATCCTAGGCCCGCAAGAAATTGCACACTGATTCGGGAATCAGCGGATTTATCGCTAAATTCATTGTTTCGGTGCCGGAGAAACGTAGTATTATACCTGCGCCAGAGAAGCCCAACCGGGCTTCGTGCAGTCGACCCCCGGAAAACTGAAAGCGGAACTTCCCTCGAATTCCTAGGAGAAACCGTGACTCGAAGACTCAGTGAATTCTTGCTCGCCTTAGTCGCAATCCTGTTAGGCGTGACCATTACCTCTCAAGCCCAGCCGCAGTCCTTGATGACACGTCATGTGCGTCAAGCGACTCTCAATGGCTACGCACCTTTGGTCGGGCGACTACCTGCAACGCAGTCGATGCGCCTCGTACTGGTTCTGCCGCACCGCAACCAGGCCGAGTTGGAGGACTTGCTCAAGGAACTTTACGATCCTTACGGCTCGTCTTATCGCAAGTTCCTTACCGTGGAAGAGTTCACCGCGAGGTTTGGTCCCAGCCAGGAAGATTATAACTCCGTGATTCGTTTCGCGGAAGCGAACGGCCTCACGGTAGTTGGCACCTCCCGCAATCGCATGAACCTTGATGTTACGGGGTCAGTGGAGAACATTGAGAAAGCCCTCCATCTGAACATGGCCGTCTACCAGCACGACACCGAAAATCGCACCTTCTTCGCTCCGGACCGCGAGCCCACGCCGGACTTGGCGGTCCAGTTGTGGCACATCGCGGGCCTGGATAACTATTCGACCCCGAAGCGCGGGCTAGTGCGCCGCAACGAGAGCGCCGCAAATGTGAGCTCGGGTGCCACGACCGGCTCCGGTCCCAAAGCCTCGTTCCTCGGCAGCGACATGCGGGCAGCGTATTACGTCAATGGGAACGCCTCGGCCACTCTCACCGGCGCCGGCCAATCGCTCGGACTGTTTGAACTCGCTGGCACCGATCTGGCTGATCTGACGACCTACTATAAAAACGTAGGCCAGACGAATAACGTACCAATCACGCTTACGTCCGTTGACACCCAAAGCACAAGTTGCGTCTTTAACGGCACCCCTCGCTGCGATGACACGGAACAGACCTTAGACATGACCCAGGCGCTCGGCATGGCTCCGGGCTTGTCCAGCCTGGTGATGTACATCGGAACTGGCGCTTTGGCCGGACAAACCGTCGACGACTCGGGCATTTTTAACGCCATGGCCACGGCCAGCCCGTTGAACGCGCAATTGAGCAGTTCGTGGCAGTGGAAGCCCTCGGACCCCTCAACCGACGACGTCTACTTCGAGGAGTTCGCGGCGCAGGGTCAGAACCTGTTTGTAGACGCCGGCGACGACGGCACATGGAGTTCGAGTGACTTTTATTGGCCGACGGATAGTGTTTATGTTACTGGGGTCGGCGGGACGGACCTAGAAACCACCGGCGCGGGTGGCCCTTGGGCCTCGGAAACAGGCTGGGAAGACACGGGCGGCGGCATTGGGCCGGACGACTTTACGATTCCTTCGTGGCAGGTGACTGCAGCCGCCGGCTGCGCCAAATGCTCACAAAGTTTTCGTAACGGTCCGGACGTTGCGGCCAATGCGAATTTCAGCTTTTACGTCTGTGCCGATCAGGAGGCTTGCAGCGCCAACGTTTATGGGGGAACCAGCTTTGCTACGCCCATGTGGGCGGGCTATCTAGCTCTCGCCAATGAACAGTATCTCTTGAACGGAGCAAGCAAGACGCTCGGCTTCATCAATCCGGCCCTTTATACGATTGGGTTGGGCGCGGACTATAGCACCGACTTCCACGACTGCCTCACTGGAGGCAACACCGACGGCTGCGCCGTCGGCTTCGACTTATCTACCGGCTGGGGCAGTCCGAACGGAAGCGCCCTCATCAACGTGCTTGCCGGAACGCCTTCTGCCAGCTTCACGATTACTGCTTCACCCACTTCGGTCCCGGTGGCACAAGGCAAGAGCGGGAAATCAACGGTCACCACCTCCGCTTTGAATGGCTTTGATTCGGCGGTCGCCTTGTCCGCAACCGGCCAGCCTGCGGGCGTAACCGCAACCTTCAATCCGGCGTCGATTGCCGCACCCGGCTCCGGCACTTCGACCTTGACTCTAGCCGTGGACACGACGACCGCGAAGGGTACTTACCCGATCACCATCACGGGCACGGGGGGCGGCGTTACGAAAACAACCACGGTCACGTTGACCGTAACCGCGACGAAAAAGATCTTTTCGATCTCTGCTTCGCCCAAGGCCATTACGGTGGCACGGGGTAGCTCTGGCACCTCTACCATCACCGCGAAAGTTGCGGGCGGCTTCGATTCGGCGATCAGCCTGTCGGGCGGTTCCAAAACAATAACCTTCAGTCCGAATCCCATTCCCGCACCGGGCTCTGGGACCTCGACGATGACAGTGATGATAAGCAATACAACGCCACTGGGAGCCCATACCATTACCATAACTGGTACAGGCGGAGGCCTTGTGGATACGACGACCGTCACTGTCACCGTCACGAAATAGCGGTTGCTGCATGCCAGCGAGGTCTTTGGGTATTCCACTATCAGGCTATGGTAGAATTATACCAATACTATGGTAGAACGGTAGAACAATGAGCCTGAACATCAAGAATGAAGAGACGCACCGCTTGGTTCGGCAGTTGGCTCGACTCACCGGAGAGAGCATGACTGCCGCGGTGGACACGGCGGTTCGAGAGCGGCTGGAACGAGTGCGCGACGGCAAGAAAGGCGGCTTGGCGGAGCGCTTGCTGAAGATCGGCAGGGAATGCGCTCCTCTGTGGAAAGAGCCATACAAGTCGATGGATCATGGCGAGTTGTTGTACGACGAGAAGGGTTTGCCCAAGTGATCGTCGATACATCGGTGATTATTGCGATCCTCCGGGACGAGCCCGACGCTGCCGAGATCGGTGAAGTCTTGGAGGGGCAGGAGATTCGCCGCATGTCGGCTGTGAGCTATGTCGAAGCTGCCGTGGTCGTAGACAGCAACCGAAATCCAGTCCTTAGCCGGCGATTTGATGACCTATTGCGCGATCTCCAAATCGCCGTCGAGCCGGTAACGTTGAACCATGCCCGCCTGGCACGCGAGGCTTACCGCGATTTTGGCAAGGGCCGTCACCGCGCCGGGTTGAATTTTGGCGACTGCTTTGCCTATGCTCTCGCGAAGTCTTTGAACGAACCGCTACTGTTCAAAGGCAAAGACTTTCGCCACACCGATATCCAGCCAGTGACAGACCTCAGGAGTTAGTCTCTTCTTCAGCAACCCTCACCGGTTGTTCCTGAGAGCAAGACGTGGTGACCTGCAACGACTGCCTTTTCTCACCAGTCAACCTTCCACAAGAATTTTCCTTTCTCCCAGACTTCGTGGTCTGAGATCTTCTTGCAGTCATCGGCGGTTAAGTCCGAGTCATAGATAAGTGTCCTGACAGGTATCGTGCAGTTTGCGGGAGCCGCTGAATCGTAAAAGACGGCACGCTCTCCGATACTGAAATTCCTGCCGGTAGTCGTGGTTCGATGTGTGCCGCCATGCACAATGCTGTAGGCGCTGTACGTTCCTTCCGGTCCAAGTACCACACTCGTGCCCTTCAGAGCGTGGACAGTAGTCCCATTGGAAATTCTTGTGATCGAGCCAATCTCCAGAGGGAAGCCTTCGTCTCCACGGATCGAGATGCCTTTTTCAGTCATCACTCTTTCGAGACTCTCCAGGGTATCGCCGGTGTGTACATGGCCGATGATGCGGTCGATGAATGACGGCACCTGCCTCTCTCCTTGGCCATCCAGGACCGGCACAACGCTCGAGGCGAATGAAGTGGGCGGGTTGCAGTTGATCCCTTCCACCTGTGTGGAATCTGCGTTGCTGAGTTCCGCATATCCTTTGGCGAGAGCAACATTTACGTCGATTACGCCATTCATAAAATCCCGGTCAGGATCGGTAACCGGATCGGTTAGCGCCATCACTTCCGCGTCGGAAGTCACGTTCTTGCCGGGCTTGACCTTACGTCCAGAAGGAATCGTGACACCGGGTCCAACGCGCGCGAGAATTCCCACCATGGCGTCCAGTTGGACAATTCCGCCGTCAACTTCGGCGTTGAAACCCACGAACGAAGGACAGACACCAGATGGAGCCGCGCCGGGGCACGTGCCACCAATGCCAATTGCAGGATGAAACTCTGGTATTTTTAGGTTCGGGTTGCTCTTTACAGTCGCCCCGTGCGCAAGGATGGCCTTCTTCCCAATCACCAGCGGCCCAGCTGAGGCGTCTAAGTGAACGCTGTCCTGCACGTTCGAGTCTTCGTCGATCAGGATGCTGTATCTTCCGGCGTCCAGAATGGCAAACGGCGCCACATAAACACGACTTCGAATGTCCACGTTGCCCCGCTTCGCGGCCGTTGGATCTACGAAGTAGGCTGGCGTGGGTAGTACTGAACTGCGGCATTCGATTGTCTTACCCTTGCCAAAGGTATTTGGGACGGAAACTACTAGCGTGAGAGCGACAACAAAAATGTTTTTCCGTGGAGACATGAGCCTGTTCCTCCGTCGTGTCGTAGCCGACTCGGAAAGCTATATCCGTCACGAGGCACTCCCACGGAAATCTGATGCTTGTTACGAATAACGGAACTCGCTCGGCAATCGACTACGGTCTGGGAGAATGGGCGATGAAGTGTAAGAGGTAACCGCTTGCTACTTCCTACTCCACTGTGACCGACTTGGCCAAATTCCTCGGCTGATCGACGTCGCATCCGCGACGCACCGCGATGTGATAGGCCAGCAACTGCAAGGGAACGATTTCCAGAATCGGCGAAAGCTCTTCCGGCGCGGCGGGTACGTAGAGGACGTGGTCGGCCGCTTGCTTAATTTCTTCGTCGCCTTCGGTAGCCAGTGCAATTACAACGCCCGAGCGCGCTTTGACTTGTTTCAGGTTTGACATTGTCTTTTCGTAGCGCACCATCGAGCCGGCATTATTCGCGTCCCGCGTGACCACGATAACAACGGGGAGATTTTCATCGATCAGTGCATTCGGACCGTGCTTCATCTCGCCGGCAGGATAACCCTCTGCGTGGATGTAGGAAATTTCCTTTAACTTGAGTGCGCCTTCGAGAGCGATGGGATAGTGGATGCCGCGGCCGAGAAACAGAAAATCCTGAGAGCGCTGGAAGCGCTTGGCCAGATCTTCACAGTTTTCGTCGTGAATGAGAATATTTTCGAGCTTCCCTGGAATCAGCGTCAGTTCCTGAGCAGCAGTGCGAATCTGCTCGGTGCTCATCGTTCCGCGAACCTGCGCGAGATAGAGAGCGAAGAGATAAAGCGCGGTTAGCTGGCAGGTGAAGGCCTTGGTGGAAGCCACGCCAATCTCAGGCCCAGCGTGCGTATAAATGGTTCCGGCGGCGTCGCGGGCAATCATTGATCCAACCACATTGCAAATGGCCAGCGTTTGCGAGCCTTTGCCTTTGGCTTCGCGCTGGGCAGCGATGGTATCGGCGGTCTCGCCGGACTGCGAAATCAACAACGTGATGGTGTCCGCATCGACGATGGGATCGCGGTAACGCCACTCGCTGGCATAATCCACCTCCACCGGCAGGCGAGCGAAACTTTCAATCATGAACTTGCCTGCCTGGCCGGCGTGCCAACTAGTGCCGCAGGCAACGATGTTGATTTTCTTAGCGGCGCGGAATTCGGCTTCGCTGATTTGCATCTCGTCGAGAAAGATGCGGCCAGTATCGAGCGAAACGCGTCCTAGCGTCGTATCGCGGACGGCGCGCGGCTGCTCGTAAATCTCCTTGAGCATGAAATGCTTAAAGCCGCCTTTTTCCGCCATGATGGGGTCCCAGGTCACGTGCTGTACCTGGCGCTGAATCGGCTTGCCGTCGAAATCGGTCAGGTGCACGCCATCGACGGTGACCACGGCTAGGTCGCCATCGGCGAGAAAGAAAATGTCGCGTGTGTGATAGAGAATCGCAGGAACGTCAGACGCCACGAAGTATTCGTCGTTGCCCAGGCCGACTACGAGAGGCGGACCGCTACGCGCGGCTACGATCTTGTCAGGCTCATCCGCAGAGATGACAACCAGGGCGAATACTCCGCCCAGCTCTTTCACCGTCCGGCGAACGGCTTCTTCGAGAGTCGGTCGGTGACCGTTTCCGGTATTGAAAAGAAATTTTTCAATCAGGTGCGCGATAACTTCAGTATCGGTTTCTGTAGAAAACTTGTGGCCCTCTTCCAGCAGCTTTTTCTTCAGGCTGAGATAGTTTTCGACGATGCCATTGTGCACGACGACGATCTTGCCAGTGCAGTCGCGATGGGGATGAGCGTTTTCTTCCGTGGGACGTCCATGAGTCGCCCAGCGGGTGTGCCCAATGCCAAATGTTCCATCGAGAGGTTTGAGCCGGATGACCTCTTCCAGGTTTCGCAGCTTACCTTCCGCACGACGGACCTGCAGCTTGTCGCCATTGCCGGCGACCGCAATTCCAGCCGAATCGTAGCCCCGGTACTCGAGCCGCCTCAAGCCCTCAATGATGACCGGTACCACAGGCTTTTTGCCGACATATCCAACAATGCCACACATGCAAAAACCCCATTATTTTCGGCGAGTTCAGTCCGCGAGGGAGCAGCGGAACTCTTCAATCACCGGGTTGGTGAGCACTTCTCGAGCGATGCGCTCGACTTCGGTTTGCGCCTCTTCGCGACTCAGCCCGCCGTCAAGAGTGAGCTCAAAATACTTTCCCTGGCGGACCTCTTCCAGACCCTTATAGCCCATCTTGTTGAGAGCCCCCTGGATAGTCTTTCCTTGGGGATCGAGGACGCTCTTTTTGAGCAAAACGTAAACGTAAGCTTTCATGGAATATTTTAATTATACGTCAGCACCGAGGGTCGAGCCCGATTTCGAAAGTAAGCTGAACATACCGGTTAAGTGGCGAACATTTTTGCGGTATGTTCGGAAAGCGGAACTGAATTGTGGTCTGTTGTCCATAATTGGTCAGATGGCCCAACCACTATACATTCAGTTCTTCGATCCTCCGTTGGAGATCACTGCGTGCACTTTCGAGCAGTGAGCGGTGTCGGAAATCGTGGCTGCGTTCGAGTTGTTGAATCACGCTCTGCAGGGCTAGCCGAAGGCTCTCCTTCTCGCGCAGCCGATCTGCCGCTTCCCTTGTCAGACGCGGCTTTTCGGGCATCGTTCTGGCGGCCGCCTCGTCTTGTTGCGCCTCGACGGATTTGCTTTCCCAGCCCCGGGCCATCGCAATAATTATAGCTTTTTGTGAGCCCGCTCTTGCAGGGCTACACTCCCACGTTAGCGCGATTACAACTCCCGTATTGGGACGAGTCTGTTCCAAAAACCGATATCCCAAAGAAAAATCGATTTATCGCTGAGTTGTGTAGTAATAATGCTCAGTCAGTTGCAACAAAACAGGCGGCGTGTTTTTTAGGGGGGAAACGCTGCCAGGAGTGCGGTGCGGTGTTCCCCTTGAGCGCCTTAGGCGCCGAATTCGGTGTGCAGCGCCAGGAGATTCTGCTTTGGCTGGCGGGGTTGGCATCTCTGCGCCGCGAACCCGGGGAACTGTTGCGCGAAATAGCCCCGCGGCTGCGAACTGCGCTTTCTCCTGATTCTGTCGATCTTGCTCTGTGTGACCCCGGTCGAAAAATTACAAAGATGCATACCTGGGAGGGGGAGAATTCGTCTCCCGAACCGGTAGAGGTTCCTCTGGAACGGTCGGCGGCGGCGACGGTCTGGCGGAACCAAACCGTTTTGTCTATTGATGATCTTTCAATAGAGAAGCAATTCGAGCCAGAGTTTCCCGAAAGAGGAATTCGCTCCTACAGTTTGGTTCCCCTAACCACCTTTCACGAAAAGCTGGGAGCGTTGGGAATCGCCAGCAAGCGGACTCATGCTTTCAACGGTGATGACATTCATTTTCTCCAACGCGTAGCCGACCTGGTAGCCCTGTGCATCGATACAACATTAGCCGATGCCAGCCGGGACGAAGAAGCAGGCAGGCTGCGATTACTGCTCGAGGTCGGCCATCTTTACATGCAGGGTTCGGATTTGCACGAATCTCTGTCTTTGATGCTTCGCTCCTTGCAGAAGTGGGTCGTACAAGGTTTTGCTGGCCTCTACCTTTATGACGAGACCTCTCAGTCTCTGCGTCTGCATATGCCGGACCCAGAAATTTCAGACAAGATGGCTCCTGAGGGGCTGACTCCCATTGAGGGCACATTGGCAGGAAAAGCTTTTCGCGACCGGCACAGCATGGTTCTCGATTACTCCAGCCTGGCCAAGTTGCCGTTCGCTTCCGTCAAGCGTGGCATGGAGCTTGGGGTCAGGTCTTTATATCTATCTCCTCTTCTTGCAGGGAACGGGTCGTTGGGAGTGTTAAAGGTGGCGCGCCGCGTGGACCAGGCATTTTCCGCGCGAGATGTTGAATTGCTTGAACAAGTGGCTGCGACCGTTGCGTTGGTACTCGATCGAGCCCGGATGAATGGAGGCCCGATGCACGAAAACGCACCGGCAGTTGAGAAAAACTCCGCTCTCATAGCCAGCGCAGGGGGTAACGGCCAACTGCCCGGCACCATGACATCGGCACGTGGTCAGCATCCGGCAGTCGTCCCATTTTCCGCTTCTGGAACCCTCATGGAATCGGAACAGTTGCTGTCCACTTATTTCAAAGCGTCCCGCGTGGGACTTTGCATCCTCGATACAGACTTCCGGTATCTTGCGATCAACGACACACTGGCGGAGATGAATGGCGCGCCGGCGATAGCGCACTTGGGAAAGACCATTCGTGAGACTCTCGGTGACCTTGCCGAACTTGTGGAACCGCAACTTCAGAGTGTGTTGGCGAGCGGACAGCCCATTTTGGACATCGAACTCAGTTTCGTGATGCCTAATTCAACCGAGCCTCGCCACTGGACCAAGCACGTGATCCCTATCAAGGACGAGACTGGCAAGGTAATACAAATCGGTTCGGTCGTAGTCGAGAATACCGAGCAGAAGAAACTGGAAGAATCGCTGCGCGGAGTCTCGGCCATATTGCGTAGCGAGAGGAAGCGGCATGAAGTACTAACGGAAGTGAGCCGTGTGCTGGAGGCAAAGTGGGATGCAGGGCAGATCTTCCCCAGGATCTCCGCCAGTCTGCGCCGAGTTCTGCGCCAGGAATATGCGGCTCTGGCTGTCCACGACGAAAAGAGTGGACAGTTGATCCGGCAGGCGATGGACTTTCCCTTGGGCAAGAACCTGGGCCTTGGGGAGGCAATTAGCACGGCCTACGGTCCGGGCGTTAAGGTTTTGCAAGAGCGTTCTCCGCTGATTTTCAGCCGAGAGCAGCTACAGGAATTCGATCCCGGATTCGCAGCCAGCCTGTCTGCCGAAGGTCTCCGGTCTTTATGTTGTGTTCCGTTGCTCAGACCAAAGGGACCGCGAGGAGTCCTAGTGCTGGGCAGTACGCGAGCTGACGCCTTCAAGACAGATGACCTGACGCTACTAAACCAGGTTGCCGCTCAACTCGCGATTGCTTTAGAGAACGCGCGAACCGCCAATGAGATCAGGCTGCTCAAGAACAGGCTGGAGCAAGAAAAACATTACCTGGAGGGGGAAGCCCGCCCGCAGCTTCACTTCGAGGAGATTATTGGCGAGGGTCTCGCTCTTAAGGAAGTACTGGCCGAGGTGGGAATCGTCGCGCCCAGCGATGCGACCGTTCTCATTCTGGGAGAAACCGGAACCGGCAAAGGGCTGATCGCCCGTGCCATCCATAACATCAGCAGGCGGGCGCCGCAGCATTTTGTTCCATTGAATTGTGCTGCGATTCCGACAGGGCTAATGGAGAGCGAGTTATTCGGTCACGAGAAGGGCGCGTTTACCGGAGCGGTCAGCCAGAAGATCGGGCGCTTGGAAGTGGCTGATAAGGGAACTCTGTTCCTCGACGAGATCGGCGAAATTCCGCTGGAATTGCAGCCTAAGCTGCTGCGCGTTTTGCAAGATCATGAATTCGAGCGGCTGGGCGGGACGAAAACAATCAGGGTAGATTTGCGTTTGATTGCTGCGACCAACCGTGACTTGGCGAAGAGCGTGGCCAATAAGGAGTTTCGCAGCGACCTGTTCTACCGCTTAAACGTATTCCCCATCCGGCTTCCTTCTCTTCGGGAACGCCGTGAGGATATTCCGCTATTGGTCCGATACTTCGTTCAGAAATTTTCTCGTCGCATGGGCCGCGTTATCGAAACAATTCCCACCGAGACCATGAATGCTCTGATGCAATGGCAGTGGCCAGGCAATGTAAGGGAGCTTGAAAATTTCATCGAGCGCTCGGTCATTCTCACCACAGGGACGGCTCTCCGGGCGCCACTGGCGGAACTTCAAGAAGAATCGTCGGACACTCGTACCGTCGAACAATCGCTCGAGAATGCGGAACGCGAGCATATCATCCGAGTTTTGCGCGAGACCCGTGGAAAGATCTCTGGACCGCGCGGAGCAGCCAGTCAGCTTGGCTTAAAGCGCACCACCTTGCAGTCGAAGATGCAGAGGCTGGGAATCACTCGTGATGACTACTTAGGTCCGAAACAGGATTGACCATGTGCCGAAACGGTAGAGGGTGGTGCCTAAGTGCCGAATCGTCTACAAATTGCCGAGAGGTCGGCAGTAGGTTCGCGGTAATGCGCTCGGTCTTAACTTCGCTGCGTATTCGTTTCTTCGAGTTAGACCCTTTTCCATGGAGACGCCATTATGGAACGACAAATGCAATGGCGTTCTCAATCGGAAAGACTTAAAGATTCTTAATCAAGGCTTTCCAAGCGGGTGGACGAGCCGCGTGCCCTCGTCGACTGCCCGGTGTGTTTCGGGAACCTTGGGGTGGAGAATTGTTAGTTGCTAGGAATCACCAGCCAAACAATTTACTGCGTGTACTCCCATTGCGGAATAGGAATTCTGCAAGTCAAGATGGAAAATCAAAAAGTTCGGGGTGGCGCGAACCTCAATTTGGAAGTCAAGACATCCGAACTATCCCGACTTACCCAGCCGCAGCAACCGCGTCGGAAGAGAATCGCGATCAGATTGTCCGCACCCTCCACCCGAACGAGATTGATCCGCTGTACTTGTTTGCTTGTGAGGTTGAGTGGGCAAGGCGCGGCAACACAACGGCCGGCTGGGACATTATTTCCGCCGCGCGCAGTTCGCACGAGAACACGCGAGCTCACGCCAGAGCATTGCTCGAACACTCGCAACAAAAGAGTGCGCTGTTCCCGGATGACAGCACAGAAAACAGTACGGAAAATGATTATGAGCAAAGCTCGACAGTGGAGGCAGGGATGAGAACTCCTTATGGTCTCGAGATCATCGAAAGCTGCATGGGCTGTCCGGCAAGCCGTGAGGGCTTTTTCTGTCGCTTCTCGCCGGATGTGCTGAGGTCGGTGGACGCGGCGAGTCATCACACAATCATGCCCTCGGGGGCAGTCCTTTTTGTAGAGGGACAAACGCCGCGTGGCGTTTTTGTTCTTTGCTCGGGCAAAGTGAAGCTCTCTACGACGTCGAAAGAAGGCAAAGTGCTCATTCTGAAACAGGCCGAAGCCGGGGAAGTCCTGGGGTTGAGCGCCGCCATCTCCGGCACGAGCTATGTAATGACAGCCGAAGCCGCTTCGGCATGTCAGTTGGATTTCATCAGCCGGCAGGACTTGATGGCCCTGCTGGAGCGCGAGAGCGAAGTGGGAGTTCATGCGGCACAGTGGCTGAGTCGTGAATTCCAAGGGGCCTATCGCGACATTCATGATCTGGTGCTGGCGCGCTCTTCGTCGGGGAAATTGGCAAGATTGCTGTTGTCGTGCGCGCCACAAGGAATTTCTAACTCAGGGGAATTCCATTTGCGATCCATCATGACCCACGAAGAAATGGCGCAACGCATCGGATCCTCGCGCGAGACAGTTACTCGATTGCTGAGTCATCTGAAGAAAAAAAGGTTGATCCGTCTGGATGGCGCGACCCTTGTAGTGCGCGACCGTACCGGGCTGGAGGCTTTGGCAGTTTAACCCTCCCCCAAGGGGTATTGGAGGGCAGCTCCGAATCTGAAGCTGCTCTCCGATTCTAATTCTTTGGAGGAATTTGATGGAGAGTCCATCCAACACAGCGGCAAGTTGATTAAAGATCTGATGGTTGCCGTCGAAAAGGCAGAACAGACTGCCTCGCCGCAATCCGTTCAAGATTGCTCGTCTCCGAGCCATCAACTCAAGACTTGTCACGCCAGCAAAATACCCAGCCGGATCAGACCCCCCCAACCGTCAATTCAGAGCCCGAACAGCTCGCGTAGCCGCTTGGTTTGTGCCCGGCTGACTGGAATTTCGCTCTGCTTCTTATCATCCATTCGCAGCTGGTACGAACTCTTAAACCAGGGCACAACTTCGCGAATCCGGTTGATGTTCACCAGGTAGGAGCGGTGGGCCCGCCAGAATAAACCGGAATCCAGGCTGGAAAGCAGTTCTTCCAGGGTGCGGCAGTTCGAGTGTCCCTCCATGCCCGTCGGGCCAGCCGTCACTACCGTGATCACTCCATCTTCAATCGAGGCGTAACAAATTTCTTTCTGGTCTACCAAAAACATGCGGCCAACGGCTTTCAGAAGAATTTTCGACGTCTGAGGTTTCGGCGTTTGCAGCATCCGTACCAGGGTTTCGATTCGCTCCGCAGGCAGGCCTTCGGCTCCTTGCTGGGTTCGCGCCTTCTGCACTGACAGCGCGACCCGCTTTTTGTCGAAGGGCTTCAGCAGGTAATCGACCGCATTCACCTCGAATGCTTTCACGGCGTACTGGTCAAACGCCGTGGCGAAAACGATCTTGGGCAGGGTAATTTTCTTGTCGAGGAGCTTTTTAATGACGCCGAACCCGTCGAGTCCCGGCATCTGGACATCGAGGAACACAAGGTCGGGATTGTGTTCTTTAATGAGGTTGACGGCCTCAAGACCATTCTTTCCTAGCGCCACCACGTTGACGTCGCCGGCGCTTTTCAGCAAGTAAGCCAGTTCATCGCGAGCAAGCTGCTCATCGTCCACGATTACCGCGGAAAGGGACATTCTGTCTCCTGGGATCGGACTCTTCAGAAAGTATAGCGACCGCGTTTTGTGGCCGTCAATGCGGCTGCCTGAGCCTTCTTTTGGAGAACGGCTTATCGTTACCGGTGCTGCAGTCATTTCACATCCTGCCAGTTACATTGCGTTTTCCAGCGCCAGCGCCATACCCAACCCGCCGCTCACGCAGAGCGTCGCCACACCGCGCTTCGTGTTCCGTTTCAGCATCTCGTGTAACAGTGTCACGGTGATTCGCGTGCCCGTGCAGCCGATGGGATGTCCGATCGCGATCGCTCCGCCGTTCACGTTGAGCTTGTCGCGATTGAAATTCAATTCTCGATCACACGCCAACACCTGTGCGGCGAAGGCCTCATTCAACTCGACGAGACCAAAATCGTGAAGCCGCAGGCTGTATTTTTCCTCCAGCTTGCGCAATGCTGGCACCGGACCGATCCCCATCGTGCGCGGATCGACTCCAGCCGATGTCACAGCCACGATTCGCGCCAGCGGCTTAAGATTATTCCTCTTCACAAAATGCTCGTTCGCGACAACCACTGCCGCGGCACCATCCGTGATGCCCGAAGAATTTCCCGCGGTGACAGTTCCGGTTTTTGAAAACACCGGCGCCAGCTTGCCCAGCTTGTCCATACTCGCGTCCGCGAAGGGATGTTCGTCGCGGCTAAAAATGGTTGTGCCTTTCTTGCCTTCAATCGTCACCGGAGCAAGCTCCGTGTCGAAACGTCCCGCAGCAATCGCCCGCCCCGCGCGGGTTTGCGACACCAGCGCAAATTCATCCTGCTCTTCGCGCGAAATCTTGTAGTGGTCGGCCAGCACCTCAGCGGTTTCTCCCATCACCATTTTTGCCATGGGACAAAAAAATCCGTCGCGATACATGCCATCGACCAGTTCCTGATTGCCCAGCCGGAATCCCCAGCGCGCCTCAAGGTAATAGGGAAGCCGCGACATCGATTCCGTTCCCCCCGCGAGAATACAGCTCGCATCCCCAACTGCAATCGCCTGGTAAGCCAGCGCGATCGATTTCAGCCCTGAGGCGCAAGCCTTGTTCACCGTGAACGCCGGAACTTCCTGCGGTACGCCGCTGCGAATCGAAATCTGCCGCGCCGGATTCGGGCCGCCCCCCGCTTGCCGCGCGTTGCCAAAGATGGTTTCCTCCACCTGCTCCGGCTGGATTCCCGCCCGTTCCATTGCAGCCTTAGCCGCCACCACGCCCATGTCAGCCGCGGTCAACGAAGCCAGCGATCCCCCAAACTTGCCAATCGGCGTGCGCACTGCGGAGAGAATGTAGACTGCCTGCAAAGTTGCCTCCAGAGCATTTGAGTCTAGCAGGGTGGGGAAAGATGCGGGATGGTGTGGAGGGAGTCTAGCGCCCGTTCATTTCGTCTCGGGTATAAGGTCCGGCCGAACGTACGTGCCGCAGACGGCGCATGATCGCGGAAAACCTAGAAAAAGTCCCGCCGGTCCGCAGCAACCGCTTACCGGATAGCCCCTTCGTCTTCTCGCTGGCATCCCCGAACGTAGTTGCGGGTTCTTCGGTTTTTTTACTCACAAACCGATTTTATAACATGCAGGATGTCAAAGAGTACCTGACCTGCTCGGTCCATCGCGGGAATTTCATATCGGGTATCCACCGTGTCTTGTGACGAACGAACTTGAACGAGCTACAACACGCCCATAAAGTCTGCGCAGGGCCCGTGGTGTAATTGGCAGCACGTTAACCTGTCCAGTTAAAAGGTGCGGGTTCGAATCCCGCCGGGTCCACCGCTTTCCCGGTTCTGGTAGGGAAGGCTGGCGAGGAGGTTCCGGACAGGGGACCTCCTCAAGTAATCTTGACTTGAGTATTGCAGTTGCCGATAATGGTTGCGTAACTGGACAGGTTAACGCCCCGGGCTGAATGTGGCTCGGGGTTTTGTTTTTCCCGCACGACCATCCTTACGTGGTGTTCCCTAGACCTAGGGGCGGGGCTCGTCTCGGCGGTCTGACTGTTGAGATATACTCCTCACAAACAGAGACACATTCATGACCGATAGCGAAAAACTCGACAAGATTCTCAAGAAGTTGGAGTGGATGACCGACGCGATTCAGGGTCTTGGAGTTGCGATGAATGACTTGGCGGGCACTCTACGAGAGAAAACGTCACCCGTGCCGCCTCCAGCACCACGGAAGCCGTAGAGCCATTAGCTTTGCTCCGCACGATCCCGTCGGCCTAAAACAGTCACCTAGCCAACGTGTGGCTCGGCTAGCGGTCACTTGGAAACCATTGCGGTGAGCTGATCGCATGCCTTCTTGTCGTGGACTAACTGGCATTCAGCGGCGAAGTGGTCCTTGCTGGTCGCCCCCTCACCAGACGCCCAGTCTTGATACTGGCAGCCTTGACGAATAGTCTCTGGTCGCTTCCAATCGGCCTCCGTTGTGAGTTCGACGCACGTTGAGCCAGTGGCGGGATCGAACCGGAACGTGCGCAGACCATCAACACGCAGCTCGTAGTGATGATCGGTAGGTTTTGCTTCAAGCTGGGCGATGCGGGCGTTCAGTTCCTTGATCTGTTCGTCGCGTGAGTCTGGCGCACTAGCCTTCGCGGTCGAGTGACCTTTAAGCGCGTCTGCAACCCACGAGACGCCCGCCCAGCCCCCATAAGCTAACAGAGCAAGAAAGACAACCCCGAGCATTGCGCCCCCGAAATCATTGCCCGTTTTTGGCTGTTTCGCCGATGACTCCTGAAACTCTCGGATGGCTTCCTGCCGGTTCCATGCGTCTTTCGCCTCTTCATACTCGGCATAGGTTCCGAACTTTGGCTCTCCGGTCTTCGGGTCAACATCGTCGATCTTTGGCCTATCTAAAATCGGCATGATCTCTCCAATTGCCCCGACTTTAGTTTGCCCGCTTAGCTCTGGCTAGGGCACGGAGGAGGCACCACCTTTGGGCATATTCGCCTTCTCAGTTTCACGCAGCAAATGCAGACGTAGGACTCGACTATGGTCGATTCAGCGCTCTGGCGTGAACTCGCTGCTCAGTTTCTAGCGTGACTAAGGTGACCAGCGAAGAGTTTTCTGCTTGACTTCCCGCCTCTCTGACTAAAAGCTAATAATGAGACGCTTGGAGTACTCGATTGAAGTTACAACTCACAGAACCCGGTCATCTCCGCACCATAGATTTGAACCCTACTGACCCTATCGTAAGACATAAGGTTCGACTACGCGAAAGCCACGTCTACGTCATTGGCTTTAATCTTGGCCGACCAAGCCAGAAATCTTGGTGGAGAATTGCAGGGCGCAAAATCAACTACAACAGCGCCCAGGAAGCCCTCGCTGCTCTTCAAAAAGAAGAAGACGAACGCGAAATTCCCTCCTAAATCCACCAACACACATTTCGCACTACCACTTCCTCCCTTGCCATTCCCTCTAACCTCCGGCATAATGAGTGTTTGTCTTGACCTCGCCGGATTCTTCCGGAACAAGGATATATATCTGTGTTAATGATTCGACTGTCGCGCATGGGTGCGCGTAAACAACCGCATTACCGTATTGTCGTGATCGAGAAGGCGCGCGCGCGCAACGGCCGGCCCGTGGAAGTGGTTGGGACGTACAATCCCCGCACCAATCCCGCCTCCGTCGACTTTAAGCGCGACCGCGTCGACTACTGGGTCTCGAAGGGCGCGCAGATGTCGGAGCGCGTCGGTAAGCTTTATTCCAAGCCGGCCGCTGCTCCGGCGGCTTCTGTAGCCTAGGTCCATGCCTGAAACCAGCGCGGATGTTCGTACTCTCGTAGAGAAAATTGCGAAGTGGATCGTCGACGCCCCCGACGAGGTATACGTTGATCATCTCGATGGCGACGTGATCGAGCTGGAGGTCGCCGAAGCGGACGTGGGAAAAATTATCGGTCGACAAGGGCGCAACGTGCGGGCCTTGCGCACTCTTCTAAGCGCAGCCGGAGTGCGGGCACGGAAGCGATACACGCTGGATGTCATCGATTAGCCGGTAACGTGAGCGTCGATCCTGACACAAGCAATGAGTTCATTACGCTGGCCCGCGTGGTGAAAACGCAGGGCCGCCGCGGCGAGGTTGCGGCCGAGATTTACAGCGACATTCCCGAACGATTTACGGCCGGCATGAAGTTGCAAGCGTTGCCGCGCTACTCAGACGGCATTCGTCGCCAACTGGAAGTGGAAGAGTTCTGGCCGCATAAAGGGCTGCTGGTTCTGAAGTTCGCGGGAGTGGATTCAATTTCCGACGCGGAAACGCTGATCGGCTGCGAACTGCAAGTGCCCAAAAGCCAGCGTTCGGAATTGCAGCCGGGTTGGAACTACGTTAGCGACATGATTGGTTGTGCAGTGCTCGATCACGGACGCGAAATTGGGCGCGTGGAAGATGTTCAGTTTGGAGCCGGTGAAGCGCCGTTACTGATTGTGCGCGATGCCGCGGCAAAGTTGGTCGAGGTCCCATTCGCCGAAGCGTACCTCGATGCCGTCGACATAGTGCGGAGGCAGGTGCGCATGAAGTTGCCCGACGGCC
>Ga0210391_10000723_pt1 | contig 32543 bp, 30 predicted proteins | sample IncBWC12OmetaG_FD_160573 | JGI IMG/M metagenome (GOLD analysis project Ga0210391, IMG submission 160573) | Forest soil microbial communities from Barre Woods Harvard Forest LTER site, Petersham, Massachusetts, United States - Inc-BW-C-12-O ... | reverse complement strand
CGGCCATCCTCGGCATAGGCACGGGCTAGCCCGTCATGCGCCGAGTAGTTCCGTTCGGTCACACTGAGGGTATGGCTCCAAAGGATCTCGCTGTCATGCCAGTAGCCGATCTGGTTCCGAGTAATCATTCCGAAAGCAACAAGAACCAACATAGCCGGAACCGCCAACCACAGTGCCGCAATTCTCCGCCGATGCGCGAACTCGGCAATGCCCCAAACCACACAAATAAACAAGCCGATGAAAGAGAGGTACGCATAGCGATCGGCCATCGATTGTACGCCCACCTGAACCACCCCAATCACAGGAACCAGCGTACCCAGAAACCAGAACCAGCCGACGATCAGATAACGCCGCCGCGAAAGAAGAATGAGCGTGGTTAAGAGAAGTAATACCGCCGCCGACGCTGCAATTTGCCACGTTGGCAGCAACCGCCCAGGGTGCGGATAAAGCGCGGCTAATCGCGACGGCCAGAATGCCTTGCCGAGATATCTCGCATAGGCCACAATGGCATTTCCAAAGCGCACTCGAATCGGTGCCGTTCTTACCGCATGGCCCCCGCTTTGCGCGATCAATGTCATCGCCGCGCTACCGGCGGAGAGCAGCAGAAGCGGTATTTTCTCGAGGAACAAAAAAGAAAATGATCGCGACGCGACCGAAGGAATTGAGGAAGAGACGCCAGAATACTTGTCATCTGCAAGACTTTCCTGCCCCATGCGCCCCAGAGGCCAGTAATCCCAGAGCAGCAAAACGAACGGGAGGGTAATGATTTCCGGCTTGGCCATTAAGCCGAGCGAAAAAAGTGCGGCAACGGGCAGGTATTTCTTAATGTTCATCTGCCGTACATATCGCTGATAGGCACGCATGGTGAGCAGAAGAAAAAGCATGCTTAGAACATTTTTCCGCTCCGCAGCCCATGCCACCGATTCCACGTTCATAGGATGGAGGGCAAATAATGCTGCCACCATCAAGCTCGGCCAGGTAAATCCGGTTGCAGCCTCTAAAAGAAGAAACAGCAAGATCGCGTTCACCGCATGCAGCAGGACATTCACATAATGCGGCCCGACTGGGTTCAACTTGAAAAGCGTGCAATCCAGAGCATGGGATAGCCAGGTGAGAGGATGCCAATTCGCGGCGTCGCGGCTGGTGAATGCCCACTTCACCGTGTCCCACGTCAACCCCGCGCGCACGTGCGGGTTGTTTACGATGTAAACGGGGTCATCGAGGTTGGTGAACCCATTACGTACAACGGGGTTATAGAAAGCTAACGTCACCAGCGCCAGCAGTAGGCACAAAATTGTGCTGCGCTTCTCCCTGGATGTCTCCGAGAGGTCAGGTGGATGAGAGACCGGCCTGGACTCTTTCGCAATCACTGCTCCTGTGGAAGACAAATGAACTCCGTTTCTTCGTCTTAACTTTAGAACGATTATATGCAGCTGCAATTGCAGTCAGTAAGTTTGCGGTGACGCAGCCGGTTACTTTTGTGATTGAGGGCCTGCAAGATCTTCACTTTGGCGCGTTCTCAGGCTGCCGTTGCAGCGGCGCGGGTTGCCACGAACGGTCAGTGCGTATGACAGAATTTGGCGGAAAAGCGGGTGGCGGATGACGCTGGAGCCAGCCCAGAGTTTGTTACCATATTGAAAAGATTGGGCATGCCAAGTCCCAGGTGGGAACCAAAGTAACTGGCTGGTTTGGCCTGGGAAGTGCGAACATCAAGCCCGACTGAGTCATTCCATGACCAGCACGAAACTAAAAGTCCAAGACGAGGGAAAATAGAGATGCGGAAACAACAGAAGGGTTTCTCACTGATTGAGCTGCTGATCGTGGTTGCCATCATCCTGATCATCGCAGCGATTGCTATTCCAAACTTGATGCGTGCACGTATGGCCGCTAACGATTCATCGGCTGCCGGTTCCGAGCACACCATCATCGTTGGCGAAATCGGTTATTACGGAGCTTATCCCAGCCAGGGCTACGGTACGCTGGCTCAGTTGGGCGGCGCGGCCACTCCTTGCATTCCGGGTACTGCGAACGGTTGCCTGATTGATAACAACCTGGCCACCAACGGCGCGGGCAATGGTAAGAGCGGTTACAACTTTGCCGTAACCACTGGCGGTACGGCCACCACTGGCTTCAACTACTACACCACGGCTGCTCCGTTCAGCCCTGGAAACAGCGTGACCGGTACGAAGTCGTATTGCGCCGTCGACGACGGAGTGGTACGCACCCAGCCGAATGGCAACACCACGCTGGTAGCCAGCTACGCTGCCTGCCAAGCGCTGACCCCGCTGCAGAACTAATTCAGCAGCAGTTCAGGCTTAGAGAACGTAAGAGAGCGGCGGACGCGAGTCCGCTGCTCTTTTGCTTTTCCGCCCGCTAATCGAGGCCGACCTTCCGGCTGCCCTCCAGATCGACAAAAATTGTCAAGTATCTGTGGCATACGCCCCTCGATGCGTATCGAATGAACAGGTATCGTTTCGCTTCCTGTTGAAAAGAAAGCAGTTTTCCGAATCCTCTTGCACTCTCGTAATTAGGAAGAATGGCCGTTCATGTGCGATATGTCGTAATAGCACGTGAGTTGTGGAAAGCTACTACTTATCATTGGAGAGCTACTGAAAATGGGGCGCCAACAAAAGGGTTTCTCGCTGATTGAACTGCTGATTGTCGTTGCTATTATTCTGATCATCGCCGCGATTGCGATTCCAAACTTGATGCGTGCACGTATGGCCGCCAACGATTCATCGGCTGCCGGCTCCGAGCACACCATCATCGTTGGCGAAATCGGTTATTACGGATCTTATCCCAGCCAGGGCTACGCTACGCTGGCTCAGTTGGGCGGCGCGGCCACTCCTTGCATTCCGGGCACTGCGAATGGTTGCCTGATTGACAACAACCTGGCCACCAATGGCGGAGGCAACGGTAAGAGCGGTTACAACTTTGCCGTAACCACTGGCGGTACGGCCACCACTGGCTTCAACTTCTACACCACGGCTACTCCGTTCAGCCCTGGAAACAGCGTCACCGGTACTAAGTCGTATTGCGCCGTCAACGACGGAGTGGTACGCACCCAGCCGAACGGCAACACCACGCTGGTAGCCAGCTATGCTGCCTGCCAAGCGCTGACCCCGCTGCAGAACTAATTCAGCAGCAGTTCAGGCTTAGAGAACGTAAGAGAGCGGCGGACGCGAGTCCGCCGCTCCTGTGTTTTTCGGCATGCTCGCGAATCGAGCCTTGCCTTCCGACACAAATTGTCAGTATCTGCGACGCATTCTCCGCGACGCGTGGTGGATGGGACGCGTATCTTTTGCTCTCGATTGAAAAGAAAGCACTTTCCCAGTACACCACAGTACTCCGGCCATTCCGAGGAGTGGCCGTTCATGTGCGATATATAGAGCAGTTAAGCTGTGAAAAACTACTTATTCGCGGTTCAAGAACAATTGAAAATGGGGCATAACTCGACCATCGCAGAGCGGTTTGGCCTCAAAACTGCCAGCTCATATTGCAGGTCTCTGAGTTTTTAGAGGTTCGGTTGCCCGGAAGACAGGACAAACTCTATGCGGAAACGAAACGGCTTCTCATTGATTGAACTGCTGATCGTGGTGGCCATTATCCTGATCATTGCCGCGATCGCCATTCCGAACTTGATTCGGGCACGCATGGCCGCCAATGATTCCTCGGCAGCCGGCTCCGAACACGCGATTATTGTGGGTGAAGTCGGCTACATCGGTTCTTATCCAACTCAGGGGTATGGCACGCTTGCTCAATTGGGCGGCGCGGCCACTCCTTGCATTCCAGGATCGGCCAACGGTTGTTTGATCGACAACAATCTTGCTACAAATGGCAACGGAAACGGGAAAAGCGGCTACAACTTCGCGGTGACGACGGGCGGCACAGCCGCAACCGGCTGGAACTATTACACGACCGCAACTCCATTCAACCCCGGAAACAGCGTGACCGGCACCAAGGCTTATTGTGCGATCGACGATGAGGTACTGCGCACTCAGACCCCCGGTAACACAAATTTGATCGCCAGCTACGCAGCCTGTCAGGCATTAAACGCCATTCAAAACTGATCCAGTTTCTGTTTGGCGTGCAGCTCTGAAGCGATTTAATCGAAGCCGCCATTGCTGTAAATTGGGCCGCGATACTGCGCTGTCTTTTTCACCTTCGTAACATCCCGAGTCCCGGCGATCCTTTACTCCACCCACAGATTGCATATAATTTTTCTGAAGGTCAGGCAAAAGGTTGGACCACTTCCTGAAGGCGACGACTTCCTTGCGGCCATGGTTGCAATTCAGATTTTGGGTTTGGAAAAGAGCTATAGCGTAGGCTTCTGGTATAAGCGGCAGAAGCGCGCCCTTTGCCCACTGCATCTCGAGGTGGAGGATGGCGAGATTTTCGGTTTTCTCGGCCCCAACGGAGCCGGGAAAACTACCACGCTCAAAATTCTCATGGGCCTGGTCTTTCCCAGCGCCGGTTCCGCGCGCATCCTGGGAAAGGAATGGACCGATCCGGCGGTGAAAGCGCAGATCGGCTTTCTTCCCGAACAGCCGTATTTTTACGACTACCTGACAGCTCACGAACTGCTCGAATACTACGGGCAACTTTCCGGTGTGCCCGCGAAAAACCGCACCCACCGCGTCGAACAAGTTCTGCAGCAGGTTGGCTTGCGCGACGTGCGGGGCCTTCAGCTGCGCAAGTTCTCCAAAGGCATGCTGCAGCGAGTTGGCATCGGCCAGGCGATTCTGCACGACCCCAAGCTCGTCTTTTTCGACGAACCCATGTCAGGACTGGACCCTATGGGACGCCGTGAAGTTCGCGACCTGATGGAGCAACTCAAACGTGAAGGCAAAACCGTATTCTTCTCGACGCACATTCTCTCCGACGCCGAAGCGCTTTGCGATCGCGTGGCCATCATTCACAAAGGAGAACTCCTTCGTGTAGGCGCGGTCGACGATCTCACCTCCAGCGTTCAGGGCAAGGTCGAGTTGCTCTGGCAGGGCACACAGGTTCCCGCCTCGATCAAGGCTCTGGGAGCGGAGTGTCACGTGGCCGGCGACAAGGTTCGCGCCATCGTGAACGAAACGCAGCAGGACGCGGCGATTGACGCTCTCCGGCGTGAGCGCCTGCGCCTGGTTTCTATTATTCCAGTGCGCACTTCACTCGAAGCGTACTTCGTCGAGAAGTTGCGGCACGCCGAAACCACAGCAGGAACAACCGCATAAGGAAGACCAAGACGTTATGAGAACGAGCATCGCCTACATCGCCTCGAATACCTTCCGCGAAGCGGTACGCGACCGCGTGCTCTACAACCTGATCGCATTCGCCCTGCTGCTTTCCGGAGCGGCCATTCTCGTCGGGCAGATTTCCATCGAGATCGAAAAGCTCGTCGTGATCAATCTTGGTCTGACCGCCGTCTCATTATTCGGCATCGTCATTGCAATCTTCATTGGGATTGGCCTGGTCTCGAAAGAGATCGAAAAACGAACGCTCTATACCGTGCTTTCGCGTCCGGTGCGGCGTTGGCAGTTTATAGTGGGCAAATTTTTTGGCCTGGCTGGAACGCTGGTGGTAAATACATTCTTTATGGCGATCGGCGTCTTTGCGGCGCTGTTCTACGTTTCTCACAAGTTCGTGAAAGCCGATGCGCTGATTTTCGTCGCATTGTATTTCATCATTCTTCAGTTCCTGATCATCTGCTCGTTGTCGCTGCTGTTCTCATCGTTTTCTACGCCTCTGCTATCGGCGATTTTCGCCTTTTCGCTGTTTGTGATCGGCAGCTTCGCCGAAGATCTTCGCAACTTCGCAGCCATGGCACATGGCATTACGAGATGGCTGGCTACTGGCGCGGCATACCTGGTGCCGAATTTTTCAGCCTTTAACGTGATCACCTCGATTGCTCACGAGCAGCCCGTCGCCGGCCGGCTGATTCTGCAGAATACGGTCTACGCTCTGTTCTACGCGACCATGGCACTGAGCGGAGCCGTATTAATCTTTGAGCGCCGTGATTTGAAATGACCTCCCAGAGCAAAATTACGGTCGTATCCGGCATCTTGCTGGTTGTGTCGCTGGCCGGAATTTCGTTTGTGCTGCACCTTGAAGACCAGCTGCGGCCGCAGGCGACGCCTGACGAGGTTTTGTTTCTGAGTTCTCCAACCATGATCAAGCGCGCGAGCCTCGGCTACGATGGGCTGGCAGCGTGCATTTACTGGACCCGGGCGGTGCAATATTTCGGTTACCGCCATCACTACTACGCCGCCAGCTACAATCTGCTCGCGCCGCTTCTTGAAATCACCGCTCATCTCGACCCGCATCTGCTGGTGGCTTATGAGTTCGGTAGCAGCTTTCTTGCTCCTCCTCCGCCACATGGAGCGGGCCAACCGCAGCGCGCGGTGGAGTTGATGCAGTACGGGATCCAGCAAAATCCCGGCAACTGGCACCTCTATTACGACCTCGGTTTCGTCTACTACATGGACCTCAAGGACTACAAGAAGGCGGAGGAGACATTCGAGCGTGGCTCGCAGGTCCCCAATGCTCATCCTTTCCTGAAAGTCCTCGCGGCGCAGATGGCACAACACGCCGGTGAATATGACACCGCCAAGATGCTGTGGTCAGCCACCTACGAAACCACACAGGACGAGCAGATCAAAGAGAATGCGATCGAGCATCTGCGGGCGTTGCGCGTCGATGACGACGTTGCGCACCTGCAGGAAGCCGTGACTCGTTTCGGCGAGCACACCGGCCGGCTGCCTGCAAATATCGCGGAGCTTGCTGCCGCAGAACATCTGCCAGGAATTCCTCTGGACCCCGAGGGCCATCCGTATAAAATTACTCCCGAGGGCCGGGTCGAAGTTCGGGTTCCCGACGACTTTCCATTTGCGACGCGCGGCCTGCCGCCGGATTATAAACCCGTGCCAACTCCGCATTCGGACCACTGAGCGCCAGCCGTTTCTTTTCTGATCCCTTATCATCGGGAGCGATGAATTCCCGCCCGGATAATTCTCGCGTGACTGTCGTCGCTTCCGCGTTCCGGTGGTGGAACGATCTCGCCGCGGACCGAGGCAAGATTTTCGCCACGCGGCAATTGCTGGCTTCACTGTGGGAATTCGTTCGCGACTCGACGCCCGAACGCCGGAAACAGCGTTATGGCGATGCCGAATTTGACTGGGATCATCGCGTTGACACGACCAGCGGCACCGTAAGCTGGCGTAATCGACTGCTGGGAAGCTTTCATTCGCCGTACCAGCCGACCGATGCCGCGCTGTTTCATGAAATGCTTGAGGCGCTGCGCTTGCAGACAGAATGCGACTTCAGCGACTTCGTTTTCGTCGATCTCGGCTCGGGCAAGGGGCGCACGCTCCTGATGGCGGCGGATTATCCGTTTCGCCGTGTAGTTGGTGTTGAGCTTTTGCCGGAGTTGCACCGAGCAGCGCAGGCGAATATCGGCAAGTACCAGAGCAAATTGCAGAAGTGCTTCGACTTGAAATCGATCTGCGCAGATGCAGTCGAGTTCCGCTTTCCCGATGAACCGATTGTATTGTTTCTGTTCAATCCACTTCCTGAGGCGGGCCTGCGGCGAGTCATCGCGAATCTTGAGCAAAGTTTGCGAACGCATCCGCGGAAGGTTTATCTGCTCTATCACAATCCGCTGCTTGACCACTTGCTGAAAGAGAGCACCATGTTGAACAAAATCGGCGGAACGCATCAGCATGCGATGTACTCTTCGACGTGAAATCTGCATGGAAAACAAATATGGAAAACGAATGCAGATCAACCGCGCAATTGTTTTGGAAGCAATGCCTTGTTCAGCGACGCGGTTTCGCAGGGAACGCTGCTTCTGGCCTGCCCTTGTCGCTTCTTCCGTATAAACTTGGACTATGACCACAACGACCCTCAACTCCCTTGCGCGCGCTTCCTCCGCTTACCTGCGCTCCGCCATGCATCAGCCGGTTCAGTGGCATGAGTGGGGTGAGGAGGCGTTTGCCGCGGCGCGGCGGGAGAACAAGCCGATGCTGCTCGATATTGGCGCGGTGTGGTGCCACTGGTGCCATGTGATGGATCGCGAATCGTATGACGATCCGGAAGTGGCGGCGATTGTGAATGAGCATTTCGTTGCGGTGAAGGTGGATCGCGATGAGCGTCCGGATATTGACAGCCGGTATCAGGCAGCGATAAGCGCCGTGAGCGGGCAGGGCGGATGGCCGCTGACGGCTTTTCTTACTCCCGATGGCAAGCCGTTTTATGGCGGCACGTATTTTCCTCCGAACGAAGGATATGGACGGCCGAGTTTCAAACGGGTGCTTCTGAGTATTGCCACGGCTTACAAAGAGAAGAATGGCGATGTGGTTGAACAGGCGAAGATGGTCGAGAGTGCGATTGCGCAGTCGGAGTCGTTTGCCGGGCGCGATGGGAAGGTTACGGCGGGGATTGTCGATGCAATCGTGAATTCGGCGATGAATATGTTCGACGCGAAGAACGGCGGATTCGGGAGTGCGCCGAAGTTCCCGCATCCTTCCATTCTTGATTTGCTGATTGAAAGATATTCGCGAACGAAAGACGAGCAGCTTCGTAATGTCATCGTCACCACGATCGAGCACATGGCGAACGGCGGCGTTTACGACCAGCTTGCCGGAGGCTTTCATCGCTACTCGGTGGATGAGCGCTGGGTGGTGCCGCACTTCGAGAAGATGTGCTACGACAACTCGGAGCTGCTGAAAAATTATGTGCATGCGTATCAGGCAACCGAGTCAAAGTTCTTCGCGGACGTTGCCCGCGACATTATTCGCTGGATGGATGAGTGGTTGAGCGACCGCGAGCGCGGCGGATTTTATGCGTCGCAGGATGCGGACATCAATATGGATGACGACGGCGATTACTTTACCTGGACCCTGGATGAGGCTCGGGCGGTGTTGACGGAGGAAGAATTGCCGGTTGCAGCGTTGCGCTATGACATCAACGAAATTGGCGAAATGCATCATAATCCGGCAAAAAATGTATTGTTCGTACGGGCTTCGATTGAAGAGATTGCACGCCGATTGAGGCTTAGCAGCGAGCGCGCGAAAGAGTTGCTTGAATCGGCAAGGAAGAAAATGTATGCGGCTCGTTTGCAGCGGCCCACTCCGTACGTCGACAAAACGGTTTATGTGTCGTGGAACAGCATGTGTGTTTCGGCGTATCTGGAAGCTGCGAAGGTGCTTGGGGTCGAGGAGGCGCGGCGGTTCGCTTTGAAATCGCTGGACCGGATTTTGGCGGAGGCCTGGACCGCGAGCGGCGCCGGTTCCCGAGATTCCACACGCACAAATAAAGACGCGGGCGGGATTGCCCCCTCCAGAGCGTTATTGCATGTCGTTGCCTATTCGGATCCTCAAGCAGAGCATCGAGATGTTCCGGGGTTGCTCGATGACTACGCGGCGACCACGCTGGCTTGTCTTGACGCTTACGAGGCCACGGCGGATTTGAGTTACTTCAAGTTTGCGCAGGCTATCGGCGATGCGATGATTGATCGATTTTTCGATCCTGTCTCGGGGGGGTTCTTCGACACCGAGCTTTTGCCGGAAGGCAAGAGCTTGGGCGTGCTCGCGACGCGGCGGAAACCGCTGCAGGATTCGCCTACTCCTGCGGGAAATCCAATGGCCGCGATTGCGCTGTTGCGGTTACATCGATATACCGGCGATGCAGCGTATCGCGATAAAGCCGAGCAGACGCTGGAAGCTTTCGCCGGAGTGGCCGGGCAGCTTGGCATCTTCGCGGCAACTTATGGAATCGCGATTGCACATTTTCTGGAAAGTCCTCTGGAAGTGGTGGTGATTGAAGCTGAGGGATCGAACCAAAAGGCTCGTGAACTTGCCGCAGTCGCTGCAGCCGATTTCACATTTAACAAGAGTGTACTGCGGCTGCAGCAAAGCCATGCGGTCGCCGTAGCCCTTCCCTCTGAGCTGGCTGCGACGATTCCCAATCTGCCGGCATTGAACTCACACGATTCTTTCGCGGTCCTGTGTTCCGGCTCGACTTGCCAGCCGCCCATCTCCGATCCGGCTGAACTGCGCGACGCGCTTGCCCGCGCTCTAAAGAAGCAAGTCTAGATAGAGTCGATTACCGCTACAAGATAAAAAAATAGGGCTGACGGTTTATGTATGAAGTCCGTCAGCCCAAATATTGCGAGCCCAAGGGTTCGGCCCAGGTTACTTGAGGTTACTTTGGTGACCTTGCGGCCGCCAAGGGGATGCGCTTAAAACTATCTACATCGGCGGCATGCCGGTATCGCATTTCGCATCCAGCGTTTGTTGAGGTGGGCACGTTAGAATTGGGCCTCCGTCCGGGGTGGGGACCTGCGGAACGGCGGCTGCTACATACGTGCCCACGAGTCCACACATCAGGACAGCAACCCTGACTGCTTGCTTCATGGGCTTTCTTCTCCTACCGCAGACTGGGATTCCCAAAAAGGGTTCCTCAGCGCGGAGCCGAATTATAAAGCACGAGTCAAGCTTTTTCTGTGATGGCGCCCGTGGCTCCGTGAAGCGCGCGAAGTTCACAGCTGTCCGTCCTACGACGAGCAATCCGTATCAATAAGAAAATAGGGTAGTTAACTGAGTACCGAGGCGTATTAGTTCGCTTTGGAGGGGATGTCGCGCCGACTTGTCCCGGAATTTACGAAATCCGGAATTTTGGCAGGCTGAAAATTAAAAAGTGCATTGCAGCAAAATTAAACAGCGGGCTTCGAGCCGACTCCGGCGGACAGTCCAGGAATTCCGAGACTACTCATCGATGCCGATGCCGCACGAGTCGCTGTCGGCTCTGTCGCGGAAAGAGGCGCTGGCTGGGTCCGCGAAAGTGCCCGATCGACCATCCCCTCAAACATGGGAATGAGGGAGTTTGCGGCGGCAGGATGCTGGATGTCCGAGATCCCTTGCTCCCAGCGCTGGGGCCGTAACAGAATCGATCCCGCGTCGCGAGCCGGGCTCTTCGCCCACAGGTACCCCCCCCAAATGAACAAGGCGACATTGTAGGCTGCCATATTGACCAGGTTCATCGATGCATTGCTCAGGTGGTTGCCCGCCCAGGATGCGATAAGAGCCAGCTCGACGAAGGCAAAGGTCCCAAAGCCCAAGGCGATGCCGAAACTATGCTGGCGCTTGCTGACCCCCAGATAGCGGGCGAAGAAGAGCAGGAATAAAACCATCCCAACCTGAATGATGCGAACACAACGTTGCGTGGTCATAATGGCCTGAATCCAGGGTGCGGTGTCCGACGATCCGGTCGAAACCGAAACCACGCCTGCGACAAGGAGCATTACGAGGCCTGCCCACTTGAATAAAACCGTGCCCAGATCGCGCAAGGTATGAAAGGGCCGAAAAACATCGAGGAAGGCTTCGTGAATGACCTGAAAACCAAGAGCGACGCTGATCGCCGTGCTGAGCCAGGAAACGTAAAAACAAGTCGAATAGCTGAAGCGGGATGCCGGATAAACCACGGCGAAGGTGACAATCTGCGTCACGATATAGGCGAAGAAATACTTGAACTTGCGATGCTCCCCACGGCGCAGCATCAGGATTGCGATCACTGTCTGAAGCACAGGATGCGCAAACCAGAGCACGTAATACAGATTATGAAGCTTGTGGGGCATCGGGAAAAACTCTTAATTTGCCAGCTCGTAACACTCTTGCCGTTCAGATGCGAAACGCGGGTAGAGCTCTTCCAACACGAACGGTAACTAAGAGAAGTTAAACCTTTTAGCCCAAGTGTTCAATGTACCCAAGTAACCGAAAGTAACGTTACTTTCGGGCCATATGGGCGGACTCAACAAAGTACATAAGCCGAACGAAGCGCAATCGCCTGAGTAGCCCCGGCCGAAGATCCCAGAAATGACTGTCTACGCATCCGGAACCGAATGTATATAGGCTCGCATCATGCGTACTTCATCATCTTTTTCAATCAAGTCGTGCAGCAAAATATCGCGCAGTGAGATGATGCCAACGAGTTGCCCTTCGTGGCATACCGGCAGGTGCCGGAAGCTGTGCAGACGCATCATTGCGAGGCATTTCTCCAACTCCTCATACATGCCAATGGTGCAGGGCTCTTGAGTCATGACCTCCGCAAGGCAAGTACGGCGAGGATCACATCCTTCCGCAACGACACGTTTCATCAAATCGCGCTCGGAGAAAATTCCCACTAACTTGCCGTCGTGCAGCACGGGGACTGCCCCGATGTTTCGCTCCACCATGGCGCGTACGGTTTCGAGCACGGTCTGTCCCATCTCCGCCTGGTAGGTATCCTGAGTTTTGATCAAGTCGCAAATGCGCATTTGGATTTCTCCCGGCTGTCGTAACTCAAGCCGAAACTATCTATAGGGGCGCGAGTATATTCTGAAACCTTTCAGGTGAAAAGAGTTAAAAGGCTTTGGAGAAAAAAGAATCAGCTTAGACAACTTCATTCTGGGAAAGAAACGGGAGAATTATCCACTTGACATACCCAAACAAATTTGGTAGGGTATGAGCATGAAGGATACGCCACAGCACGAGCTTTTCACAAACGAAGAAAAAGCAATCGAGTTTTGGGAGCAGAAACGCTGGCCCGATGGTCCGATCTGTCCGCACTGCGGTCTCGTGGGAGAAGCTTACAAATTACAAGGCAAGAGTACTCGCCCCGGCCTGTGGAAGTGCAAGGGTTGCCGCAAACCGTTCACCGCGAAAATGCGTTCTATCTTTGAGGATTCGCATATTCCGATGCACAAATGGCTTTACGCAATCCATCTCCTGTGCTCTAGCAAAAAAGGGATGAGCGCGTACCAGTTTCACCGCATGACGGCAACGTTCTACGGCGAAAAAATTTCGTATCGCACCGCATGGTTCATGTTCCATCGCGTGCGCTTTGCGATGACACAACATCCACTCGTTGAAAAGCTCACTGGCACGATTGAATGTGACGAGACCTACGTGGGCGGGAAAATTCGCGTTGGTACCTACAAGCCAAAAACCGGGAGAAAGCCGAAGTATCGCTCGCCGCGAGACAATAAGGCTCCCGTGTTTTCCGTTCTACAACGCGGCGGAAATGTTCGCTCGCGTCACGTCCAGCGCGTTACAGCAGAGAACCTAAAGCCGATTATCGAAGAAATGATTGCCGAAGATGCCCATGTGATGACGGACAGTTCCACGGTGCTCTCTGGTGCTTTTGGGAGTCGCCAGCACGATCAGGTGAACCACAGAGCTGATGAATATGTGCGATACGAGAACGGAAAGTGCATCACAACGAATTCAATTGAAGGTTACTTCAGTTTGCTGAAGCGGGGAATTTACGGAACGTACCATCACGTTGGAAAGCCTTATCTACAGCAGTATTTGAACGAATTTGACTTTCGTTACAACAACCGGAAGGTAACCGATTTGGAACGTACCGACGTAGCTCTCAAGGCAACCGAAGGAAAAAGGCTCACACTGCGGCGCCCAGTTGGGATACAATAACATCTGACTAAAATGTGGTGCGGGTAACGAGGTTTGAACTCGCAAGGGGTGTTCTCCTTATCACAGGCACCCCACTAGCTCCCAAGGCTAGCGCGTTTACCAATTTCGCCATACCCGCACATCTCGAAGCCAGCATTTTGTAGTCCCTCCAAGGCTTACAAGTGCTGGCTTTGTTAATTCACATGGGGTGATTCTTTTGCCTCCTCCGTCTGCTTGGGCTCGATCTGTAAGAAATACTTTCCGCGCCTCTCTGCCACTTTCTTTCTGTCTTTCAATCGTTTCAGCACCGAATAGACGTAGGGGCGTCCGACATGATCCTTGACCTTTCGCCATAGGTCTGCGGGAGTTATACCATTCGGATTTTCGCGCAGCACATCTCTTATTAGATCGGCCTTGTTTATTTCTGAGCCGGAGACTGACGGCGCTTCCATGGTAGGGGCCGCGGGTGTAGCAGCCGGAGCAAAGTGTTGGGGCGGCACGGTAGTGACTGATCCGATAATTCTTCTCACAGGTTGAGCAGAAAATGTGGCAGGAGGCGCTGGAGGCGGAGCAGCAATCGGTTGTTGCTGTTCTCTGCGGGATTCGACACTCACGGCATTTTGCCAGCTGCCAAACTCCTGCATTACCGCCTGATGTTCTGCCTGCGCTTTGCTTAAGTTAACTTGGGCCACTTGCAACCGTTGTTGCGCATCGGAAAGACGCGCCTTTAGCATTTCGAGAAATTGGCTCATTTTGCCCTCCAAGGCTCATAAAAATACTACCACATCTAGCATGGCGTGCAAGGGGTGATATGAATACAGAAGGAATACAGTAGGAAATGAATGTCAAGGCGCAACTCTTTAGTTTTCAGAGTATTAGCCCAAATTGGTCATTGACTTTCGTGTTCTTCCTTGTACTATAAGCATACGACTCCCCGGCTTTTACTAATGCCGGTTCGGGCAATCTACAGGATTGCCCATTAATTTTTATGGCGTCCACTGCCGCGCCTTTTTCGTCATCAACTCCATCGAAACCGCGCGTAATCGTGTATATCGATGGCCTCAATTTGTACTATGGAGCCGTAAAAAACACCCCAGCATTAAAGTGGCTAAACATCGAGCGGTACTGTACGCTTCTGCGTCCGCATGATGATATTCAAGCGATCCGATATTTCACGGCTCTAGTGGTTGGATCGACACGACCCAATCAAGAAGCCTATTTGAAAGCATTAGCCACCACTCCGCTGGTCAAGGTTTTGTTGGGAAAGTTCAAAGATAAAGTCGTGACGTGCGGAGTATTTGGGTGCGCCCATGTGGCCTCAAAGAAATTCAAGGTGCCAGAAGAGAAACGAACCGATGTAAATATCGCAATCGCTATGCTGGACGATGCCTACCAAGATCGGTGCGACCATCTGATACTCTTCAGTGGCGACTCCGATTTAGTTCCCTCAGTAAACGCTGTTCGCGCTCAATTCCCAGCCAAGAAGATCACCGTTTATGTGCCATCGGACAATCCAATCAGAGGGGCCGCCGTTGAACTTAGGTTAGCCGCCACGCAGCATCGCAACCTTCCCCTCACATTGCTAGGAAGAGCGCAATTCCCTGATGCTGTATCGGATGGACTCGGCGGCACAATCCGTAGACCTACGACTTGGAAGTGAGTGCTACACTAGCCGAATGAACCGCAAGAAGCATAACCCAAATCCAGCAGGCAAGCAGGGTGTGCCAGTGTCGCTGCACCCGCTTAGTTTTAACGAAGCCGTTGCTGGGTTAGCACAAGTGAAGCCTCCCGAAAAGAAAAAGCCTCAAGCCGCGCCTAGGAAGGGCAACGGCTAGAGGCTCGTTGGGCTCACGCCTTCGATCCTGGCTAAATCAGTTGGGTATGTCAAGTGGATAATTCCGAGAAACGGGGGTTATCCTGAACAGAGAGTGCTACTTGGCGCGAGGACGGTTGTTTGCGACGAGGAATTAAACCATGTTAATCGCGAACATGCACAAAGTATGAAGAGTGCGACAACATCGGAGAGAAATTCTCGCGGCTCCTCGAGGTAACGATGATACTGTATTGCTCCGAACCGCCGGCCTCTTCCCATTCCGATCCATTTTCAAACTGTTGCCCTTCAATGACCGCAAGCCGGGCCAGAAATTCGTTGACATCGGCAATCGGTTCTTGCCCGGTTATGGCGAAGGAAAGTTGAGCATCTTGCAAAGAAAGGCTCCATGCGAGCGAAGCCGCCAGGCTCACCGCGCGCTCGTAGGCTGACTCGGCCAGCAAGCCTGCGATGGGGTTGTCGAAGATAATGCGCAGCCGGCGCTCATCTTCGCGGCTGAATTCGCGGACCTTCAAGGAACCGGATTTTGCCGTCGCCTTCCAGTCGACATGGCGCGCCGAATCTTCCGGCATATATTCGCGAATGCGGTGAAGATCGGAACCACGGCCGCGCATAAAACTTTCCCACTCCCCGCGCAATAAGGGCAGCACGTGCGAAAGCGCATCCGCTGGCTGAATCGCCGGATAGACCAAAATCTCGCGAGCCAGCGCGATATCGCGTATCTTGGTCAGGAAGGCGAAAGGAAACTGTGTAGCCAAGGCAAACTTCGCCTCGCAGTATCGCCCGCGGCGTGAGAACTGCAGTTGCAGGTCGGCGTGCAGCGCGGTTTTAGGCGGGAGATAGGGGAAATAAATCATGCCTTCGAAAATTCCGGGCGCGGGCGGCCGAACATCCAGACGCCGCACTTTCCAGTCGCGCATTCGCAGCCACTGATTTTCCGGCGTCCGGTTCGGCGGAAAAGTAAACGTCGTCCGCTCCCATCGCCATCGCTTGATGGCCTTTTTGTTGCTTTTATCTCTGCCCGTTATCACGCGAATCGAAAACGCAGGTAGAAAGCGACGCGGGTTATTCAGCACGACCCGGCCCAGCAGCGTGCGTCCGGCAAAGACCTGCTCTGGCAGGCGAACATCGAGCTGCAAGCCGCGCAGCACAATCGCGGAAGCAATTCCGGAAACCAGAATTGCCGCCAGCATCGCGGCAACAATGATGTAGAGCAGATTATTTCCGGTGTTCAGCGCGGCGATGCCGATCACAACGGTGACGAGCACGTAGACGACACCGGCTTTTGTGACTTCGTAATGCAACGTTTCGCGCAAGCGCTCCAAGGCGACGCGGCGCGCGAGGTAGGGCACAGTCACGAGGCCGACAAACGCGGCCATTAGCAGGGATAAAGACGCAAGGATCACCGAGGCCAGGGGATTGCCGGCCTCGCCAGCGGCGGTTGAAAACAGTGCCGCTCCAAATGCCACGCCCAGTCCAACCAGAGCGAGCAGGAATTTTAGCCAGACTTCGATCGAAGCCGATTGCAACCAGGATATCGCTCGCCGGCCCGAAGATGGCTGGATGGAATTGATGTGAAGGGTTCCCACTAATCCGCAGCCTAGCACCGGCCGGAAGAACGATCAATCACAGTGAGATCGGAAGCCACGCGTTCGTAACTGCAGACTCGAATGAACTCCCAGAGCACCTATGGGCCGTTTTCAATATTCCGCCAATTCCTTCATCGCAAGGAACAGATCGTTTGCTTGCGGCAGAATGGCGTCTTCGAGAATCGGCTGGTAAGCCACGAAGGTGTCGGCCGCCGCAACGCGGCGGACTGGAGCATCCAGCCGCTCGAATAGCTGATCGGCGATGCGGGCGGCGATCTCCGCGCCATAACCCCAGCTCAAACTGTCTTCGTAGGCGACGAGAGCACGGTTGGTTTTTCCGACCGACGCCGCAATCGTTTCCCAGTCAAATGGATTCAGGCTGCGCAGATCGATCAGTTCGACATGGACTCCGTGTTCGCGTTCCAACTTTTGCGCGGCTTGCAACGCCCGGGGAACGACTGCGCCGTATGTAATGACGGTGAGGTCCGTTCCGGGCTGCACGATCTGCGCCTTGCCGAACGGAATCATAAAATCGGGTCCTGGATAAGCGGCGCGGCCGTAGGTTTCGCGGTACAGGCGCTTGTGCTCGAGAAACAACACAGGGTCATCGCAGCGGATTGCTGTCCGCAGCAGGCCGGCCGCATCCAGCGCATTCGATGGAAAAATCACCCGCAGGCCGGGGATGTGCGTAAAGACGCTCTCGCCGCATTGCGAGTGATAGATCGCACCGCCTGTGAGATATCCGCCAATCGCAACTCGAATGACCAGCGGGCATGAGAATGCATCGTTCGAGCGCCAGCGAATTACAGAGAGTTCGTCGCGAATCTGCATCATCGCAGGCCAGATGTAATCGAAGAACTGAATCTCGACTACCGGCTTCAGGCCGCGTGTCGCCATCCCGGTGGCACGGCCCACGATAGCGGCCTCGGCTAAGGGCGAATTGAACACACGGTCGGGGCCGAACTCGCATTGCAGGCCAAAGGTCAGCTTAAAAACGCCGCCTTTGCCTTTTACCAGCTTCTGCTTCAAGTATTCTTCACGGCTGCAATCGGCGACATCTTCGCCGAAGATCACGATGCGCTGGTCGCGTTTCATTTCATCGCGCAGTGTCACGTTGATCAGATCGGCCATCGTCTTGGCCGCAGGCTTCTTGCTTTCAGCCACGTCAGGGGCGGCCTGCGCCTGCGTGTCGAAGGCTGCAGATGTGGGATCGAGATCGGGAGAATAGACGAACTGAGTAATGGTCTCGGGCGCGGGAGGCAGCGCTGCCAACGCCTGGTCGACCGCGATCTGCAGCTCCTCGTCGACTTTCTTTTCCAGTTCGTTAATGCCCTTTTCGTCGAGAATTCCCTCCCGCAGCAAGAACATCTGGGTGCGAGAAACGGGGTCTCGCGCCGCATCGCGTTCGCGCTCGGAATCCGGCCGATACAGTTTCTCGTCGTCCGACAACGAATGGGAATACGGACGAATCACGTGGGCATGAACGAACGCAGGCCCATGGCCCTCGCGGCAGTACTGCGCGGCGCGCTGAAATGCAGCGCAGCTGGCGACGGGATCGGTACCGTCGACTTCCTCGAAGTGGAAATTCGGGAAGCCCGAAACCAGTCGCGAGATGCTGCCGCCCGCGGTTTGCACTTCCACCGGTACGGAAATTGCATAGCCGTTATCCTGCACACAGAAAATCACCGGCAGTTTGGTGAGGGCCGCGGCATTCATCGCCTCCCAAAATTCGCCTTCGCTGGTAGTACCGTCGCCGAGCGAGACATAAACCAGCTCATCGCCGTGGAACGTCACATCCTTGAAGGAGCGGTAGTCGGGATGATCGCTCTTAGCGGGAATTTCGGCCGTCTTGGGATGCTGCGAGAAATAGCGCCCTGCCTCGGCACATCCTACGGCCTGTAGAATCTGTGACCCCGTAGGCGAGGATTGAGTGACGATGTTCAACCGCTTGTATCCCCAGTGCGAAGGCATCTGGCGGCCGCCGGAACTGGGATCGTCCGCGGCACCCACTGCTTGCAGAAACATCTCCACCGGCTTGGCACCCAAAGCGAGGCACAGCGATCGATCGCGGTAATAGGGATAGAACCAGTCGTAGGCAGGCTTAAGCATGAGGCCGGCGGCCGCGCCGATGGCCTCATGCCCGGCTCCCGACATCTGGAAAAAGATCTTCTGCTGCCGCTTGAGGAGGATCTCCCGGTCGTCGATGCGCCGGGAAGTGTACATGACGCGATAAGCTTCGATCAACCGCTCGCGCGTGACGCCGTCATAGTTGCGAGACTTTTTGCCGCCGCCTGGTACCGACAGCTTAGGGTCGGTTTTTATCGTTGCCATCCGCTTCCTTAGATGATCGGGAGTGTTTCCCGGCTACGAAAATTAAGGTGCCGGAGCTTACCGGGCAGGTTGCATTGTAAATGGGAATGGAGGATTGGGAAATATGGAAGTTGCTTGCACCGTCAATCGAACTCCAGGACTTCCTGATGCGCCGGATTACTCCAGACCGGGGCAAACGACTGCCTGTGCAGAGGCGTTGGGCCATGTTGCTGCAACGCGGCGAGATGCTGCGGCGTGCTGTAGCCCTTATGGGAAGCCAGGCCGAACTCGGGAAACACTGCATCCCATTTGCACATGATGCTGTCGCGCTCAACCTTCGCCAGAATTGACGCTGCCGCGATCGACGCCGAAAGCGCATCTCCGTGGATGATGGCCCGCTGCGGCAATTCGCAATCCAAGCGTACCGCGTCGATGAGCAGATAATCGGCAGCGGGTTGCAACTGCATCGCCGCCTGCAGCATGGCCAGCCGCGAGGCGTGATAAATATTGATCTGATCGATGCGAGCGGCATCTACAGCCGCAACCGCCCAGGCGATGGCGTGTTCGCGAATGCGCGGCGCCAACAGTTCGCGGCGCTCGGCCGGCAGCAGTTTTGAGTCGCGCAGGCCACGGATACGGTAGCCAGGATCGAGAATCACCGCTGCTGCTACTACTGGACCGAACAACGATCCGCGGCCGACTTCGTCGACTCCGGCGATGAGCGTCGCGCCCGCCTGCCAGGCTTTCTTTTCGTAGCGCAGAGTGCAGCGCAGCCTCTTCAACAATCGCAGCTTTGCCGCTGAGGCGGAAAGCGCTAATTCGGGAGAATCTTTGATCGCGGACGGCATGGAATCGAATGTACCCCCATCTTCGCGCCGGACAACAATTTTCTGCAAGCGAAGAGACGAAAAAATCTGTGATTAGGCCGGTGCGTTTTTCCGGCACTATCGCCTCCGAATGTCACTACCGCTTGGTAACCATTACTTCGATTACGGACGTACATTGTCCGTCAGTACATGTACTGCTATGTTCTGGGAGCACCTCTTCCACCTGGGGCAACATGTGAATAACACGCAATTTGAATCGCAGCAGATTGATATTCTGCCGCGAAACAATTCGACCATCGAGAAGTTGATCCACCTCGCACTGCCGGTTCGGATCGTGCATGCGCAGAAGGGCGAACGCAGCGGAATGGAGCTAGCGTGCACCTACGATATTCATACGCGGGGCGCCCGCCTGCGAAGCACTCGGGATTTGAAAGTCGGCGACCTGATCACCGTGGAGCGGGGACGGATGAAATCGGTGTGCCGGGTTGTGTGGGCTGCCGATCCGGATTCCGCGTTGAAAGGGCAGTTCACCGTTGAGTGCGTCAAGGGAAGCAAGACGCCATGGGAAGATGAGCTGCGGAAAATGGAAGAACAGTACCTGCCGTTGATTTCAGGCCGCGCGAACAAGATGGCCAGCTCTTTCCGTGGGATCGAGCAGAATCGGCGCCGGAGGCCGCGTTATACGGTAAGCGGAGGAGCCGATGTAGTCGAAATCGACGGAAAATCCCGGATGGAAGGACTGCTGGAGCAGATTTCGGAGTACGGTTGCCTGATCCGAACCGGCAGCACTCTTGCACCCGACACCGGCTTGCGGCTGACGCTTAATATATGCGATGTGAGTGTCGCGCTCCGCGGCAGCGTGAGATACACCTCGGGAGACCGGGCCATGGGTGTGGAGTTCCACGAGATTCGCCAGGGCGACCGGCCGCTGCTCGATTATGTGCTCCAGAAATTAAGAAAACCCCGGCGGAATGACTTTGCCGATCTGGAAGTCATCACCGAGATTTCAGCCGCGCAATAGATATCGCTCTCGGGCGAAAAGCAGCGGCATCCGCGGAAACGAAAGCTCCCGCCTCGACAACTCACGAGACCACACTTATTCAACGTCTAGTCGACGTCGCGAAGGCGCGCCGCTTTTCCCCTTAGTCCGCGCAGGTAATACAGTCTCGCGCGGCGGACTTTGGAAGAGCGCACCACGTCAACTTTGTCGATCACCTTTGAAAACAGAGGGAAGATTCGCTCCACCCCCTGGCCAAAGCTGATCTTGCGCACGGTGAAACTGGCTTGCGGGCCGCGGTCGCGTTTGATCACGACGCCTTCGAACGCCTGCACGCGCTCCTTGTCGCCTTCCTTGATTTTGACATGAACGCGGACCGTATCGCCCGGGTGAAAATCGGGGACATCGGTGCGTTGGGTTTTTGCCAGCAGTTTTTCGATGATTAAGTTCGACATGACAGTTAGTCCTTCTTGAATTCCGATTCCTATTGGTTCTTAATACCAGCCAGAAACTTTGTATCTTCCTCGTTCAGCGCGGCTCGTTCGAGCAAGTCCGGCCGATTTCTTAAAGTCTTCTCCAAGGCCCGCTGACGGCGCCATCGCCGGATTTCTTCATGGTTGCCGGTCATCAGCGCTTCCGGAACCGCCATGCCGCGAAACTGAGCGGGGCGCGTGTAGTGCGGATAATCCAGCAATCCATTCGAGCTGCAGGTTGAATCCGCTCCTTCCGCCACTCTTTCCTTATCGTCGATGGTAAACGATTCCTGTTGCGTCGAAGCCTCGTTTCCGAGCGCACCCGGCAACAAACGCATCACCGCTTCCAGAATCACCGTGGCGGCAATTTCCCCGCCGCTTAGAACATAATCACCGATGGAAAGTTCCCGATCTGCCAGAAACTCCGCCACACGCTCGTCCACGCCTTCGTAGCGTCCGCAAATGAAAACCATGCGGTCCAGTGACGCGAGTTCCGCAGCTACCTTCTGCGTCAGGCGCTGACCCTGCGCCGAGAGCAAAATTACAGATTCCTTCGCGCGCCCCGCCGCACGGTCTTCGCGAGGCGCCAGTCCGAATGAATCCAAACATTCGAACAAGGGCTCCGGCTTCAGCACCATACCTTCACCGCCGCCAAATGGCCGGTCGTCAACCGTGCGGTGACGATCCCGCGTAAACGCCCGCAAATCGTGCACTTCAATCTCGGCTAAGCGCGTTTGCCGGACGCGACGAATGATGCCGTAATCGAGCGGTCCACGAAAGAAGTCCGGAAAGATGGTTACTATATCGGCCTTCATCGCAGATCAAAACCTTACCTGTCACACAGAGGCTTTACGCTTGCCGCTCTGCGGCTATTTTTTTCTTCTTCCGTGCGCCTGCTCGCGTTTTTCCTCTTCGGTCAATGGAGCGTTCAATTGCAGCAGGCCTTCAGGCAACTTCATGCGAACCCGCTTGCGTTCTACGTCGATGCTTACTAAATACGCATCGGCAAATGGAATCTCCAGCAACTTCGCGGCCCCGTCCCCCACAATCAACAACGGCGCTTCGCCGGCTCCGAACTGGATATCTTCGATTCGGCCGATCTCCCGGTCGCCGTCAAAAACAGCGGAACCAACCAGATCGCTGACGTAATTCCAACCCGCTTCAAGCCTGGGGCGCTCGGCTCGCGGAACCTGCAACTCACAACCTACCAGCGTTTCCGCTTCTGAAATCGAATCTACTCCGGCAAACTTCAGAACCAGATGGCCCTTGTGGGGCCAGAGATCTTTCACTTCAAGTTCGCGGCGATGCTCTCCCGAGGCAGGCAGCGCCAGCAATTTCATGCCGGGCGCAAATCGATCGGGCACATCGCTCAAGACCTGACTCGCAACTTCACCGTGCCTGCCCTGCGTTTTCAGCACGCGGGCCAGCGTGATGAACTCGTTAGCTTTCTCAGGCTCGCACGTATCGGATTCTCGGATGTGGGCTTCCCTGGGCCGGCGATCTACTCAGTCAATGACTTCGAGCGTATATCGCTTGCGCGCGTGCATGCCGGCTGCACTCAGCAATGTTCGTAAGGCACGCACATTGCGCCCCTGGCGCCCGATGATCTTGCCCACGTCGCCTTCAGCCACTTCCAATTCGATGACGTCGTCGTCGAAATGCTCGACGAAAACCTGATCGGGGTCATCGACCATCCACTTCGCAATCTTCTCGATCAGGCCGCGAACGTTTGGACCAGCTTCGGCCATGGGCTTAGGCTACCGAAACCGCTGGAGCAGGCGCCGGCTTGGAATAAAGCTTTCCGACGCGCTCCGACATCTGCGCGCCCTTCGAAACCCAATAGTCGACGCGTTCGCGTTTGAAATCTACGGTGGCTGGGTTGGTGCGAGGGTTGTAGGTTCCTACAACTTCCACCGGGCGGCCGTTGCGCGCACGGGCTTTCTCAATCACCACGATGCGGTAATGCGGTTGTTTGCGCGCACCCATGCGCGCCAGTCGAATCATTAACACAGATGAATATCCTTGCTCCGGAAGAGTCCGGCGGGGTCAAGACAAACATTTATTATGCCGTAGGTTAGCGGGAATGGCAAGGCTGACATTGCCAAGTGTTTTAGCTCCATAATTTTGTCCCCCCTTAGGGACAGTGCGAGAAGCTTTATAACGATAAAGACCTCCAGCATGGACGGAGAATTGAGACTTTGCTGAGCGGGAATCCGTTCATCTGGCGCGCAGCTTCGTACGCCTTCCCTGCCTGTAACCTCACATTCATCCATGCAACTACGCGATTGACTCCCACCCCCCCGCGGGGTAGGCTTGATGCAATGGTAGCTTGCCTCCTGGGCATGAATATTCCGGCCAGTCCCGTCTCCACGCATAATCCTGTTTTGTCCACGCTGCCTTCGCTCCCGTTCGCAACCAGGTTCATCGAAGAGACTGAATGAAGAAAAGTATCGGGATAAGTCCCAACATCGCAACCCTTTTTGGTACGCGCGATGAAAATGTGCGCCTTCTGGAAGATGGGCTGAATATCACCATCGACTTGCGCTCGAATGCCATTGAATTGGAAGGCGCTCCGCGAGACGTGGCCCGCGCCGAACAGGTGTTTGCCGACTACGAAAGCCTGCAGAAATCCGGGCACACCTTCAATAACGGAGACCTCAACAGCATGTTACGCGTGCTGACGGCGGATTCGAACGCCACTTTGCGCGGCCTGGCCGATGCCGGGCGCCAGCGCTCTCTCGGACGGCGGACAGTTCAGCCCAAGAGCCTGAACCAGCGACGCTACGTAGAAGCCATTGAGAAGCACGACATGGTTTTCGGGATTGGACCGGCGGGCACGGGAAAAACTTATCTCGCCGTGGCGATGGCCATTTCCGCTCTTCTGGCCAAGCGCGTGAACCGAATTATTCTGGCGCGCCCCGCAGTGGAAGCCGGCGAGCGCCTGGGATTTCTTCCCGGAACCTTGCAGGACAAGATCGACCCCTACTTGCGTCCACTCTACGACGCGCTCTATGACATGCTCGATCCCGAGAAAGTCGACCGCTATCTGGAGAAGAACGTCATCGAGATCGCGCCGATCGCCTTCATGCGGGGCCGCACCTTGAACGATTCTTTCGTCATTCTCGACGAGGCGCAGAACACCACTTCGGAACAGATGAAGATGTTCGTGACTCGGCTCGGGTTTAATTCCAAAGCGGTGATCACCGGCGACATTACGCAGATCGATCTGCCGAATGCCCGGCGCAGCGGGCTGCTGGAGGCGATCGATATCTTGCCGCGGGTCGAAGGCTTGACGTTCGCCTACTTCGATGAATCCGATGTGGTGCGGCATCATCTGGTGCAACGCATTATTCGCGCCTATGACGAACACAAGACACAGGCGGCAGGGCAGCAGATGCTGTTATTGAAAGAAAGTAGAAGCGCTGAAAGCGGAACTGGCGAACCGAAGCTGGCCGATGGAAGAAATTCGCAGGCGATCGACCGAACGTCTGCCTTGGAACAATAGGGCGTTTGCGAAAGAGGGCGGAATTTTAGCCCTCTAATTTATTTGTTAGCGATGCGCGAATGCGCGAACGAACTGCCGCATCGGCAGCGAAGGCCGGATTTTACAGGCAAGCGAAAGAGCTTGGTTATTTTCCGAAAGACGATCATTGCTTTGACGACGTCCTCGCTCGAGCGCTTTGTCCTGCGAGTGAGGCGCTTGCTGAACATGCGTCAAAGAGTAAACGTTCTGGTTGGCGGAAGCGTGGAATTGCGTTCATTGAACCGCCGATTTCGTGGAGTGGATAAAGCTACGGACGTTTTGTCCTTTCCCTCACTGCCGATCGGTGGCAGACGGCCGAACTCGGTCGCCGGAGAAGTGGTCATTTCGGCGGACATTGCGCGGGAAAATGCAGAAACCCTTGGGCACTCCCTCGCAGACGAAGTGAGGATTTTGACGCTGCACGGGATCCTGCATCTTGCGGGATTCGATCACGAGAACGACCGCGGCGAGATGGCTGAAAAGGAGCGGCGATTGCGGTTGCGGCTAGGACTGGAAACGGGCTTGATCGAGCGAACCGGGACGGTTGCGGCTCCCGGTTCAGTTCGAGGAAAGAGCAGGAAGCAGCCGCGCTCGGCCAGCCGGAGGAGCGCATGAACTGGCCGGTCGCGATCGCGTTGATCCCGTTGCTGGGGTTGCTTGCGCTGGCTTCGTATGTCGACCGGATCTATCAGGAAATCGGCAAATTCCTCTCGCGCGACTTCCAGGACAATATCGACGTCTTCGAGCAAAACATCGAGCCGATTCTGAATGTGAGCCGTCCCCGGGCTTCGCTTTCAATGTCGGTGCTCAAGCAGTTAACCACCGCGACCATGGCGCTCCTCGTAGGATATCTGGTCTTTCACGATCAGCGATGGACCATTTACGAGATATTGCAAGCCGCTATTAGCCTCATTCTGATCATCATCATTTTCAATCAATTCCTGCCTTATGTCTTTTTCTCGCGCACCAACGGGGCATGGCTGAGCCGTTGGGTCGGGCTGCTCCGGGCGCTCATCTACCTGGTCCTGCCAATCACGATTGTTTTGGGGTTCCTGCAATCGGTAGCATCGCTTACCCGGCAGAACACGCACGAAGAGCCGGAGAGCGCCGCCGAAGCGGTGGACGCGTTGATTGAAGCCGGGCAGGAAGAAGGCATCATCGCTGAAGGCAATCGTGATCTGATTCAGTCGGCAGTGGAGTTTAGCGGAAAAACCGTGCGCGAGGCCATGAAGCCACGTCCGGAGATGTTCGCTGTGCCAATGACTATCACGGTTGAGCGCTTCATCGAAATGCTTCGCACCAAACACTATTCGCGCGTTCCCGTATATGCGGACACGATTCACAACATCAAGGGCATCGTTTACGCGCAAGACGTTTTGCAGGTTCCCGATAGCGAAGCTTCGATTCGGACACTGGAAACCCTGATGCGCCGGGACGTATATTTCGTACCTGAAAGCAAGCTTGGCAGCGATCTGTTAAGGGAGATGCAGAAGAACAATATCCGCATGGCGATTGTGGTGGATGAATACGGTGGAGTCGCGGGACTGGTGACCATTGAAGATCTGGTGGAAGAAATCGTGGGAGAAATCAGGGACGAGCACGAGAAACCGGAGATTATCCGGGAGAACGATCAATCGTACATTGTCCCCGGCGGAATGGATGTCGACCGCCTCGCCGAATTGTTCGGCACCAAACCCGAGGGAAAAGAGTCGGCCACGATTGCGGGATTAATGAGTGAGCTTGCCGGCCACATTCCTCGTCGAGGCGAAATCGTGAACGATGAAGGCTTGCGTTTCGAAGTCCTTGATTCCACCGACCGCAGAGTGGAACGTGTGCGGATCAGTGTGGCGCAACCCCGGCAGTTAAAGCTGATCTGATGCCCTTTCGCTCCGGTTTCGTGTGCATCCTGGGCCGCCCGAACGCCGGCAAATCCACGCTGTTGAATGCGCTTGTCGGCGAGAAACTGGCAATCATATCGCCTAAGCCGCAAACCACCCGTAACCGCATCCTGGGAATCATCAACCTGCGGAAAGCCAAAGGCAGAGAAGCGGCCCAGATCGTTGTCATCGATACTCCCGGCGTTCACAAGCCTGACAGTTCTCTAGGGCGCAAGATGATGGTCGAAGTGCGCGAAGCCATGGAAGGATGCGACGTTATATTACTTCTACTGGACGCGACGCGCAAACTCGATCAGCGCGATGGGTTCGCCATCCAGATGCTGGCGAAGTCGAAGGCCAAAGTGATCCTGGTCCTCAACAAAGTCGATTTGCTGCGAGGCGACAAGAGCAAGTTGCTGCCTTTGATCGAGGAGTATAGGAAGCTCCATGATTTTTACGACGTCATCCCGATTTCCGCTTTGAAATCCGATGGCCTCGACATTCTGCTGAAGCAAGTGACGGCAGCCCTGCCGGCCGGCGCTCCCTATTTCAAGGAGGATCAGATCACCGATCAGCCCTCCCGTTTCATGGCGGCCGAAATTATCCGCGAACGGGTTTTGGTTGAAACGGAAGAAGAGATTCCCTACGCGACCACGGTCATCGTTGACAGCTTCGAGGAAGGAGCCAGGTTAACGCGCATCGGCGCTACCATCTACTGCGAACGCGAAGGGCAAAAAGGAATTCTCATTGGCAAGAAAGGGCAAATGCTGAAGAAGATTGGCACTTCCGCGCGTTTGCAGATCGAGAAGATGTTAGGCACCAAAGTATTTCTTGAACTCTTTGTCAAAGTACGGCCCGACTGGCGGCAATCCCGCAATTTTGTGGAGGAACTCGACTGGCGAAGGCAGTTAGAGCATTTGACCGGAAGTGGCGAGTGAAGCTCCCGTTGTCGTATTAGTGCTTTCGCGGTTAGAATCAAGCCACCACGAGGACCAGATAGACCACGAGCCTAAAACATGCCATCGGCGGATTTTCCGGAACAACCTCTTCCCGAGAAAGACTTCAATCCAGACCATCTTCATTTAGTTCTACGGGTAACTCTTTGCGCCGATCGGAAGGCCGTCGACCCGGTAGTGCAGGAGGTTATGGCGGTGGTTCGCGAGATGAAGGGAGTCGATGGCAAGGAAGATGCCATCGAGTTATCGCTGCAGGAAGCGCTGGCCAATGCTGTGATCCATGGAGCGAAAGAAGATCCAAAGAAAACCGTGGAGTGCCTAGTAAGCAGCGACGAAGAGCGCGGCATACTGATTATTGTTCGTGACCCTGGTACGGGATTCACTCCCGAAGCCATCCCCGGCTGCACCGTCGGAGAAAATGTTTACTCCAATCATGGACGCGGGATTTTTCTGATTAACCAGCTGATGGATAAAGTGGAGTTCAGGAAAAACGGAACTGAGATTCACATGGTGAAGCGCTAGCTGCCGGTTCAATCAACTCTCAATCCTTCGCGGCAATTCCCAGAGCTTTCATTTTCCGGTAAAGATGGCTGCGCTCCAGGCCTAACACTTCCGCCGCGCGGGTTACGTTCCCATGATTTTCGTCGAGCTTCTTGAGAATGAAATCCCGCTCGTAAGCGTCGCGCGCCTGATGCAGCGTGGAGAATTCAGTTCGCGCTTCACGCCGATGTCCGTCGCGATGAACCAACGGCGGCAGATGCTTTCGCTCGAACCGCGTGGTCATGGGATTCATGATCACGATGCGCTCGATCACATTGCGCAGCTCGCGCACGTTACCGGGCCAGGAGTAGCGCATCAAGACGTCGATAGCGTCGTCGGCGATCTCGCGCGGCCTCCGGCCATAAGTTACGGCCAAATCTTTTAAGAAATGTCGGGCAAAAAGCGGGATGTCCTCCTTACGATCGCGCAAGGGAGGCACAAAAAATGGGATTACGTTAAGCCGGTAGAACAGGTCCTCGCGAAAATTTCCCGCAGATATTTCTGCTTCCAGATCCTTGTTGGTCGAAGCAATCACGCGAGCATCGACGATGATGCTTTCGTCGCTGCCCAGAGGAGCAAGCCGCTGTTCCTCGAGCGTGCGCAGCACCTTGGCCTGAGTCTTCAGGCTCATGTCGCCGACTTCATCGAGAAACAGCGTTCCTCCATTCGCCTTTTTAAACTTGCCTTCTTTGTCGGTGACCGCTCCGGAAAAGGATCCTTTGTAGTGGCCGAAGAGTTCACTTTCGATCAGATCTTCGGGAATCGCCGCGCAATTGACTTCGACGAAGGTTTCATCCTTGCGCAGGCTCTGCGAGTGGATCGCGTGAGCAACGAGTTCTTTTCCGGTCCCCGATTCTCCATAAATCAGAACGCGGCCGTTGGTGGGCGCCATGAGTGCAATCTGCTGGCGCAGAGCCTTCATGGGAATGCTGTCGCCCACAATCACAGTTTTGGCGTGAAGCTGTTTCTTGAGATCGATGTTCTCGTATTTGAGTTTTTTCGATTCAATCGCGTTCTTTACCGCGATCAGGACTTATCGATGGACAGCGGCTTTTCCAAAAAGTCATATGCGCCCAATTTCGTGGCACGCACCGCGGTTTCAATGTTGCCATGCCCGGAAATCATGATGACTTCGGGAGGGTTATCGAGATCGCGAATTCGCTCGAGCGTCTCCAGCCCATCAATTCCGGGCAACCACACATCGAGCAGAACCACCTCAAACGCGTGGGGCTTTCTCAGCACTTTCAAGCATTCTTCGCCGCTTTCGGCTGGCGCGGTTTCGTAGCCTTCGTCCTCGAGCACTCCCGAGAGCGACTCACGAATCGCGATTTCATCGTCAACGATCAGAATTTTATGCATGCTGGACGGTGGAAGTTGCCAATGCGGGCTCGGAGACAATCGGCAACTCGAGAACGAATCTCGCGCCAACGGGATGATTTTCTTCCACACGAATCGCCCCGTGGTGCTCTTCAATCACACGGCTCACAATCGCCAGGCCCAGCCCGGTTCCACGATTTCTGGTCGAGAAGTAAGGAAGAAAGAGCTTCTCTTTTAATTCACGGCTTACGCCGTGTCCAGTATCTGAGACCGCGATTTCGACTGCGTCACGGCTGGCGACCAGCGACGTAGAGACCTGAATTTCCCGGACGAATGAATCTCTCATGGCTTCGGCGGCGTTATCCATCAGATTGGCAATCGCGCGTTTCATCGCCTCCACATCCGCCATGACCTTGGGGAGACCGGAGGCAAGCGATTTGTGAATCGTTATGCAGTCCAGTCTGCCATCGAACATGGAAATCACATTTTCGATGACCTCATTGATGTCGGTGGGAGTGGGCTTTGACGTGGGAAAGCGAGCCAGAGTCGAGAACTCGTCCACCAGCCGGCGAACGGTCTCAACCGCAGCGGCAATCGTGGTGGCGCAGGTACGAACAACATCCAGCGACGACTTATCGACGGCCGTAGTGCGCTCCAGGTGTCGCTGAATTCGCTCCGCTGAAAGGGCGATAGGCGTGAGCGGATTCTTGATTTCGTGCGCAACGCGCCGGGCAACTTCGCGCCAGGCCGCTTGCTTTTGACCCTTCAGAAGATCGGAGAGATCTTCAAAAACTACGACGTAACCGGACCTTTCATCCTGGTTACGCAACGCCGCTACAGTCACGGCTGCATTCAAAGACCCGTGCTGCAAGGGTATCTCCATCTGGCTGGTCGTCATCCCCATGCGATCGGCACGGCGCAGCATTGGCTCCAGATCTTGCAGCACCTCTCGTGGAAACATCTCCGACAATCTCGCGCCGCGCTGCATGGTTTCCGTCTCCGGCTGGCCGTCGGGATGAAACATGCGCAGCAACGCTTGATTGACGTGAGTGACAGTGTGCGCGGCATCGACCGAGAGGACTCCTGTGGGAATGCTCTCGAGGATCGTCTCCATCTGCCGGCGCCGCTGATCCAGTTCTGCATTGGCAGCCCGCGCATCGCGAGTCGATGCTTCAATCTGCCTGCGGCTGACTTCGAGATCGGCTGCCATCTTATTGAACGATCGGACTAAGTCGCCGATTTCGTCGGCACCCGTGACGTTGATGCGGTAGTCGAGCCGGCCGCGGGAAATCTCCTGGGTTCCTTCGGCTAAGGCTGCCAGCGGCCGGGTCACCAGCTTCGAAAGAAAAAGCGCCAGCCACGTCGTCACAAATAAGACCATCATGGTCAGCAGCAAAAGCAGGCCCATGTAAGTCCGGCGCACGAGCCTGCGTTCATGTGCCAATTCGAAATAACGCTGCTGACTGTGCTCCACTTGGTTGACGGTCTGGGAAAATTCTTTCGGTAGAGGAATGGCGACAAGGATCAAACCGTCGTCGCCGACGCGCGCACTGCCCAGGCTGTATTCAGTTTGCCCCCACGCAAAATTTGCCGGCCGTCCAAGAGCGGCTTCGGCGAGAGGCAATCGGGACTTGAGTTGCTCCCAGGGCGCGGGCGCACTGAAGCTGGCTTCCGCCTTGCCGTCTTGCACCGCCAGGGCGAACCCGCCCTGCAAGGTGAGTTCGTGCTCCTGAAATTCGCCGGTCAACGAGGAAAATCCGCGAGATGAAAAGCTTCGCTGGGCTTCGGGAGAAACAGCAATCGCAGATGCCTCTGCACGCGCATTCTGTGCCGCATACTCGGCCAGGAGCGACGCCATGGCGTGAGTATCCGCGCGCACATCCTCGACCGGAGTTGAGAACCACTTATCGATTGACCGGTTCATCAAGCCATAAGCGAACCAGTACATCACCATGACCGGAACAAAAGAGAGCAGCAATGCCCCCGCCACCATGCGGGTGCGGAACTTAGAGCCCAGCACTCCGAGACGGCGTTCGGCAAACAACTTCAGCAGATTGCGAAACAGGACAAAGGTCAAAGCAACGAACAGAAGAAAAATGAGCGCCGAAAGTGCGGCGAATACGACAATCTGCTGGTTATTGCCTGGCCGCAGAAAAGTAAGATCGAAGGCAGTTTGGGAGACCAGAATCGCAAGCAGGACGAAGACAGAAGCCGCCAGCAGGATGATTACACGCCGGCGGTTCGAGGTATTAGAAGTACGCGTTGTGCCTGTCTGTGCCAAATGAATAGAATGTGACCCGCAATTAAACGAGGCGTCTATGCAAAGGACTCGCTGATTACGAATTGATTATAGATGCAGTCTGCGCAGGATGGGCTTGATGATCCGGCTGTTGCCGCCTCAACGCGAGCTTGGACGGCCCGCGGACAGCTCTTCGCGGACCGCGGTATATGCCGGCTTGATATTGTACTGGCGATCAAAAAGCAATGCCTGACCTCGCGCGCCATGGGAGTGCGATCCGATCCAGGAATATTTGTCGGTAAATCCCCAGGTCTGAATTGCCGTGCAGCCCGGATTATTTAAACAGGCTCGTACGATTGCGCGATAGAAATCGGCCTGGCGTGACAGATCTTCCAGTCGCGCCGATCCAGTGGAATCTATAGGCAAGGATACATCGAGTTCGGTGATGTGGACCTGAAGGCCGAGTGCAGCGAGACGCGCGATATTAGCCGAGATCCGCGCACCAACAGCGCCAATATCTCCGCCGAGCGTCGGAATGTGCATTTGCAATCCGACGCCATCGACCGGCACGCCTCGCCGTTTAAAATCCTTCAGCTTGGCGTAAATGGCGTCGGACTTGAGATTTAGAACT
>Ga0210391_10000722_pt1 | contig 32555 bp, 17 predicted proteins | sample IncBWC12OmetaG_FD_160573 | JGI IMG/M metagenome (GOLD analysis project Ga0210391, IMG submission 160573) | Forest soil microbial communities from Barre Woods Harvard Forest LTER site, Petersham, Massachusetts, United States - Inc-BW-C-12-O ... | reverse complement strand
AGCTGCACCGCCGCCAATTTGGGGTCCTGCGATCCGCCTACTGGCTTGAGCTCCGGAGACGATCATCTTTGGCAAGATTTCGTTACGGCTATTACCGCTCACAATGCCGCGAATGGTTTTCCGATCCACTACTGGGAAATCTGGAACGAGCCCAATATCCTAGTGGAATGGAATGGCACACCAGCCGAGATGGCGCTCATGGCTAAGGATGCCTACAACATCATCAAAGCGGCGGATTCCACGGCCCTAGTAACCACTCCGACTCCCGGGGACGATGGAACCGGACAAAACATCAACAGCTGGGAGCCTGCGTATCTGGCAGCCTTGCTTCCACTCGGAGGCATCTTTGCAGACATCATCACCTATCACGGCTATACCGATGCTTGCAACAGCCAGGTGCCGGAATCGTCGGAAAGTTCAGACCTGAGCGATCTCACTCTGGCAATCAGTCAATCCGGGCTCAGCGCGTCGCTCACTTCGTTGCCCATTTGGAATACTGAAGGCAGTTGGAACAAGGACGCCGGACTTCCCGACCCCAACATGCAAGCCGCCTATCTTGCGCGACTCTATTTGCTGCAATGGTCGCTGGGTGTCTCACGCTTTTACTGGTTCCAGTACGGCAACACGCAGAATGGAACTTTGTGGACTGCTTCCAGTGGACTTGATCCCGCCGGAACCGCTTACGGCCAAGTCTATGGCTGGATGGTGGGCGCTACCTCGACCAGCCCCTGTGCGGCCAACGGAACGGTTTGGACCTGCGGCTTTACTTCATCGGGCGGCGTTCAGGAACAAGCGGTCTGGGATGCTTCACAAAGCTGCAGCAACGGAACTTGCACAACATCCTCATACACCCCAAGCTCGACGTATACCGAGTATTACGATCTTGCCGGTGCCCCCCCGACTGCGATCAGTGGAACCGTGCAGGTTGGCGCCGAACCAATCCTGCTGACGAGTAAGAATCTTTCCTTCTGACCGCTCAATTAGGTCTTACAGTTAAGGAGCCGGCGAATTCGCTGGTTCCTTAGCGCTTTTCCCAGTAATCGTGATGCTGAGTTCGCTTGCGCCCTTTGAGGGCAACGAACTCCATTGCGAGTGGATTGACACACCATCCATTCCGCTCTCGTTGACTTTCTCGCCAGCCTTCAGTTCACCCGTGTAGATTGAAGCCTGGGCGACGCCGTTTACGATCGGTGTGACCGTGTACTCTAGCAATCGCGCGCGATCGCTGTCACAGGCCGCAGACAACTTCAGCACTGCGGTGGTCTGCGGCGGAACAATGTCCGCCGTCACCGTCGGCTCCTGCTGCGGTAGATCTTCCATGAGTTGTACTTCGGGCACGACCCTGGCTTGCCAGAACGTGTCTTCCGCCAGAACATCTTTGGCCAGAACATCCGCAGGCTTCTTCGTGCACGTCGCCTTGCTCAGCCATCCCGACGCCGAAAGCGTGGTAGCCGTCTTCGAGAACTCTATCTTCGCTGGGTTGCGTGTATTCGGTGAGGGATGCCCCTCGCTCCAATCGATCAGGTGATATCCCGAAATGTGCACGTTGGTGTACAGCGGGCCGTTGGGAAGAGTGGGCGTCTTGCGCTCGGCGACGTGGCTGCGCGCGCTGCAAGACTTGTTATGAAAATCAAACATTACTTCATGCAGAGGTAATGTTCTTTCCACCGGGCAATAATCGGTTAACGTGGCGCTGATCTGGTATTTCAGCGAAGGGCCGGCGGCTTTCTCATGGTCTTCTTGAGCCGCCGCGACCATCGCCGTTACGATCAAGATCGCTGCCACTTGCAGAAGCCAACGCAATCCGGAATGACGCTTCCGAGGCTTCAAACATTCACCAACTATCGGCTGGAACACTTATCCGCTACGGTTTGCAGAGAGGTAACGTTGAGCCGAGTCCCGCCGGCATCTTCGATCAAGACGCCCTTCACTACCGTCTTCTGTCCTTTGCGGCTCGAGGGATTGAATGCATCCAGACCAATGAGTTTTTCCTGTTGATTGCCCAGCGGTCTGGTTGCCGCAGCGCTCACAGCCGCCATTGAGGTTGGCTGGGTCTCTGATTGCACGGGCTCACCGGCGTTGCTCAGCATCCAGGTTCCAGACAGACCTTGCTCCAGGCAACCCACGACCTCAACGATGCGGAGGGCACTTGGTTCTCCATGTTCCTCCGGTTGCTTAATGTCCTGCGCAACCGTAGTAACTGAATTTCTCGTGTGGATGGAGTACTGGATGAATGGAGTGAACATTTCATCCCAGCTTTGATTGAGTTCGCGAAAGTACACTTCTTTATCTGTTCCAAAGTGGTTCGGTTCAGAGTTCCCCGTGGCATCGGGAACGTGGTGGTGATGTTGCAGATGTTCATTCTTCATCGAATTGTCGTAGTGAGCGGTAACCACCAACTTGCTGCCGGCAGGCAGTTCCAGCGGCTGATCAAGCTCATAGGCCAGTTGCCAGTGGAAGTCGTATTTGGGCACGCTCAACACGTTCACTTCGTGACCGTCCGGATAGACAACTGCATAATTGAAGTCCTTGCCACGCAAGTGCGCGTGCGGCTGCAACTGATAAATCGTCACCGGCTCCGTGTAGGCAGTTACGCCGACGATTTCGTAGTTCTCCGCGTTCGGCGGGATTGGCGGGATGAACACCGCAGTGCCCTCGGCCTTCTGGCCCGGAGTGTCGGTCAACAACTCTTTGCCCTCGGCGAGGATGGTTTCTCCTGAGGCCGGAACCCGGAAGATCTGACGTTTCGGGGGATCGGCCCGGAACCAAAAGGCTATCTTCGGTTGATCGGTCTCCGGCTTGCCGGTGGTCTGGTAGTGGATGTTGAAGTTGAGGTACATGTTCTCCCCACCCTTCACCAGCTTGGCGCTATCGTCTCCATAAGCCTCAAAGGTCGTGCCCGGCGTATATACTCCCAACATGTCGGGCTCGTTCTCGTTCGCAGGGTCAACCACCGCAGGTTGCATACCGCTGGAACCTGTCGGCAGGCCTAGCTGCCGGGCTATCTTGGCGCGCTCATCGAGGTCTGCGGGGGTTATCCCGGAGGGTAACGCGACCTCGGTGATCGCCATATGGTGCACAAGGCCACGATTGCTCGGCAACACCTGGAGGGCTACGACCCACTTATCCGCGGGAAAGGGTACCTTGGATAAGTACCGGACGTAGGGAACTTCTCCCGTAGCCGGCAGATGAAATACCGGCAATTGAATGATCGCGTCCGGCGCTAAACTTTTCGGGTGCAGCCAGCCTTGCAAAATAGTTGGCAGAGATGGCAGATCGGCATCATTTCCTTTAGGCGTGCCCGCATTTACCCACGCAACCAGGGTGTCGATTTCCTGCTGGCTTAGTCGAGGATCATTGCGAAACTTCATGCTTTTCGTGGGATCCGCGGGCCACGGCGGCATTTCGCGTCGCACGACCTTTTCTTTAATCGACTCGGCTTCGGAACGTGCGTTGTCGTATGACAAAAGCGGAAGAGTGGACGCTATTTCACCCGGACGATGACAATTCGTGCAGTGCGCGAATAGAATCGGCGCCACATCCTTATTGAAGGTAGGCTTGGAAGGGTTTGCGCCTCGGCTATTTCCTGCCGCCTTCCCTTCATTTGATTGACCCGTCGCCGAGGCAACGACGAGCAGCAGAATGGATGCCACGTACGGCAGCAATCGCGATTTAGAATGAGGCGCGCCCTGCGTCAAGCCTTTCACCGATTCTCAATCCCTATCCCTCTCCGCGGGCACGCCTCTGGAGTTGATGAACAGCAACGAACTTACTTCGTCGGTAGCAAACCGTAAATATCGAGCTCAGTTTGGGTTCCGATGTAAACCTTGCCGTTGATAACGGTCGGGACACTAAACTTCGTGCCGGGGCCAGGCACGTCGCGCGTGCCGGCCTGGCCGCTGCCATATAGCTGTGTGGCCAAGTTTGTTGCCGAATAGGCACGCAGAACTGCCGCCGGTCCGCCGCTCGGCTTGCCACCGGTCTGGATGACCCATGCGATTCCAGTTTTATTTAAATCGGCAGAAATCGAGGCCGTCACGCCAGGGTAGGCGAACTTCACTGGAGTTTGCGAGGCCGGAGTCGTAGAGAGCAGACCACCGCTGAGAGTATAGCGATTCAGCGCGCCCCCCGAGCCGCCGACATAAATTCCGCCATTCCAATATGCGGGACTGCCCCAGAAGCCATTGGAATTATCCGTCACGGTCTGGACGTTGTTGTTTTGAGTGGTCGAATAACCGCCCATGTTCGTGCGATCAACCACGAAGATCATGGCTTCCTTGCCGCCGCCGATGATTTCCTGAGGATGGGCGCCGGTCTGTTTGGGCACGAGCACCGCTCCACCCGAGCCCACATCCAGATCGTTCGTTTCCAGATAAGCCTGGTTGAACGGGGTGAAGTAGTCGGCCGGGGTTAGACCGTTGGTGCCGGTTGGAGTCAGCCTGACGAAGCTGTCTGAGTATTCGGTGCCGCCGGTATTGGCGTCGAACGTGCCGTCTCCCGTCATCACATAGACATTCCCCTGGATATCGGCATTAAAGCCGCTGCCCGAATTCCATATTCCGCCGTGTATGCCGTTGGCGGTATCGTTCCACACCGCGACTTGTTTCATGGTCTGCGCGTTGTAACCCATGATCCAGCCATGCCATGGAGCGTAGGCGAACGTTCCCCAGCCCATGTAAACGATTCCGTTGGACAACAGCAGAGCCGTTCTTTGGCATTCGTGAACCGCCTGGAAGGCGATTTGACCACCGACCGATCCGCCACCGGTCCCAGGGACGGAGGCTTGAATCACAACCGGGCCGCCAAACTTCTCGGCGCCGCTGGTGATATCGAGCGCATGCAGACGTTGGATGTAGGTTCCATTTTCCGCGCTAAGCGCCACTACATACATCGTCCCGCTGTTGCCATCGATCACGGGTGTTCCTGTAATGCCGAAGGTCGGGCTGATGCCGGAGCAGGCGCCAGTAACGGCGCAGGGAACGGCGGTACCGCCATTCAGAATGAGGCTATCCTGCCAGAGCGGGGTTGCGGTGAGTCCGTCTGCGTCAAAGGCGTAAACGGTGTCGTTTTCCGTGGCGACGTATACGATGTTGTGCACGCCCTGAGTTCCGACGGTGACGTTGGAAACATACAGTGGCTGGGCGTAGATCTGGCCATCTACCGGGAAGGAAAAAAGCTTCCCGAAGCTCGTTGAATTCACGTTTGATGGAGTCAGAATCGTCTCGGCCAGGTTCTGGCCGGTCCGCTGGTTATCGTTGTGCCAGGTAAGAACACCCGTGTAGGTTTGCGCTTGCGCTGAAACGCCGGCGAGAGCGACGAGGGTGAAGGCAATGACGGCGATAACCGCTGGGACGGCGATACCTCGTGCGTAGAATTTTGTACTCATCTCTATAGTCTCCACAGGAAGGGGATTAGTTTTTAGGAACCTACGTGCTGGGCGTCCTTTTGCGAAACTTGGCCGACTGCGACTACCTTGTCAATCTTTAACGTCGGAGTTAGAACTGCCGCGCTCTGTACGGGCTGTTTTGCATCGATCTGGAGGGTTTTTATGAAGCGCCGATTCTTGAACGAACGGTATCCGTCTAACCAACTGAACGGAGCGTAGCAGTAAACCAAAGCCGTGAACCGGTCGAGAGCCCGTAAACCGCGGAACAGTAGTTCGTCGAAAAACCGTTCCGTGGCTCCCGGAACGTCAGATGCGTTTTGCTGCGACTTCGGATAGCGAGGCCAAACTCCTCCGGATTCCTTCCGCCAGTAATTCACATACCACTGGATTTTGCGCCTTACCTGCGACGACAACACTTCGCGGCATTCTTTTGAACGCTCAATCTTTCCGCCCTTAACTTGATTGTGATGAGAGCCTTCGTAGATCGGCGAAGAATCGACGCCCTCGAGCGTGGCCATGCGGGCGTCGAAAGGTATTCCGAGAAACTGGCAAACTCCCGCCAGGACAACGGCGGGATCTTGAATCATTTCTTCATACTGAATTTCATGAACCGGAATGTTCTTGCTCAATAGAGCATCGCGCCCCTGCTTGAGCTTGTGGCAACCGATCACGGCGCGGTGCAGAATGCCGGGCTTGGAAAAAAATGTGGAGCCGGTGCGCGCCCGCACGATGCTGCGGCAGGTATCGGCGAGATCCCGCCAAATAATAAGGAACCGCGCCCCGGGGAACTCCTGCGCCAGTGTGGACAGACAGTCGAAGTAATTCGGTGACTTCTCTCCCATCACCACTGCGCCGTTCGCATACTCTTTCCATGCAGCCATTGCACCGCTGCGAAGATCGGGAACGGTGACGGGAATTCGCTCGGCACGAATGTGATGACGCGAGAGAGCGGAATTCCAAAATTCCCACCGGGCACGCCAGTCCGGGTTGCTGCCTTTGCTTGTAAACAGCGGCTCCAGTAGAAACAGATCGGCTTCGTACATCAGCGCGATATCCGGATGCTGGTTCAGCAGACTATAGAGCAACGACGTTCCGGATCGCCACATGCCAACTACAATCAGCGGGCCGGAACTACAATCGGCGGACATGGAAGATTCGACTGTCATGCGTTGGGTTCGTGCGGTGAAACTCTCCGTGCAGAACTAGCGAAACAAACTCGGTACCACATCTTCCACGCAAACGGCCCAGGCAAACTTAGAACCGTTGATGATGTATCTGCGCCACAAACGCGTCGGCTCGGTGACCAGACGATAAAACCACTCGAGTCCATGCTCACGCATCCACTTCGGGGCACGCTTCAGGCGCCCGCTGCTCATGTCAAAGGCAGCCCCAACGCCGAGCATCACCGGAACCGGGAAGCTATCCCGATGCTGATACATCCATTTTTCCTGCTTGGGAGTGCTGAGGCCCACCCATAAAATGTCGGGAGTAGCGGCGGCTACGATGCGTTGCACATCGGCCTCCTCAGCTTCCGTGAGCGGACGAAAGGGCGGACAATAGGTTCCCGCGACTCGTATGCCGTGACGCTCCTGCAAGCTGCGTGCGACCAGATCGGCAACACCCGGCGCTCCTCCATAAAAGAAGTGCCGATACTTGGAACCCGTTTCCCGGCAGAAAACTTCGAAGAGCTCGGGGCCGCAGGCGCGCCGCTTCATCTGCTTGTGGCCTTGGAAGCGACCCATCCAGACCAGAGGCATGCCGTCGGCGATCACCAGGTCGGCATGGTCGAGCACTTCGCGAAAGTAGGCATCTTCGCGCGACTCCGAAACTCCATGCATGCCGGTGACGGCAACGTAGCGTGTGCGTCCGCGCTCGCCGATCCATCGTTCGAGGATCTGCACGACGTCCGGTATCTGGACCGAATTCACCCGGACATCCAGCACACGAAAGCTGGGAATCTCGGGCGCGTTGTCGATTAACAGATCCGCTGCTTCGGTGCTCGAAAGATTCATTAGGAAAATAAAGAGTCGAAGTCTGATTCGTCCAGCTTGTGTCGCTTCTTTGCGGGTCACCGTAGTGCAGATACAGCTCCGCCCTCTGAGTCACAACGGGGCAATGCGCAAAGCTTCGACGGCTTCACATCTAACAACTATGAGTGGCCAAATTCCTCAATCAAAACGGAACGGTAGGCCGTTGCTTGGGGAGGGATACCGCAAGAGTAGAGCAAGATTATGCGGCAATGAAGATTGCTGCAAGAGGCCGAAGGCCTTACTAACGAAAGTCTCTATCTTTCGCGACTAGTCAAATACACATACATGAAAACAAAGTAGTTATTATTAATAGAGACTAAAGTCTCCCATGCGAAAATTTTTCTCTATGCATCACGCATGGGCAATAAGGGCGTCCAGCGAGTTGTGATCCTGAATTGCAACATTGAAAGGCGGCTCCTCGGTAAAGAGGTCCAAACCCAATCCTCGCAGGAAATCGCAAACCTCAGCCGGATTCACGCCTAGATGAGGATGCACGTCGAGGAAAACCACAATGCCCGGGTTTCTCGCAATTGTCTCGCGCGCTCCGCGCAAGACATGCATGTCCGCGCCCTCTACGTCGATTTTGATCGCGTCGATCGGGCAATCGAAGCCAATCTCGGCCAACAAATCGTCAAGACGCCGGGTCTGCACTTCAATGACGCCATTTTCTCTTTGCGGCTTTCCCGCCAGCAGCGTGTGGAAGCCGCTTTTCTCTCCGATGTGAAGTTGCGCGGTACCATTCGCATCGCTCAGAGCCATTTCGTGAAGTGTGATGTTCTGATATTCGTTCTTCGCGATGCTTTTTCTGATCCAGCGGCAGTTTTCCGGGTGTGGCTCAAAAGCCAGTACGCGTCCTTGTGCTCCAACCAATCGCGACGCGAGAAGCGTGAAATCGCCTTTATTGCATCCGACATCCACGAAGGTTGCTCCCGGCCGCAGGAACTGTTTGAAGGCCTGATGCTTCGATTCCTCGTAGCAGCCGAGCGCGCGCTGCAACATCATCCGAGACTCTTTGATATTGAGATAGACCCAGCCGGCCTCGAGTTTGTACGGATAATAAAATCCAGGCATCACGCTGGACCACACCGGATAGGTTTTCAACAGCAGAGATTTGTAAACTTCTCGCATCGGCACTTGGGACTCCACCACTGGTTGTGATTCTTTCATCTTACAATCCTCCAAAAGGCACCAGCACATGGCGCAGGTTGCCTGTCTGGCTTCCCGTTCGTTCCAGGGGCCTTGTGCCGTCGCACTCCGCAAGATAGGCTTTGGAAAGCTGAGAGCGCGTCACCAATTAATCTTTATCGGCTTATTTGCAGGCTCGCGTTGGCCTTGAATTCTGCACTCGACCGAACCCCGGGGAAAAGGGACTTAGAACGGCAATTGCTGTTGGAGCGGATTTGTTTCTTGACATGGAACACCCGCCTTCATGCGATAATTCGCGTCATTGTTCCTGCCTGCAGAAGGGTCGGGGCATATTACCGCCGAAGGATTTCGAGTGAGTTTGCACCTGCTGGACGTCTGGTCAGCTCTGCAATGCACTTGATGGATTGAGATGCTGGAGGATTTTCTGAAGATCGTCGTTGTTCACAATACCTACCAGCAACCCGGAGGAGAAGACGTTGTTTTCGAGCAGGAGCGCAGAATGCTCGAAAACGCCGGACATCAAGTGATTCCTTACTGCCGCAGCAACTGGGACGTAGACTCGTACCACGGCGTCCGGCTCGTCAATCTCGCAGCCAGAACGGTTTGGGCGTCAGACTCGCGGCGCGAATTCCTGCAGTTGTTACAGCAGGAGAAACCTGACCTCGTCCACGTTCACAATACCTTTGTGATGATCTCACCCTCGATCTACTCTGCCTGCTCTGAGGCTGGGATCCCGGTGGTACAGACGCTGCACAATTACCGTCTGCTGTGCCCGACCGCCACATTTTTTCGCGATGGCAAGGTTTGCGAAGAATGTCTTGCGGGTTCTCTGTGGCAAGGAGTAAGACACGCCTGTTACCGCCACTCGTATTCCGCTTCAGCCGTTGTCGCTCTCATGCTCGCGTCCCATCGGCTACGCGATACCTGGAAGCGCGAGATATCTTGCTTTATTGCCTTGAGCGAGTTTGCCCGCAACAAATTTGTAGAAGGAGGATTGCCGGGAGAAAAGATCTTCGTCAAGCCCAACTTTGTCTCTCCCGACCCTGGCGCTCGCATGGGCGATGGAGACTACGCTTTATTTGTTGGCCGGCTTTCTCCGAAAAAACGCGTTGACACCTTATTGGAAGCCTGGAAGCGCCTTTCGCGGTCCATCCCTCTTCTCATTCTCGGTGGCGGGCCCGACAAGGAGCGCCTAACGGCGCAGGCTGCCGCAGAGGGCCTAGTCAACGTTGAGCTTAAGGGTCACATGCCACGCGAGCAAACTCTGGCGGCCATCAATCAGGCCAGGTTTCTGATCTTCGCGAGCGAATGGTACGAGAATTTTCCAGTCACGCTGGTTGAATCTTTTGCCTGCAGTACTCCCGTGATCTGCAGCCGTATGGGCGTCATGCCGGAGATCGTTGCCGACGGTCGCACTGGAATCCATTTCACTCCTGCAGACCCGGAAGACCTGGCTCGCAAAGTGGAATGGGCTTGGACGCATCCAAAAGAGATGCGCGCCATGGGTCAAGAAGCCCGCAGAGAGTACGAAGTGAAATACACCGCAGAAAAAAATTATCCCGTCCTGCTCGAAATCTATAAGCAAGCCCTGCAGCGCCAGTAGTTCGTCCCGGCGCGAAGATTTAACTCGTCCCCGATGCTGCATCCATCACTCCCGCTGCATCAGGGACGAGATCAGGTTTGCTGATGTTACTTAATGATCAGCTGAAGCTGCGCGGACCACTGCAGTTGGCTCTGTGGCCCGAAGGCTCCGGTCACCGTGATCACGTAGGTACCTCCGGGAGTTCCCGTGCTAGTCTGCACCGTCAGCACCGAGGTCGCGCTGCTGGTCCCGTTCGGAGTTACAGGATTGGTCGCGAAACTACAGGTGGTTTGGGCCGGCAACCCGCTGCAGGAGAGATTGACTCCCTGATTGAACTGCCCGAATGGCGCCACGGTTACGGTTGTGGTGTTGGATCCTCCGGGGAGGATTTTAAGGGATGTAGGAGAATTTGAAACCGTGAAGTATGGGCCAAAACCGGTGAGGTTAACGGTTTGTGGACTATTGAGCGCGTTATCGGTGAATTGCAGGGTCGCCGTGCGCTTGCCGTAGTTGTTGGGACTGAACGTGATTGCGACTTGGCAAGTCACATCCACGGAGATAAGTGCGGGCAGAGTTCCTCCGCCGCAAGTGGTGGTTTCGGAAAAGTCCTGAGGATTGTTGCCACCGAAGCTGATTCCGGTCAGGCTGAGATCGGCACCGCCTGCACTCATGACGTTCAAGTTCTGCGCTGGACTGCTGGTGCCGATGGGATAGGAAGCGAAATTGCTGGGATTGGTATAAGAGATTGCCGGCGACAACTGCACAAGGCGGATGCGGTTGTTGCCCGCGTCGGCGATGTACAGGTTTCCTTGCGCATCGACAACCAAGCCATCGTTCGAAATTTTCGCCGAGGTTGCGGGACCGCCGTCTCCGGAAAATCCTCCCACGCCTTTTTGAGCGTAGTCTCCGGCGACGGTGCCAATAATGCCGGTCGCAGCGCTGACGCGCTGCACTACGTTATCGTTTCCGCCACCGATGAATAAGTCGCCAGCAGGGTCGAGGGCCAATTCCATAGGCGCCCACATGCTGGCATTCGTGGCCGGGCCACCGTCTCCAGTAAGGCTGAAGGCTGTGTTCAGCGCGAAATCGTTGATGTAACCAGGACCTAAACAACCGATGCAACGAATCTCGTTGTTATACGAGTCGTCGATGTACACATTGCCCGTGCTGCCGACGACAACGCCCGAAGGATGGTCGAGATGGGCAGCGGTCGCCGGGCCCCCGTTGCCTCCCTTGCCAGCAATGCCGACTCCGGCGATCGTGGTGATGATCTGGGTGGAAGCGTTCACCTCGCGAACCCGATGAACGCTGTAATCGGCAATATAAAGATTGTTCGAGCTGTCGAGCGCGATGGCCATGGGATCGGTGAACGTAGCCGAAGTTGCGGGGCCGTTATCTCCGCACGGGTTGGTTGGATTCCCCAGCGCGCAGGACTTGCCGGTTCCAGCGTAGGTGACGATGTTGCCCGTGCTGGCGAGCACCTCTCGAATGACTTGGTTATTGGTATCGGCGATAAATACGTCTCCCACGGAATCAATTGCGACTCCGGTCGGGCCGTCGAGAGTGGCGCTGGTCGCCGGGCCGCTGTCTCCGCTGTATCCTGCGTTGCCGGTTCCCGCGAAGGTGGAGATGACGTGCGTGGTGGCATTGATGAAGCGAATGCGGTTGTTCAAAGTATCCGCAATATAGAGATTGCCGCTGGAATCTTCCGCAAGGTTGAAGGGATCGGCAAAGATTGCATTCGATGCCGGGCCGCCGTCGTTACCTAAACCGCCGCCGGCGATCGTCGAAATTCCGCCCGCGCTCACCTGTCGGATGCGCTGGTTGCCTTGGTCTGCGATAATCAGATTCCCGGCGCTATCCAAGAAAACGCTCTCGGGGCGGTTCAGCCATGCGTTGGTCGCCGTAAAACCTCCATCGCCCAAATAACCCTGCGTTCCGTTGCCTGCGATGGTGCTGATATTGCCGCCACTCACCAGGCGAACTTTGTTGCCGAAGGTGTCGGCAATATAAATGTTCGAGGTCGCGGGGTCGATGAAAACTGACATCGGCTGGTAAAGGTTCGCAGCGGTTGCCGGCCCGCCATCGCCGCACTTCGTCACTGGAACGCAGGTTGAGCCGTTGCCGGCGACCGTCGTAATTACCGGCGACGCTGCCGGCGCGATCATTCGGATTTTGTTGTCGCGCGTGTCGGCGATGTAGAGATTGCCGGCGCTGTCGAAGGCAACGCTCTGGGGATAATTTAACGTTGGCCCAATGGGAGTACCGCCATCTCCGCACTTTCCGGTCGGCGTCGCACAGGGCACGCCATTGCCCGCGACCGCCGCTATGTTGCCCGGTTGAATCTTCACTCCAAAAATCGTGACCGCGGTCGTGCCCATGTTGATGGCGCGCACGCGATTGTCGAAGGCGTCGGCGACATAGACGTTGCCGTTGGCATCGAGCGCTACTCCCAGCGGGAAGTTGAACGCGGCGCTGGTGGCGGGTCCACCGTCACCGCAGGTTCCTGTGGCAGGTTCGCAGCGGGTGCCGCTGCCGGCGATTGTGGTGATAACGCCGGTCGTCGTATTGACCATGCGAATGCGTGCAGTGCCGAAGTCGGCGATATAGAGATTACCTTTGCCGTCGAGTGTGAGGCCACTGGGCAGAGCTAAAATCGCAGACGTGGATTGCCCACCGTCTCCGCCAAAGCCTTCCACGCCCGTCCCGGCATACGTGGTGACTGTGCCGTTCGACATCTTAAAGACATAGGTGGAATAGGGAGCGGTAAAGTAAGTGTTGCCTGCAGCATCGCGAACCGCCGCAGTGGGACCCGGCAGATCGATGCTGAGCGCGGCGCCGCCAGCCGTTCCTCCGCCAGCATACGTGTTGATGGTGTTCTGAGCATCCATACCGGCTGGCAACAGCAGGAGGCCAAACACACAAACGATGGCGATTGCACTTACTCTGCCGGTCAACTCACGGGCATTGGAGACCGCCGAAATACGAGCGTTCACAGAACTACCTCCACAGAAAATTTGAAAGTGGGAAAATCGAACCAGATCGAACGAGGGATCGGACAAGGAAGATCGAACACCACCAACGACTACTGCAGAACCTAGGACCCTACTGTCGAATATCCGAGCCGGGACAAAATACTGCCGGCGCATTGCTGCACCCGCTGGGCTTGCGTCTCGGTAAATTTTTCGCGCCAGCCTTCTACGGCCCCGCTGCCAATGAAGCGGCCTTTGGCAGAGGCTTTTACAGGATTCTTCTTCTCTTGGTCACGCATCTTCTGTACGGAGTTGTTCGCGATCGCGCGCTGAATCACATCGGCAGCGACGGGAACCTCTAGAAACTCCATCATCTTGCCTAACGAAACCTCGGGCTCGCGGCGCATTTCATCAAACCGCACCAGAAGAATCTGCGCCAGGCCTTCGTCTTTGGCCCTTACCCAGGAATCCACATGAGCGGTCCACGAACCGAACGGGTTCACCGTCCCGCGAAGAAAACGCGCCAGGAACCTGTCAAAATCATCTCCCGCCAGCCCCAGCGCCTTCTGGTAAGCAAATTCCGATAATGCGACATCGCGGGCATCGCGGACCAGGTAAATTGCCTTCCCGTATTCCGCGCGGTAGGGCTCATGGGTCTTGATCAGCCGGCCGCCGTTGGGCAGCACCGGCGATGCCTTACTCTGCTTGCCAATGTCAGGAACTACTTTGTCGACGTGATTGAACGACGGAGACTGGCCGAGAAGAATCTCAAACAGCATGAACCTCAGCCAGGTATTTCCGGACCGTGGATAAGAAGCGACGAAAACATCCGAGGCAATCAGGTCGCGATGACGGATCCAAGCCAACGGTTTGTGGAGAGAGGTCTTGCCAAGCCTGTGGCGAACTTTGCGCAGTGTGGGCACGTTTTTCCTCTAAATGAAGTCGGGGAGTGTGATTCTGGCAAAAGTAAAAGACTGCGGATAAAGGCGGATGACAAGCAACGACGGAAAAAAGATACTCGACCTTAGTTGAATGCTCTGGCTTGCGACGGCTCGGCTTCTGACATCTGCCGCAAACGCATGCTGACTACCACCAGCGCGATCAGCACCATGTAACTGGAGTCCGGACGTCCTCCGAAGGTGGCATTGAACATTCCGGTAATAAAAAGATTCACGAACGCGGCGAAGCAGCCCACAGCCATGTAGCGCAACTCAGGCGTCGCGGCCAGCTTAATCGTGCGCATAAGATTCCGCACGATCACAAACATGATCATGACAATCAGGCTGAGGCCGATGATTCCATTGTTGTACATCGCTTCGATCAAGCTGTTGTGCATATGCGTGCTGGCAAACGGGGTGTCGGGGTGCACGACAGCAATGAAGCGCGAGGCGTTGAATCCGTAGCCAATAATCGGTTTGGCGAGAATGAAAGGCAGGACGAAGACCCACAACCCGGTTCTGCCGGTAAAGCTCGATCCTGCCTCCAATTGCGAATAGTTCGTCATGTAATCGGCGAGAGGCGTGAATTTCAGCGCGAGCGTCAACATGATAGCGGCGACTCCCGCGAAGATTAAGACCGCTTTGAAGCGGCGCAGCAGGCCGTAAAACAGAAGTCCCGCGAAGATTCCCGCGATGATGCCGGTCTTACCGCCCGCCAGAACCATGATGACCAGCGAGATGCCACCGACCCAGAGCGGCCAGCGGCGTTTCCCCGGCGAATAAAGCATGAGGCACAAGATCGCCAGGAAGCCGGCAATTCCAGAAATTGCGGTCGGCGCTTCGCGGAAGCGCTGCTCGAGAGCGCCTGATCCGTATTCTCCCAACGGATCGGGCTCGAAGATCGAGCGCAAGGTTGGGGCGACCACAAGAATAAAAAATCCGCAGACGGTGATATTCAGAAAGTCCCGCAGGTCATCCATTCCGGAAAATTGCTGATAACAGATATGGACCACCAGCACCACCAGCACCAGTTTGAATGCCCAGGCGAAGGAAAAGGCGGGATTCGGCGAATAGGTGCAGGACAACACGCTGACAAGCGTGATCCAACTCACCCATTTGTAGTCGCCGGTAAATAGTCCCCGCAGAGACTCAGGATATTTCAAGAGGACAATGAGTAAGCCGAGCAGCGCGACGATCCACAGTACGGCCTGGTCATAGGCCTGCGAGGAAAAGCCCGCGCCGCCGGCAATGTCGCTGCGATAGGAGAATACTTCTTCTGAAACCAGCAGCCCCCACCAAACTACAAAAATAATCCACTTCGCCGGCTGGCTAGCCGCGCGGCCGTAAGCCGCGGCGAACACCAGCATTCCAAAGAAAACCAGTGCCGCCAGAATGACGGTTGTGGTGTTTGCGTCGGCCACAAACTCCGTGGCCGTGGTCAACAAAAACAACGTCGCAAAAGCCACAGCGGCCAGCACCGCGACGGTAGTGACCCGAAGGCGCGATTTGACCGGAACTGGAAACTGTGTGGGCGCGGAACTCATCTTTTGGATTTTAAAGCCTTTGAAAAACTAACGAGCCAAGCGTTCAATCAAGAGCCCAGCAGGCTAGCTGGCACCCGAGCCTTTCAGCACGGCGGGAATGGTCTTCATCAGGATTTGGAAGTCCAGCCACAGAGACCACCGGTCGATGTATTGCAGATCCAGTTCCATCCACTGTTCGAACGGAATCGTGTTCCTGCCCAGAACCTGCCAGAGGCAGGTAATCCCAGGCCGCACGCTGAAGCGGCGGCGCTGCCAATCTTCATTGAATCCTTCGTAGTCGCGCACTGCCATGGGACGCGGACCAACTAGGCTCATGTCGCCCTTAAGAACATTGAACAGCTGTGGCAGTTCATCGATGCTCGTGCTACGCAGAAACTTGCCGACCGGAGTGATGCGGGGATCGTTCTTGATCTTGAATACCGGTCCGCTCACTTCGTTCAGGTGTTCGATCTCTTTCATGCGGCTTTCCGCATCCACGGTCATGGTGCGGAACTTGAAAATCTTGAAGCGGCGCTTGTTCAGTCCCAGTCTTTCCTGCAGGAAGAACACCGGACCGGGAGAAGTCAACTTGATCAGGACTGCAACCAGCAGGAAAAGAGGAGTGAAGAAGATAACCAGAACCAGCGATGCGGTAAAATCCACCGCCCACTTGATGAAAGCCTGCCAGCCGGCAACGATGGTGCCGGTGCTGTGCGTGATGTGGGAGTCGCCTTCGAACTCTTCGACTTTGGAACGTGCCTTCTTCAAGTCAAATAGGTTGGAAACCATGCGCAACAGAATTCCCTGCTCTTCGCAGAGTTCCGCGATTTCAGTCGCATGAGAATGCAGAGAGCGGAGCGGCAGAGTCACTACAACTTCATCGACAACGTTGCGCCGCATAAAGCTCCGCAACTCTTCAAAATTGCAAGCCAGTGAGTAACCTTCCTGATTGAACTTGGCGATTCCAGGCCAGTCTTCATCGACGAAGGCCAGAATGCGATAGCCAAGCCATGGACTCTCTTCGATTTTTCGCGCGAACTGAACCGCTGCATCGTTGCTGCCGACGATCACGATGTTGCGCAGATTCTTACCTTTGATTCGAACCTGCCGCAGCACGAATCGCACCGTCAGCCGGCCCGCGACCGTGAGGCAAGTCAGCGAAGCCCAGAATACGGTTGCGAACACGTAATTAATCATCGTCACATGGAAGGCCAGGGCAATCCCGTACATCAGGATGGTTCCCAAAGAAGTTGCCTTGATGATGTCGACGACCTCATCCCTCTTGCGGGACAGGCGCCGCGATTCGTACATGTCGAACATTCGAAAAACTTGATGCCAGAGGAGCACGATCCCGGAAAAAATAATAACGTTTTGAATCTTTATACGTAGTTCGAGAAACTCGCTGAACGACACTCTGGCACTGAAGATTCGCGACACCGTAATCGTGGCGAGCCCAAAACACAGAAGGACGGCAAACAAATCGAAAAATTGCACCAGATGCTTGAGAGTCTTACGCTGATCGTTGCGCACCTCGGAGAACCTCCAAACCCTGTGGTCGAACCTTAATGGGGGATTGCAAAACGACAGTGCAACTGGAATGCCGGTTTCCGGTCAGGCTGGAAATGCCCTCCCGGAAACGACATGAGCGTGAGAAGAGTTAACTAGGAATTGTCTGAGAGCCTTTGCTATTGCCGAATTAAGTCCGGTATTGCCGCCGACTGACGTGACTATTGTGGACCTTCTGATTGCGCGGTCACGGTTCCCGGCTCGGAATAGGAGTGATGCCCATTGTTTCCATTCCGGCCGTTGCCGTTTCCGTTAACATTGCGTGCCTTGGCGAAGTCGCCGCTTCTCTGTGGAACCGCCGCCAGCACCGGAATATTCAGTTCCGACATAACCTCGGACGGGGTCCGCAACGACGGATCGAGATACTCCATGGTAAAGACAACGCCCGCGCTTAGAGTCGCAGCCAGCAGAACACCCACCAGACCGTACTTCCAACGATCGCCCGTAGGCAGCGAAGGCACCGTGGGATTCTCTACGATGGAGACGTTCAAAATACGTTGCTCGTCAAGCGCATCCGCCATGCGCGCTTCTTCGCGCTTGTGGAGATACAGCAGATAGTTATCCTCGTTGGCCTTGGCCGTTCGAGCCAGGTCACGTTGCGTAAGGTCTTTCTGTTCCAATTGCCGCGCGTTTTCCTGGTACATGCCCACAATCGCCTGCGTGGCGGCCTCTCGAGCTTGCAACCCGCTGTAATCGGCCTTGGCCTTGGCTAATTCAGTCCCAATCCAGCCAAAGGTGGGATTCTGATCCATGACCTTGTCGCGCAACGGTTTGCTTTCCTCGTCAACGATCGAGGCGCGAGTATCGGCGATTTCCTTGTCAACTTCCTGCACCAGGCGATATCCCGGCTGATACTTGGTCAGCAATTCGGTGCGCTTCAGTTCTAGAGTAAGCAGTGCGCTCTTAAGCTGCTGCAGGACCGTGGCGTCGTCCGACTCCCGGACTTGCGTGGTGATGCGATCCGGAGTGCTGCCCGACTGCTTTTCCAAATCCTGAATGCGCTTCTGTGCGGAAGCCATGTCGGCCCGCGTCTGCTGCAAGCTGGCATTGAAGTCGTTCAGCTTCTGCAGAGTGATGTCTCGCGCCAGTAGCGGTGCCACTCCGCCCTTTTCCTGCGCAAACTGCCGCAACTGATCTTCGGCTTTATCCAGGTCCTGTTTGTAGCGTTCGGTCTCCTGCTCGAAGAATTTCAACTGTCCCGGCGGACGGTGAACCTCGAGATGTTTCTGAATGTAGCCATTGGCCAAAGTCGAAAGAACTTTCGCTGCGAGCTTGGGATTGCTCGAGGTGTAGCTGATGTTGATCAAATCGCTTTTTCTGAGCGGCTCGACCTTGAGGTTCGAAACCAGCCGCTCCACCGCTTTGGCGATTTTCTGGTCTTCGGTGCGGCCAAACAGCCAGGCCGAAAAACTTCTGCGGTTCTGCAGTCCGCAAGCTACCACCGTTTGGCGAAGCACATCATCGCTCTCGATGATGGCGACCTCGGAGTTCAACTGCTCCTCGGTGACTTCGTCGTGAGCCTGCACGGGCATACTCTGCTCAGAAGAGATTACGGGATCGACGCGCTCCCGTTTCACCAGAACCTTGGTCTGGGCCACATACTCGGGCGGCATGAATAGGATGGCCAGAACCGTGCCCAACAGCACTCCGCCGAAGCACAGCATCAGCACGCGCTTGTGGCGGAAACCGACGGCCAGAACATCGCGAAGGGTGAAGGCAAATGCCCCGGTGCTCTTCGCGGAATTGAACTCGTAATTCGTCATAATGTAGTAGTCTCCTCGGCAACTGCGGCAACGGACCGAACGGATCTTCCGGCAGGTTACGGAGCAATCTGCCCGTAGGCTCCCACTCCTGAATTCGGTATGAAGGGCTTGATCTTCGACAGCATATTCTTGGGCACGAACAACTGATCTCCGGGACGCAGCGTCGGATCTTCGCCGAGTTTGCCTTCTTTCATCATTTCCTTCACGTTGAAAATCTTCGCCGAAAGCCACTGGTCATTCACCCGGCGGAACAGCAATACCTGCGAGTGTTTGGCGTCTCCGTTGAAACCGCCTGCCATGGCGATGGCTTCGGTCAGCGTAACGTTTCCGCGCAGCTCATATTTTCCGGGATGATTCAGCTGACCACTGGCCGTAAAGTACGGCTTCTCGAAATCTTTCAGCACGACCGAGATGAGAGGGTCGTTCAAAATCTTGCCGTAGGCGGTGCCCAAGGTGTGCGTGAGCTCAGGCACGGTTTGGCCGGCAACGTAAACGTCGCCCACGCTTTTTAACGTGATGAAACCATCGGGCTGCACCGTAACCGACTGATTGAACTCCGGACTCAGTTCGAAGTTCACGTCGAAGGTATCGGCGGCACGGATGGTGTAACGCGGGTTGCGCGTCTGGAGCTGGGGTTCGCTCTTCGTATCGGTAGTGGCGTTCGCACTAACAGGCGTGGGCTGTGGCGCGCTCTGCGCTACGCACAGCGCTGCGCTGGCGAGCAGCATCGCGCCGAGCTGGACCAGCGCCGTTCCCGGCTTCATCTTCATCATCATGAGTATTTCTTCTCCACCCGAGCAAGTTGTCGAGCTTGATTCCGTGGTGATTATTCGTTGTGTGTATTCTATGCCGCCCCGTAAGAATCAAGCCACAGATTCTGCTAATCGGGGCTGGATACAGCTCCGCCCTCTGAGTCCCATTTGCCGCAAAAACCGGTGCAAGATAAAGACGAGCAACACAAAGGGCTGTTGCCTTCTCTACTTCAGCCAGTTTCCTACAGTTGGTAATCGCTAATGCCTACGGGGGGGAGCCACCACGCCGGGGCGCTCCAAGGGCGCGCGTGTCCATCGACTGTTGCGAGATTAGCTGGGAATGTAGATTGTTGCAAGGGGCCAAATGCCCTAGTGTCTAAAGTCTTTACCTGGCCTCACAAACCACACAAAAGCAGAGACATGGATGACTAAATACCCTAGCAAAAAGAGTCCAAAGGCTCTAACTTGCCCTCATTTTGGGATAGGTGAGGCATACTTCGCCAAGCAATCTCTTAATTGCTCCGCCAGGATATTCACGTTTGGCTCCGTAAACATCGACGGATGATTTCCCGGAATACGATGAAAATCGATTTTTCCCTGCACCAAATCCTTCCATCCCAAAGCAAAATCGAAATAAGCACCCTCAGGCCAATCGCTGGACTGCAACATCACCATCGCGCCCGGATAGCTCTTCGGCTCGTAGCGATGAAACGCGGGATGCACGACCGGATCAGCATTGTGCATCGTGCTGGCTTTCCCGTTGCTGCCATGATCGGAAGAAAACTGCCATAGCGTCCGTTCCAGTTTGCGTCGCGCTTCCTCAAATCGATCAAGAATATAGACCGAACCTTGGCGGACGTCAGAATGAATAATGTTGGCCAAGTGGTATTTGATCCTGCCGGTATAGCGTCCATCGCGAAGCGGATTCTTGTAGTAGGCCTGGTTGTGCCCGTCGAGCATGACCAGCGGCGCGACCTCTTCTCCTTCTAATGTAAGTTGGCGCGCCATCTCGTAGGCGATTACGGCGTTCACGCAAAGTCCGGCGAGAGCATAAGGTCCATGAGATTGAACCTCGCGCATGGCCCGCACAAGAAACGATGCGATGTCTTCGATGCGATAAGGCGTGGGCAGCTTGATGGCGTCTGCATACGGAATGTCGAGACCGAGCAACGGCTGGTCAAGCCCTAACTTCTCGGCGATAAGCCGGATGCGTGGCGTTGCGCGAACCCAGAATAAAGGAGGCTGAGATCCCTTCGGTTGTATCTCGATAACGGCGCGCGCCTGTAAGCTCTGATCTGGACTGTGCAGCCATTCCGCCATTAGCTCGATGGTGGGCGCCTGAAACACAAATGCCAAGGTCAGTGACTGATCGAATTCCTTTTCGATGCGGTCGAGCAGTTTGGCCGCCAGCAGCGAGTGTCCGCCCAGCTGAAAGAAATTCTGCGTAACATCGCAGTTCTCAGCCCCCAACACTTCTTTCCAGATTGGCAGCAATCGAGCTTCGAAGGAGTCGCGTGGCGCAACCGTGCCTGAAACCGCTGCAATCGCCCGGGTCTCCGCGACCGCAAATAATGCGAGACGATCCACCTTCCCGTTTGGCAAACGCGGCAGAGCGGAAACAAACCTAAATACCGCCGGCACCATATAGTGCGGCAAACGCGTTTTCAGAAATGCGCCGAGTTCGGCGCCTGAGGTCGCAAGCTGCTCACCGCTCACCACGTGAGCCACGATGCTCTCATCGCCTGCCACGGTAACTGCCGCTTCTTTTACGTCTGGGTGCGCGGAGAGCGCGGTCTCAATCTCTCCGAGTTCGATTCGCACGCCGCGAATTTTGACTTGTTCGTCGGTACGCCCTAAGTATTGAAGGTTTCCGTCGGTAAGATAGCGAACCAGGTCTCCGGTTCGGTACATTCGCGAATCTGGATTCGCAGCGAAACGGTCGGCGATAAATTTCTGCTGCGTAAGCTCTACGCGATTGAGATATCCGTGGGCAACACCGTCTCCGGCAATGCAAAGTTCCCCCGGAATGCCGTTGGGCACAGGTTGGAGATTGCGATCAAGCACATAGAGTCGAGTGTTGGGGATCGCGCGGCCAATAGGAACTGATTCGTGCGGATCCCCTGCCTGACAGCGGTACACGGTGCTCCAGACGGTCGCCTCCGTCGGTCCGTACTCATTGAACAGTTGCACTCTGGGGAATGCTCTAAAGTGCGCGTCGATCAACGGCCGAGGGCACGCCTCGCCTGCCAACACCACGGTGCGCAGCGAAGAGAATCGGCCGATGTTCGTCGATTGCAACAACTCGTGATAGACCGCAGGAATGCAAAGGATGTTCATGATCCGATTCTTCGAGATCAATTCGGAAATTTGCCGCGCCTCCCAATTGAACTCCGCTGGCGGCAGCACGAGACTGCCACCCGAGCAAAGTGCATGGAAGATGGTAGCCACCGAGCTATCGAAGGCGAATGACGAGAGCAACAAAAAGGCATTGCCCGCGCCTTCGTAATACGAGCCTTCGTAATAATCGAGGCGCGCACTGGTCGACTGCGCCAAATTCCGTTGCGTGACCTGCACCCCCTTCGGCCCACCGGTTGAACCAGAGGTATAAATCACATAGGCCAGATTCTCGGGAGCGATGCTCGCCTCAGGAGACTGCGCTGATTGCCGATCGATCGCTGGCCAATCCGCATCCACTCGGATCACACGGATTTGTCCCGACACCTGCGCAATCGGCGGCAAATGAGCCTGAGTCAGAAGGACCGCTGCGCCACAGTCGTTCAGCATGAATTCCAGCCGCTCGCGCGGGTAGCTGGGATCGAGCGGCACATACGCGCCGCCGGCTTTCAAAATACCCAGGATGCCAACCATCATCTCGACGGAGCGTTCGAGGCGCAGCGCGACAGGAATTTCCGGGCCCACGCCAATACTTCGCAAATAGTGGGCTAGCTTATTCACACGCTGATCAAGATCACGATAAGTGAGCGCAACACCCCCACACTTCACCGCGATGGCATCGGGATTTCTTTCTGCCTCGACTTCAAATCTCTCGTGTGCAAAAGTTAAAGGATACGATTTCTGAGTCTGATTAAACTCCACCAGCAACTTTTGCCGTTCGACTTCCGGCAAAATCGGAACTTGGCTGATGCGCTGTCTGGGGTTGGCAACCACTCCTTCCAGCAACGTTCGCCAGCATTCCACCATTGTCGAAATGGTGGCTGCGTCGAAGAGATCGGTGCTGTAGATCATGCGGCCGGAAAGGCCGTCGCTGCGATCGTCGAGCACCAGGCAGAGATCGAATTTTGTTGTGCCAGTCTCCACATCGATCGGAGTGAAGTCCCAACTCGGCTCAGTTTCCGCGCGCGTGGGCTCCAGCGACAACAACACTCGAAAAAGAGGATTGCGGCTTAAATCTCGCTGCGGATGAAGCTCCCGCAGAACCCTGTCGAGCGGAACATCCCCATTCGACAGAGCCGCAACGGTCGTGGCGCGCACCCGATCAAGCAGTTCGGTGAAAGTAGGATTGCCGGTAAGGTCCATCCGCAAAACCATCGTATTCAGGAAGAAGCCGAGCAGCTTTTCTGTCCCAGGATCGTTGCGCCCCGCAGTGATGCTCCCGACAAGAATGTCTTCCTGACCCGAGTAACGATAGAGCAGCGTATCGAGCGCAGCCAAAACCGTCATGAACAGGGTCGCCCCCTGTTGCCGGCTCATGGCACGAAGACCGTCGGTGAGTTCGCTCGATAGGGTAAAGCGCTGCATCGCCCCGCGGAAAGTTTCCGCGGCAGGCCGAGGCCGGTCGGTGGGCAGTTGCAGCACGGGCAAATCCCCACCCAGTTGCCGCTTCCAGTACCCGACCCGCGGCTGGACTGCTGCTGGATGCAGCGACTCGCGTTGCCACACCGCGTAGTCGCCATACTGAAATGGCAACTCCGCCAGCGGAGAAGCCCCTGAACTTGCATACACCTTGTACAAGCTCACGAGCTCAGGCAGAAAAACCTGGTATCCCGCAACACCGTCGAAGATGAGGTGATGGCAGTTGACGAAGAGGCGATACTCGTCGTCTGCCAAACGCACGAGATGAGCCCGCAGCAGCGGCAGCATTGCCAGATCGAAAACTTGGCGCGCGTCTTCGGTTGCGAGTTGCAGGGCTGCGGCAACCCGTTCGGACTGCGGAAGAGTTCGCAGATCGACCAACGGCAACTTGATCTCGAAGGGTGGATGTACCACCTGCACGGGTTCGCCGTCGACCGTCGCAAAGGTTGTTCGCCAGGCTTCATGGCGCCGAATAATCTCGGTGAAGCTACGCTCCAGCGCACCGACTTCGAGCGGCCCTTTGCGATGCACCGTGAAAGGCTCGTTATAAACCGGAAGATGCGGAGCGAGTTTGGCATGCAGCCAGACTTGTTGTTGCGCGAAAGTCAGCGGAATCGCTGCGCCCAGCGCGCGGCGCGGGATCGCCGCCGGAACATACGCTTCCTTCGAACGCTGCTGCAAATACCGCTCCAGCAGCTTGCGCTTCTGTTCCGAGATTTCAGGAGTTTCCGCCATCGCGAAATGACTATTGATCACCGGCGCGAACGATCGCGCTTTGCGGCTCGGTCTCCGCCAGACCATTTTTCCCAGGAACACTTCCCATCACAAGCTCCAGCAACTGGCCATTGGTGACATATTCAACGCCGCTTCGATTGCTCACGTATTGCAGCATCTCCCCAAGTTGCTCCCACAAACCAAGTTTCTCAATTTCCCACGGATGCCCGTACAGATGCCATATGCCACCCTGACGCATGACGCGATCAAACCTCTTCTTGCCGAGTTCAAGCCAGCCATCGAATCCAATCAGATCTGGCATTGATTCGATTAAAGCGCCAAACGCGCCGAGTCGAATCAGGTTGCGCAAATAGTTGGACCTACGATGCGGGTAGGCTTGCACGGTAGTCGGCATTGCGAAGCGATTAAACACCGTGGCCGAGTCGAGCATCTGCGTGCCGCGCGCGCCGCGGTATCCAGCACGCTCGACCGCGCTTACTACTTCGGCGTTGAAGCGGCCTTTGGGATAGCAGAACATCGTGACTTCCGCTCCCAAAATCTGTTGCAGCGCCGCCTTGCAGTCGCCAACTTCGTGCATGAGTTCTTCAGGCCCGACCTCAGTGAGAATCACGTGGGAGACTGTGTGGCCGCCGATCTCGAAACCGGCGGCAGAAAGAGTACGAAGATCAGCCTGAGTGAAGAACGGATCGTGCTCCAGCCTTCCCGTGGGAACGTAGAAAGTTCCACGCAGCCCATGGCGGTTCAGCACATCGGCCACTTTCAAGCCGCTGCGATCCTCATCGTCCCAACTGGTGGTCACGAAAACGCGAGGCATGATGGTTCCAGTGCCGGCCACAGGTGTTAGGTCGTAGGTGCTAGGTGTTAGCTCGTAGGGTACGAACAGTCACTGTTAAACGCCGGCCTGAGACCCAAACCTGAGACCCGAGACCTGAAATCCTATTCGGCGTAAAGCGATTCCTGGACATTCGTCACAGGCGCCTGCGCCGCTGCTAGCTTACGTCCGAACAGTATGAAGGCGACGACAACGTAGAGAAAGTTCGCGCCAATCATGCTCCAAATCACTCCCGGCAAACCAAAATAGCGCGTTGCCGGAATTCCAATGAGCACTGCGACTACGCTGGCGGCCCCATTCGCAATAAACAAAGACCGCGGAGACTCCATCGCGCGCAGCAGAATTGCTGGTCCCAGGCTCGCGCTCCAAATCGTGGTCTCAAGAGCAAACAAAGGAATCAAATATGCCGATTCCATATATTTGCCGTTATATAAAAAATGAAACAGCGGCGTCTTCAACGGAATCAGAACCGACCAATACGCCACCGAACCCGCAACGAACAAAAACGCCAGCCGCCGGTTGAGCGCCGCGGCTGCCTGCTTGCCATTCTGATTCTGCACTCGCGCCGCATAGGGCAAAAACAACATGGAGAGCGCGGCGTAAGTTTGCAGGACAGGAGCGGCGAGATTCATCAGTGCGCGCAACTCGCCTGCTGCCGCCATTCCCGAGAAACTGCTGACCAGCGGAATATAAAAATAGTTTGGAATCCACGTAGCGAAGCAGGTCGCCAGCGCCCAGCGGCCATACTCCCAATGCTTCCCAAAGGTCGCGCGCAACCGGGGACGTCCAGTCTCCGGCGCGAGAGCCTTGTTCAATTGAAAAACCATCACCACGCTTGTAACCAGCGCGGCCAAGCCCATCAGCAGAAAAGCGGTGAACGACGAAAGCGTTCCGAGACGAAAGAATAAGAAGACTCCTCCGACCACGAGGACACAATAAAAAACCGATCCGAACGCCGCCGGACCGGGCATCAACTTCAGATAGAAACTTCGCCGCGCCAAGCCATGCGCCAGAATAAAAGGCGTGGCAATGGTCATGCCCGCAAGAGCGATTGCCAACACCGGCGAATGCCCAACGAAATATGTGACCACCGCCGCTATGCCCAACGCCAGGCACATGACCAGCGAGAGTCCCCAATGAATCCAGAGAGTGGTCCTCAGGTAGCCGCGGATGTTGTCGCGAAACAGAGTGCCCGAAAAAACCGACAACGGCTCGAGCAAGAGGGACTGGTAAAGAAAACCTGCGAGGATGAAAAAACTAAACGACAATGCATACGCGCCGTAGTCTCGCGGAGAAAGCCAGCGAGCCAACAGCACTCCCAGGAGAAAGTTCGACCCGGAAATCAGCCCATAATCGACAATCGCGAGTCCGCCCTTGGCGAACCACTTGCGAAAAGTTCCGAAAAGAAAGCTCCTACTGAACAAGGAATGGTCTTGCTCTGCGGATGCTTCAGCGGTAGCCAATTCCTCAACCGAAGTTTCAGCCGGCGGCCCCTCTGCCACAGCCTGTGCGCTCACGCCGTGGCTCGAGCCCGTCCCTTTGGGATCGTTCGTTTCAACCGGTTCTATGGGTGCTTTCGTTGGATTCATAGCCTGCGATACAACTGGCGAAATACCAAGGACGCTATCAGTTTAACTGCAGGTCGGGCTGCCCTAGCAGCTCTTGCACCGGCATTGGTCGTGATCCCTCAGATTGGGCGCGCTCAAGACACTGGCGAAGGTCCGCCGCGAGCAATTGCACGTTGGGTTCGTTCAGGATGTTGCCGTGATCGCCATCCAACTCGTGAATCTCAAGTCCGCCGGTCGCGTATTTCTGCCACCCCTCACCGGCTTCTTCCAATCCGCGCAAGCCTTTCTCGCCGGCGCGAAACAAAAGAATTCTTTCCGGATAAGGCTTTAGCTGGTAACGATCTCCCGCAGCAGCGCAAGCCCGGCGCACTTTCTTCACCGCAGGCGGAAGAAATAAAAATTCGATTCGTCTGCGGAAGTTTTTCTGATAGCGTCTCACTCGCCTCTTCACATAGGCGATCTTCTGCGCCGTTGAAAGCGTGAGGAATCGATCGAGCAGCGACTGCGATCCGCCAGCGTAGGTGTCGAGCAGAACCAGCGCTCTTACTTCTTCACCTTGCGCCAGCAGGCGCTGCGCCATTTCCAGCGCCACATAACCGCCGAGCGAATAGCCTCCCAGATAGTACGGACCTTCCGGTTGAGCCGACCTCAAATCTTCCAGGTAGACTTCGGCCATCTCTTCCACAGTCTGCAAGCATGGCTGCACGCCATCCAGTCCCGGCGCCTGTATGCCGAAGAACGGCTGATCGGGAGCCAAATGGCGAGCTAAATCGCGAAACCGAAGAACGGTTCCTCCCATTCCGTGCACGAAGAAAAAAGGAGGTTTGGATCCAAGAGGCTGTAAAGCAACCACAGTCGATCGTGCGCTGGATGGCACGTCTAAACCTACAAGCGCGACCAACTCTTCCACCGTAGGCGCCTGCAGAAGATCGGTAAGAATCAATTTCTTGCCAAACTCTTTTTCCACATGCCATGCCAGTCGCGCCGCGGCCAGGGAGTGCCCGCCTAGCACGAAAAAGTTGTCGCGTACGCTGATTGGCCGCTTGCCCAACACCTGCTCCCACAGCCGGGCCATGGTCGCCTCAAACTCGTTCCGCGGCGACACAAAGTCCTCTTCCCTTTCAACCTCTCTGGCTTGCGGCACGGGTAGCGCCCGCCGGTCCACCTTACCGTTAGGAGTGAGTGGCATCGTTTCCAGAAAAACAAAATCGGCTGGGACCATATACTCGGGCAGCCGTTCCTTCAGATATTTATTCAGCTCAAGCCCGCTCGGTTTGGCGCGCGACGCAATCACATAACCCGCCAACCGCTTTTCGCTGTTCGCCTCATGAGCTACAACTACGGCCTCAGCGACACCGGGATGTTTTTCAAGAATCGATTCGATCTCTCCCAACTCCACGCGAAATCCGCGAATCTTTACCTGGAAGTCGGCACGCCCAAAAAACTCGATGTTGCCATCGCTCAGAGAGCGAACCAGATCTCCCGTCTTATACATCCGCACTTGCGATTCGTGGCCGGATTGCTGGTCGATGAATGGATCAGCAACAAACTTTTCCGCCGTTAATTCCGGACGGCCCAAGTAACCGCGGGCGACGCCGGGTCCGCTGATGTAAAGCTCTCCCGGAGTACCCTCCGGAACCGGCTTTCCCTGCTCATCCATGATGTAGAGCCGAGTGTTGGCGATGGGACGGCCAATCGGCAAATTTTCAGGAATGGGTTGCGACGGGTCCGGCTCGTAGGAGGTCGCGATAATGCTGGCTTCAGTGGGCCCGTAAGTATTGATCCAACGCACCCGGCCTCCGCCGCACTTGACCCAGGACGCGAATGCTGACGCTGAAGCTTTTTCTCCGCCCACAATCAGCAGTCGCAGAGTCTTCGGCAGATGCTTACTGGATTCCTCCAGCTCCCGCACCAATTCGTGCCAATAGGCTGTGGGCAGGTCGAGCACCGTAATCGCCCGCTGCCGAATCCAACGCAAAAAGCCCGAACCAGCCAGCGGCATATCGTCGGTGCGCAGAACCACCGTGCCACCTGCAATCCAGGTGGGGAAAATTTCCTCAATCGCAATATCGAAACTTAGAGAAGAGAACTGCAAAGTGCGGTCGGTCGGCCGAAGGTCATAAAGACGAATCGCAGCAGCATGATGATTCACCAGGCCACGATGTGGAAGCATGACCCCGCGCGGCTTTCCGGTCGACCCGGAAGTGTAGATTACATAAGCCAAACTTTCGGGATTCGACGGGGCCGTAGGATTCTCGCGACTGCAGCCTGCGAGAATTTTCCAATCAGAGGTGAAATTAACGATTTCCGGCTTCGCGTTTCCCAACGATGTCAATAAGCCGGTCTGGGTTAGAAGTACCCGAGCCTGAGAATCCTCCAACATATAAGCGAGACGCTCGCCCGGATAATCGGGATCGAGCGGCAGGCACGCGCCCCCAGCCTTCATGACACCCAGCAAAGCTACAGTCAACTCGAGGGAACGCTCGAGGCAGATTCCGACCGGAACGTCTCTCGTTACACCCTTCTTGCGCAGGTAATCCGCCAACTGGTTGGCGCGCTCGTTAAGTTCGCGAAACGTAAGTTGCCGATCGCCATGAACGACAGCAATCGAGTCTGGCGATTGTTGCGCGCGTTCCGCAACTAAATCATGAACGCACTTGTGGGATGGATATTCAGCCTTCGTCTCGTCCCGTTCCAGGTTCGGGTCAGCGGAGAGTTTGCCAGTGCCCGACTCATCCGACTTCGGCGCGGCGATGTTCTGGCTCGGTCGATTAAGCGGGCCCAAGGAACTATCTCGCGCGGGAGTATCGAACTTCACTTTTAAAGATTGCAACCCGCGCAACCCAAGGTTTGTCCGCCAGACTAACTCCTGCGGTTCAAGCCGCAGATTCGTGAATGCACGCAAGAGTGCCTCGAATGCGATCTGGCCTTCCATCCGAGCTAACGGTGCGCCGAAGCAGAAGTGTGCGGCGTATCCGAACGCGAGATGGCGATTGTCCTGCCGCGCGATGTCAAATCGGTCGGGGTCCGGAAAGCGCTCTGGATCGCGGTTCGCGGCGGCCATCACCGCAATCACGGCTTGGCGCTTGCGGATCAGTTGGCCGCCCAGTTCGCGGTCAGCAGGCGCCAGGCGCGCGGTGTGCTGGCTGGGACTTTCAAAACGCAGCATCTCCTCTACAGCTGACGAAATCAGCGTCAGATCGCCGCGCAACTTCTCCATCTGGTCGGGATGGCGCAACAGCGTCAGCAGGCCGTTGCCGATCAAATTGGTGGTGGTTTCCTGCCCTCCAACCATGGTGATGATCGTGTTCGCAACCACCTCTTCATCCGTCAAGCGATCGCCATCGATTTCCGCCGTCAGCAGCGAGTGAATCAGTCCTTCCCTGGGACGCTGTTTCTGTTCTGCGATTGCGTCCCGGAAGTATGCGGTCATCTCTTCGACGGTTCGAAGCATGACTTGTGCGTGATCCGGATTGTGCTGGAAATTGCCCAGCATCTCCGCAAAATTTCCTGACCACACTTTCAACCTGCGATGATCGTCCACCGGCACGCCCAACATTTCCGCGGTCACGATTGCCGGCAGTGGTTCCGCGAGATCCGCAATCACATCCATGCCGCCCTTATCCGCGACCGCAGCCAGAAGGCGATCGACGATCTCGCGAATATGCTCTTTCAGGGTTTGAATCCGGGCAGGAGTAAAAGCCTTCGAAGCCAGACTGCGCAGGCGGGTGTGCGCAGGCGCATCCATGAAAAGCATTTGCTTGACCATCAACTGAGCCAGTGGACTGATCTGCGAAAGCCCCATGCCATCGAGTTGTTCGGGCGTAGGAGTTCGATCGGCGGAGAAAGTCTGCAGGACTTCCAGAACGTCGGCGTAACGAGTCACAATCCAGGCGTGAAGGAACGAATCCCAATGGACAGGAGCCTCGCTCCGCAGCCGATGAAAAAGTGGATAGGGATTCGCCAGAACGTCAGGGTCGAGGAGATGATAAAGGCTGAGAGCAGTGCCGGGGCTCTCCAGCCTGGAAACGGGTTGGTTGTCAGGTGACATTACAGGATTATTTTGGTTGGGAACACAGACCAGGCTCCCATGGACCGATTTGTCCGGCCATGAGCCAGCATACAACCAATGTGGCCAAAGGAGCGATCAAGAACAAAGGCGGAGAGAAACTGAAGCATTACCAGACATTACGAGGACGTTCTAATCAGCGTGCAGGCGATGAGCACCGCCGGCGCTCTTGGTTTCAAGCTTAGCCAGAATCAGGGTTTCAATTGCATCCGACATTTCTGCCAGCGTAGGGTGATCGAAGAGCTGCAACAGAGGAAGCTCGACTCCAAAAGTCTCACTCACCCGCGCAATCAATTGCGTGCCCAGAAGCGAGTGCCCACCCAGAAGAAAGAAATTGTCGTTCGCCCCGATCCGTTCCACGTGGAGAAGCGAAGCCAGGATGACCGCGAGCCGCTCCTGCACCGGTCCGCTGGGCGCGACAAAGTTGTCTTCAGCCAAGCGGTTATCGTCGCACGGAGCTGGCAGAGCTGCGCGATCGACCTTTCCGTTCGAAGTGACGGGCAGAGCTTCCATCCACACGAACACCGCCGGAACCATGTAATCGGGTAGGCGCTTGATCAGGTGTGCGCGCAACGTGTTGCTGCTTAAAACTGCTGCCGGGGCGATGACGACATAGGCCACCAGCGATTTTTCTCCACTTCGACTTTCCCGCGCCACGACAGTGCTGGCCTGTACGTCGGGATGCTCATTGAGCGCTTCAATAATTTCGCCAGGCTCAATGCGGAAACCGCGGATTTTGATTTGCTCGTCGAGCCGCCCCATGAACTCGATCTCGCCGTTAGGCAGAAGACGCGCCAAGTCTCCGGTTCGATAGAGCCGATCCCAAAAATGCGAATCGCCGTTCGCTGAATGGTTCGAGTGAAAAGGATTGGGAATAAACTTCTGCAGGGTTAAGTCCTCGCGCTTGTGGTAGCCGCGCGCCAGTCCCGCCCCCGCGACGCACAGTTCGCCTACAGTGCCCGGTGGAACTTGCTGCATCTCTCCGTTCACAATGTAAATCTGAGTATTGTCGATTGGGCGGCCGATGGATGGAAGCTGATTTGACGACTGATCTGACGAATACTGATTTGAAGAATAAGGACTCGCGGAATCGCGAGGGGCCACTGTGCCGGAAGTGGCGACCACCGTGCATTCGGTAGGCCCGTAATTGTTCACTAACGCGAAGGGCAGATCGGGTGACGGCCTGTGATGCAACGTGTCAGCCCCGGTCAGCAAAATTCGAAGCGCGGTTTGATCCGGCCATTTGAGCAATAACATTCGCTCTGCCAAGGGCGTGGGCAAGAACGTAATCGTGATCTGTTCCGTCACCAGCCAGTCGCGCATCGCTTCGGGGCTGGTACGACACGGTTCCGGCAGGATGTGAACACTCGCTCCAGCCGCCAGGTAAGGCCAGATCTCCCAGACTGCGGCGTCGAATCCCAGCGCGGCTTGATGGCTCGCGCGGTCGTTCCGCGTTACATCGAAGGCTCGAACATGCCATGAAACTAAATTCGCTAAACCGCGATGCGTAATTTCAACACCCTTCGGTTGGCCCGTGGATCCGGATGTATAGATTACATACGCCAAATTTTCTGCCGTCGCTGGACACTCGACAGGCTCGCACGAGAAGGTGGCAATTTCGGCGGCTTGCCGATTCAAATCGACGACGCGCCAATCTCCAGACGGCAGCTTTGCGGTTAAACCATCCGTAGTGACAACTACCCGCGGCTCGGCATCGCGCAAAATAAAATCCAGCCGATCCGTCGGCAGACTGGCGTCAAGCGGAACATACGCCCCGCCGGCCTTGAGAATTGCGAGCGAAGCAACCACCATCGCGGGTGATCGCTCCATGCACAATCCGACCAGTTGATCTGGACCAACTCCAACCGATGCCAGGTAGC
>Ga0210391_10000721_pt1 | contig 32575 bp, 25 predicted proteins | sample IncBWC12OmetaG_FD_160573 | JGI IMG/M metagenome (GOLD analysis project Ga0210391, IMG submission 160573) | Forest soil microbial communities from Barre Woods Harvard Forest LTER site, Petersham, Massachusetts, United States - Inc-BW-C-12-O ... | reverse complement strand
CAAAGTTCAATGCTCCGCCGGCGGCACTGTTCTCCACACTGGGACGCATTGCGGCGCGCGCCATTGAGGCGGACCTCGTCGTGCAGAAGCTGCCCGAGTGGATCGCGGCGCTGGACGACAACATGGCGCACGGCGATGTGCGCATCCATAACGGGGACAAGTGGGATCCGGAGAGCTGGCCGAAATCCTGCGGTGGGTTTGGTCTGGAAGAAGCGCCGCGTGGTTCGCTGGGACACTGGGTCGAGATTGAAAACAAGAAAATCGTGAACTACCAGTGCATCGTGCCTTCCACGTGGAACGCAGGACCGCGGGATGCGCAGGGACAGCGCGGCGCTTATGAAGCCGCACTGATCAATACGCCGATCGCCGATCCGGAGCGGCCGCTGGAAGTGATGCGCACCGTTCACTCTTTCGACCCGTGCCTGGCTTGCGCCGTGCACGTGGTGGACGCGAAGGGCCGCAGATATGGCAGCGAGGTTGTAACACAGCCGGAACCGGAGGGATCCACGTCGCTTCCTCCGGCTCCAGCGGGCATGGGCATAGGGGGCCGGTAATGGTCAGCATCCCGAATCCTTTTGTATCGCGAAGGCATTTCGCAGAAGGACAGGAGCATTTGGTTCCCGTCTATGTGTGGGAGCTGCCGGTCCGGTTGAGTCACTGGGGCATCGTGGCCGCGGTGACGGTTCTCACCTGGACGGGCCTCTACATGAACCATCCGTTCCTGACCTTTCCGCACAAGACTGCGTACACCATGGGAACGGTGCGGTTCATCCACGAACTCGCTGGCTTTGAGCTGATTGGCGCGTTGCTGGTGCGGATTTACTGGTTCTTCGCCGGCAATCACTGGGCGCGGTGGCGGCAATTCGTCCCGCTGACACGACGGCAGTGGCTGAGCCTGAAGGCCATGGTGCGCTATTACACCTTCCAGCAGCGGAAACCCTTTGAACAGATCGGGCATAACACGCTGGCCGGACTCACTTACCTTATCGTGTACTTCCTGGTCGCCTGCGAGTGCGTTTCCGGACTGGTGCTGTTCGCTACCGTCGAAGGATCGCCCACGCTGAAGTTCTTCGTGGGATGGATTCCGCGGCTGATCGACATTCAGTGGATTCGCCTCGTCCATTTTCTGTTCATGTTCTTCCTGATGGGCTTCTTCATTCACCACGTCTACAGTGCGGTGCTGGTGGCGATGACGGAGCGCAACGCGGAAATGGAAAGTATCTTCAGCGGTTACAAATTTGTCGACGACGACACCATCGACGAAGAGCTGGATATCGCGGCCAACGAGCGGGGGCATCTTTTCGGGAAGCGCAGAATCCACCGCAACCGGAACTGGGACCGATGAGGACCCCGCGTATCGCCATCGTCGGCCTCGGCAACCTGATGCGGACCGACGACGCCCTGGGCATGCTGGCCATCGAGCGGCTGAAGATGGATTTCGAGCTGTTGGACTCGGTCGCGATGATCGAAGGCGGCACTTTGGGGCTGGAATTGATGCAGCCGCTGGAGAACGTGACGCATCTGCTGGCTCTCGATGCCATTGACGCCGGCGAAGCGGCGGGGACGCTGCTGCGCTTCGCTGGCGACCAGATTGCGGACATGCCGGCGTCGAAGAGCGTGCACCTGCTGGGATTCTCCGACCTGATTGGGGCGATGACGCTCACCGGAGATGCTCCTGAGGAAATCGTCGTGCTGGGCCTGCAGCCGGAGCTGATCGCGTGGGGCACGCGCCTCAGCCACACGGTGGAAGCGGCCCTGCCACGGCTGATTGACGCGGCTCTGGAACAGATTGCCCACTGGACGCGGGAGACCGCGGAACCGGCTGTCTGCTGCGAGGCAAGCTGGTCCTGACGGAGCAAATGAGTTGTTTGCGTCGCTGGCGGCAAGCTAGTCTCACAAACTAACGTACCGTGCGGCAATCGCGAAAAGCGGCGGAGTGTATCGGATTGCTCAGCCACCGGCGCTTCCCGGTGTCACGCTTAACCCATTGGGTACCAGAGGCAGATTCCTGTTCGCCTGGTGTTTCCCGAAGCGGCAAGATAACAGCAAATCAAAACTTCTCCTCGGCCAAAGGTAACGTCCCCTGTATCTCCCGTCACAGAGAGTGCAGGCTTCCGGCCATTAGTCTCCAGCTTGTAGTGCGCGTGTATTTCAGGCCGACTCAGTCGAGCAGGAAGATACCAGGTTTGCTGTACGAGGTGATCCCGTATGCGTCGTTTATTAACCAGCACGGCGATTCTGCTGCTGTTGACCGGGTTCGCAGGAACCAGGCTGGCGTTCGCTGCCGGTGCGGGCCAGCAAACCTTGTCCACTTCCCCACAGAAGGTAGCGGCCAGTCCGGCTGATTTTGTCGGCCAGGAAACGTGCGCCGCGTGTCATGCGGACGTGGTGAAGAAATTTGACGGCAATCCTCATGCGCGGCTGGCGCTGGAGCACGAGGGCAAGGGCGTGACCTGCGAAAGTTGCCACGGGCCTGGCAAGGCGCACGTGGATGGCGGTGGGGACATCACCAGGATTCGTCACTTCGATAAGGCGTCACCCCAGGAAATCGATGCCACCTGCATGGGCTGCCATGCCGGGGTGCACCCGAACTTCGATCGGTCTCCGCATGCGAAAGCAGGGGTCAGCTGCCTGGGCTGCCACAGCGTTCACGCGCCCGAGGCCGAGGAGCATCTGCTGAAGGCGGAACAGCCGAAGCTCTGTTTCCAGTGCCACAGCGATGTGAAGCCGGCCTTCGATATGCCCTTCCACCATCCGGTGAATGAGGGCGCGGTGAGCTGCAGCGACTGCCACGACGTTCACGGGTCCTTCAACAACAGCAACCTGAAATCCACGGCGGATCAGAACGCGGTATGCACCAAGTGCCATGCGGAAACGCGTGGTCCTTATGTCTACGAGCATGCTGCGGTGAAGGCGGAGGGATGCGTGGGTTGCCATACGCCGCACGGATCGCAAAATGCCCGGCTGCTGAACATGCCGAACATCAACACGTTGTGCAACCAGTGCCACAGCCCGGTAGCGGCAGGCACGGTGCATGGGATGAACGCGGGGTCGTCGGAACTGGCGTCCTGCACGACGTGCCACACGATGATTCACGGTTCCAATCTGAATCAGGCGTTCATCAAGTAACCGAACTGGGGCGTTGGATTACCAAGTGAGGTTGGCTATGAAGAGATTCGGCTGGTTGACAGGGCAATCCGGGCAACAGCTTTCTCGCGTGAAGGTCCAGTGCATCGCTGGGAGCATCTGCGTTGTGATCCTTGTGGCGACAGCGGGCCTTGCGGGCGCGCAGACGGAGACGCCGGTGGTGCAGCCGGTGGCACCAGACGGATACACGCTGCACGAGACCATCGACCTGGGCGGGCGCATTGCCAACCTGAATGGCAGCGGCGCGATGTACGACACGCTCGTCAACCTGCAATCCGGACCGCGCGTGCTGGGCGACACCTTTGAACTGCGGGCGCTCCCGGGCAAGAAAGATGCACCCTTCGATACGCTGAGCGCGTTCGGCAGCGGATTCGGTGGCGATCCGAACAACTTCGCGAAGCTGGGGTTCCATAAAGGAAACGTCTACGAGTTTTCCGGGTTATTCAGGCGCGACCGGCAGTATTTCGACTACGACCTGCTCGGCAATCCGAATATTCCATCGGGGCAGACGATTACAGGCTCCAATTCGTTTGCGTGGCCGCAGGACAAACAGTCGCCGATCCTGTTCAACACCGTCCGTCGCATGACGGACACCAGCCTGACCATCTTTCCGCTGTCCAAGGTGAGCTACCACGTTGGGTATTCGCAGAACATCTTTCAGGGGCCAAGCCTCAACTGGGGAGCATCGAGCCCGTTCTTTGATGGATCGATCGGAGACTACGACCAGCAGCTCCAGGAATATCAGCGCAACAGCACCGACGATTTTGTCGGCGGCATCGACTGGAAGCCCGTAGCGGGGACGCGCGTCACCTTTGAAGAAGAGATCGACCACTACAAGGAAGATTCGTATTACACGCTGGCTCCGGGCGATTTTCTGGCGCAGGAAGCGGATGGGACGCGCGTCTCGCTTGGCAACTGGGACAGCCTGTCTCCCTACGGCATCGGCGCCTGCAACACGGGCAGCATGGGCAGCGGCTACACCAACTCCACGACGTACACGATTCTGTCGGCGCCGCTCGCTCCGGGCGGACTTCCGGTGATCAATCCGGCATGCGCCGTGGCAACCAGCTATCTGCGGTCGCAGCCGACGCGCATTCTCTATCCCACTGAGACGATCCGGCTGCAAAGTTCAAGTCTTCCGAACATCGCGATGAACGGCGATTTCCGGTTCACGCGGGCGAAGATGGACCTGGCGAACTACTACGAGAATTTTGAGGGCCTGTCCGGCACGGTTCGCTCCACTACTTTCACCGGGAACGCGAGCGCCAAACGGGATGTCATCGCCGCAGACTACGCGCTGACCTATTCGGCAACCAGGACATTCAGTCTCTCCGATCAGATCGACTACTCCGACGTTCACCAGCCGGGAACCGCCAACATCTCGCAGGGCATCACGGCAAATACGCCGACGAATCCCAATGAGACCATCACCTACGCGGGGCCGCTGGTGCCGGGCAAGAACTTCAGCGTGGAGGGAAGTCCGAACGGCACGCCGCTCCCGGACTACTTCGGGCAGAAGATCTTCACCAACAATCTGACGGGAACGTGGGACGGCTGGTCGCGCGCGACGCTGTCGCTGACCTGGCGCTACCGCACGCACCTTATTGGCGAGGGCATTCCGGACAACGCGCCCTTAGCGGTGGGCGCGGACAGCAACGGCACGGTGACGATCCACGAGAACGGGGGCATCTTCAAGGCGGCGCTGCGTCCCAGCAGCCAGTGGGACCTGAATGGCACGCTCGAAGTGCTGTACGACGACAACGCATTCACTCCGGTGAGCCCGCGGCAGACGCAGCACTACCGGGTGCATACTCTGTATCGGCCGAATGGCTGGATGACGCTGTCCGGGGCCTTCAACGATCTGGAGCGGCACAACAACACGAACAACAACGACGCTGCCGTGGCGGCGAAAGACGTGACCTACGCCGGCCCCATCGCGCATCAGGATCACAGCCGGGTGGTGAGCGTGGGAGCAACGTTGTTCCCCAAAGGGCACCTGGGCCTCGACGCCAATTACGCGTACAGCGATGTCTACACTTCAACCAACATCTGCTACGACGCGGCGGCCAGCCCAGCGTATCCAGGAGCTGCGACACCCAGCGGAACGGCCTGCCCGGGAGCGACGGTGCGGGGCACGTCCTATTACGAATTTGGTCCGGTGAAGGACTTCATGAACGCGCCGACACAGTTCGTATCGGTGGCGCTGGCAATTTCTCCTGATAACTCCACACGCACCAACATTGGCTATCGTCTGAGCTCGGTGAACGGCACTCAGTTCTTCAACGATCCCCGGGATGTGAACGGGTCGCTGGTGTCCACGTATCAATCCCCGTTTGCGAATATCGCCTACACCTGGCACAAGGCCTGGGTCTGGAAGGCGGAATACAACTACTTCGGCTATGGCGAAGGCGGACCTTCCGGCGCGCCCTTCTGCAGCACAAACAATCCGACCCCGGCGACTCCGGCGACCGTGGTTCCGTGCAATTCATCGACACTTGCAGGACTGCAAACCGGGCTCACGCTACCGGCTTCCGGTGAGACGGCGCCCAGGAATTTCCGCGCGAACAACATCACGCTCGGCATGCATTACGAATTTTGAGTTTTTATAACGGCGGCCGTGTTTCTTTTGGCCGTCGCCTCAAGGAGCACCACATGAAACAAAAGGGCCAACTCGCAATCCTTACTCTTATTGGAATCAGCCTCGCAACGCCTGGATTTGCACAGCAATCCGGCGAAGCGACCTACAAAGCAAAATGCGCGATGTGCCACGGCGCTGACGGCCTGGGCGAAACGCCGGCCGGCAAGGCGATGAAGGCGAACTCGTTCAAGTCGGATGCTGACGTGAAAGCCAGCGACGCCGATTTGATCAAAGTCACCAAAGATGGCAAAGGCAAAATGCCGGCATATACCGGCAAGCTGACGGACGCGCAGATTCAGGAAGTCGTCACCTACATTCGTACGCTGCAGAAATAAGAAACGGAACCGGCGCGGAATTTCGCGAGGAAGCCGTTCACTTCGGCTGATGAGGAAATCTCCGCGCCTGAGCTCCTCGAAGGCGGCGGTTGCGCACTCCTGCGCGGCCAGCCGGTGCTTCGGGCGGAATCGCATGCCGGTTCCGGCGCGAAGCAGGGAAGAAGGAACGTCATGGCCACCCATGCGGCCCCTGTGTCTGCGGAACCATCGCCTGCACGCAGCCGGAAGTCTTTTTCCGCAGCTGCGCTGTTGCTGTTCTTATCGGCGTTCCTGTTTGCGTCTTTAGCTGGCGCGCAACAGGCTTCCGATTGCCTGAGCTGCCACGGCCCTTCGGTGGGGCTGAAGAATTCCCTGGGCAAAGACATCAGCGTGAACGGCGCGACGCACATGAAGGGCGTGCACGGCACGTTTGGCTGCGTGGACTGCCACGCCGGAGCCGCGGCGCAGTCGCACAACGCGAAGACCGCCTCCGCCTCGTGTACCACGTGCCACGCGGACGCGGCAAAGGCGCTCAGCACGGGCGTTCACGCCGCGCTCGGCAATCCCAATGACTCGTCCACGTGCATTACCTGCCACGGCACAGGCAACGTGACCAAGGCGCTGGCGAATCCGCAATTCTGCGCCACGTGTCATGCGGATGAGGTTGCACAATACCGCGGCAGCGTTCATGGCAAGGCGCACGATCGCGGTAACGCCGATGTGCCGACCTGCCAGAGCTGCCACGGGTCGACGCATGGAGCGCTGGCGGCGAGCAATCCGCTGTCTCCGGTGAGCAAGAAGAATCTGCCGGATACCTGCGGATCGTGCCACTCGAACGCGAATCTGGCTGCGAAGTATATGTTCACCGAAGTGCGGCCGGTGGAGGCTTACCGGCAAAGCGTGCACGGGCGGGCGATTCTGCACGGCAATTTGAGCGCGGCTTCGTGCGGCGACTGCCACGGCAACCACGACATATTGCCCGTCTCCGATCCGCGATCGAAGATCTGGAAGCAGAACGTGGCGTCCACGTGCGGCAAATGCCACTCCGGCGTCTACAACACCTACGCGCAGAGCATCCACGGGCAAGCTGTGGCCAAGGGCGTCCTGCAGGCAGCCACTTGTACCGACTGCCACAGCGAGCACCGCATCCTGGCCCCCGGCGATCAGGGTTCGCCGGTGTATATGGCGAATGTTTCGCAGGAAGCGTGTTCGCGTTGCCATGCGGATACAGCGCTGATGGCGGGCTTTGCCATGCCGCAGGACCGCGTGCCGACTTACGAGGACAGCTACCACGGCCTCGCGGCGCACGAGGGGCGGCAGACGGTGGCGAACTGCGCCAGCTGCCATGGCGTTCATAACATTTATCCGTCGAGCGACGCGCGGTCGACGGTGAACCACGCGAATCTGAGCAAGACGTGCGGGCAGTGCCATGCTGACGCGGGCAGCCGGTTTGCCATCGGCCCGGTGCACGGCATGCCGTCGAAGAGCCCCGGCGGACGCCTGCTGGACCTGGTCAAGATCTTCTACCTCATCGTGATTCCGGTCACCCTGGGGCTGATGCTGCTGCACAACTTTGTTGACTGGCGGCGGAAGGCTCTTGCCACGCTGGCTCACTACCGGAAAGCCGGCGGCCAGCCGCGCCTCACGCGCAGCGAGCGCATCCAGCACGCGCTGCTGGTGGTGAGCTTCAGCGTTCTGGTCATCACGGGATTTGCGCTGAAATTCCCGCACTCCTTCTGGGCCGCGCCGTTTGTGGATTGGGAACACGGGCACCCGGTGCGCGGCTGGCTGCACCGCATTGCCGGCGTAGTGCTGATCGGAGCGTCGGTGTATCACATGGTCTACATCACGCTGAAGAAGAGCGGCCGGCGGTGGCTGCGGGATATGGTGCCAGATCTGCGCGACGCGAAGGAAGCGGTGCAGACGGTGGGATTCAACCTGGGCCACGGCGAACGGCTGCCGCAGTACCGGCGGTTCAACTACGCGGAGAAGGCTGAGTATTGGGCCCTGGTATGGGGTACAGCGGTCATGGCGGTCACCGGGGTGGTGTTGTGGCTCAACGACTGGATCCTGGCCCACCTGCCGCATCCTGCGTCGGTTCTGGCCATCAGTACGGCGATTCACTTCTACGAGGCGATTCTGGCTACCCTGGCCATCCTTATCTGGCACTTCTACGCGGTTATTTTCGATCCCGACGTTTATCCGGTGAAGTGGACGTTTCTCACCGGGCGCGCTCCGGAGCATGAGGTCCGGGAGGGAATCGCAAACGAGCCTGGAGCGAAGGAACTGCATGAGAAACCAGGACCCCCTCCCGGTCCGGAACCCGAGGGGTAGGGGGTTTCGGCCGTGAAGTAAGCGGCAGACTGATCACTTTTGCTCAGTCTGCCGTCCCCATCGGTCTGGAAGATGAACTTTGGTTTGTGGTCCACATCACAGACCACTGTCCGTGTGACCAAGTATCAGATGGATAGGCCCAGGGCCCCGAACGTCCCATAAGGAGCAACATCCATGAACCATCGCATCAGAACCGCGGCTTTTCTACTGCTCGCCGCGTCCATTGCGGCGCCTGTCTTTGCACAGAGCGCCGGCGCCGACACCTACAAGGCCAAGTGCCAGATGTGCCATGGCCCCGACGGCACCGCAGCGACGCCGATGGGCAAAATGATGAAGATTCCGTCCTTCAAAGACCCTGATCAGATCAAGGCCTCGGACGCGGACCTCATCGCGATCACCACGAACGGCAAGGGCAAGATGCCGGCTTACACCGGCAAACTGACCGACGCCCAGATCAAAGAAGTCGTTTCGTTTATCCGCACGCTGCAGAAATAACGTAATTCGCATGCCGGCATTGCCGGGGGCCCCGGGAGAGACAGGAGAACTGTGTCTCTCCCGCCCTCGCCGCTAAAAGCGGCAGGAGTTGTGATGAAAGCCATTCTTTCTTTTTTCCTGACCCTGTGTGGGTTGGGGTTTCTGCTGGTTTTGCCAGCGCGGGCCCTGTACGCGGACACCGACTGCCTGAGCTGTCACAACGATCCGACGCTCCAGGATGCATCCGGGCACAGCATTGGGGTGAACGCGGATAAGTTTCACGCGAGCGTCCACGCCGGGCTCAAGTGCAACGATTGCCACAACGGGTTCAAGGATTATCCGCACCCGGACAAGCCCGCACCCGTGCAATGCGAGACGTGTCACGCGGATGAAGCGACCGGCGTAGGCAGCAGCGTTCACGCTAAGGCGAGCGAACATCCCTGCCTCAGCTGCCACGGCAGCCCGCACGAGATCGTTCCCAAAACCGACCCGCAATCGCCGGTGTATCCGCTCAATATCCCAAAAACCTGCGGGACCTGCCACGGCAACGCCGCGATGGCGAAGAAGTATGGTTTGGGGAATGTGTATCCGGCGTATCTCGACTCGATTCACGGCTTCGCGATCGGCAAAGAAGGGCTACTGGTTGCGGCGAACTGCACCAGCTGCCACGGATCGCACAAAGTTCTGAAGCATACCGACCCGCAAAGCTCGACGTACCGGGCGAACATTCCCGCTACCTGCGGAAGCTGCCATGTAGGCATCAACGAGCAATACCAGAAGGGCGTGCACGGTAAGGCCGTGGCGGCGGGCAGTAAGGACGCTCCCGTATGCACCGACTGCCACACGGCGCACGGAATTCTGGAGCCAACGTCGGCGGACTTCCGCATGCAGTCCACGCCGGTGTGCGGCAACTGCCATAAGGACAAATTCAGCACTTATCGCGACACGTTCCACTCGCAGCTCGGGCTGCTCGGCGGATACACGGAGACGGCGCGGTGCTGGGACTGCCACGGCGCGCACGATGTGATGCCGACTTCCGATCCCAATTCGCCGGTGGCCAAGGCGAATCTGGTCGCGACCTGCGGGCGCTGCCATGCCGGGGCGAACGCCAGCTTTGTGCAGTATCAGCCGCACGCCAACGCGCGCAATCGCCGGCTCAATCCGGCGCTCTACTACATTCGTTTGTTCATGAACCTGTTGCTCTCCAGCGTGCTGACCTTCTTCATGCTGCACACGATCCTGTGGCTGGTGCGGTCGCGTTTTCAGCAGGTGAGCCATAAGTCATCGGAGGGAAACCATGACTGAGCCAAATCAGTCCGTCCTGGAAGAATCCGTCACCGTGCCTGAGGTGACTGCAGCGCCCGTTGTTGCGGCCGTTGTTGCTGAGCCCGCGCCGCGCTACTTCCGGCGCTTCACCCTGGGGCAGCGGTATCTTCACGCTGTTCTGTTCACCACGTTTCTGGGGCTGGCGGGCACGGGCCTGCCGCTGCGCTTCTCGAGCACGATCTGGGCCATGCGGTTCGCCCGGCTTACTGACGGCTTCGGCACGATTCTGTTCTTTCATAAGTTCTGCGCCCTGATTCTGTCCATTGCGTTCCTCATCCACCTGCGCGACATCGTGGTGCGCGGCTTGATGAGTCGCGAAAAGGGCATCTTCTGGGGTCCCACGTCGATGGTGGGCAACTGGAAGGACGTGAAAGATCTGTTTGGGCACATGCGGTGGTTTCTGGGCCTGGGGCCCAAGCCCAAATTCGAGCGCTACGCCTATTGGGAGAAGTTCGACTACTGGGCCGTGTTCTGGGGGATGGTGGTCATCGGCTTTTCTGGCTATGCCATGTGGTTTGCGCCGTTCTTTGCCCGTTTCCTGCCCGGCTGGGCGCTCAACGCTGCGCTGGTGATCCACAGCGAAGAAGGCCTGCTGGCCATCCTGTTCATCTTCTCCATCCACTTCGTCAACACGCATCTGCGGCCCGACAGCTTTCCCATGGATATGGTGATTTTCACCGGCCGGGAGAGCGAAGAAGAATTCAAAAACCGACGGCCCGACGAATATAAGAGGATGATGAGCGAAGGGAAGTCTGCGACAAGGATCACAGACGCGCCCCAACCCTGGTTGATAAATTTCTCGCGGGTGGTGGGCTTTACCGCTATATTGATCGGCCTCACCCTCCTTATTCTCACGCTGACCGCGTATATCGCGGGGTAAGAGGTCGCCATGTCGGTTTTCAAATCAGTCGAAAAGACCCTTCGCCCGGTCCTGTTCTACGGCAACAATCCACTGAGTCTGCTGGGCGGAGGCCTGACCAGCGCTGCCGCCTTTGTTCTGATTGGCTTCTGGATCGTCTCGATCTTCGGTCATGGCGGATCCTCCAATCCCTACCTCGGTCTGATTTTTGAGCTGTTCCTGCCGGGACTCTTTGTTCTCGGACTCATTCTGATTCCCATCGGCATCGGTTTGCGTCGGAGGAAATTGCTGGCGGCCGGACAGGTCCCGGACACGTATCCGCAAATCGATCTGCGGGATGTAAATTTCCGCCGCGGCATCGAAATCGTCGCCCTGGCAACCTTCATCAACTTCGTGATTGTGGGCACGGCGTCGTATCGCGCGGTTTCCTATATGGATTCGCCGCATTTCTGCGGATCAAGCTGTCACGTGATGGCGCCGCAATGGGCGGCCTATCAGGAATCGCCGCACTCGCACGTGGAGTGCGTGGAGTGCCACGTCGGTTCCGGGATGAAATCGTATGTGCAGGCCAAAGTAAATGGGACAAAACAGCTGATTGAAGTTTCGCTGCACACCTGGCCTACACCCATTCGCGCCACGCTGAATGGACTGCGTCCCGCGCGCGAGACCTGCGAGGAGTGCCACACTCCGGCAAAGTTTGTCGGAGAAAAGCTGCTGGTCAAAACCACATTCGGCGATGACGAGAAAAACGCAATGACGCGGACGGTTCTGGTGCTGCATCTGGGCGGGGTCGATTCCGTCTCGCACCTCAGCGGCATCCACGGAGCACACTTGAATCACTTTGAATATGTCGCGAGCGATTCTGGCGCCCAGACCATTCTTTCCGTGGAAAAGCCCAACGCGGATGGAACGAAAACGGAGTACATCAGCTCCGATGTGAAGGGGCCGATTCAGGGCGTTCGCCGCACTATGGATTGCATGGATTGCCATAACCAGGCGACCCACGTTTTCCAGACGGCGCAGGGAGCGATCGACGAGGCGATGGTTGATGGCACGCCCAGTCCCAGCCTCCCCTTCGTGCACAAGCAGGGGCTGGCGCTGATCCAGGCGACGTATAGCAGCCAGGCGGAAGCGGGATCGAAAATTGTGAGCGGCCTGAACGACTTCTACCGCACGAAATATCCGCAGGTGTGGAGCACGCAGCGCGACCAGGTCAACGCCGCGGCACAGCGCCTGGTTTCCATCTATGACCGCAATGTCTTTCCGGAGATGAAAGTGACCTGGGGTACGTATCCGAACAACATCGGCCACATGGATTACCCAGGATGCTTCCGTTGCCACGACGGCAGCCATACGACGAAGAGCGGGAAAACGCTGAGCAACGACTGCAGCCTGTGCCACAACCTGCTGGCGACCGACGAGACGAATCCGAGCGTGCTGAACGATTTGCAACTGCAAAACGAGCTGCATTTGCAGTAAAACGACCCGGTTCGCGGCAGCGTCGAGGGAAGTGAATCAGTGCCGCCGCTGCTGCGAACCGCGCTCGTCTCCCTGTGACAATGGTCACAGAGGCCAAGCGCTGCTCCCGCGTACCGTGGGAGTGATATGGACGCACTCCTGCTGGACCGCATTCATTTTGCCTTCACGGTCACGTTCCACTACCTTTTTCCGCAACTGACCATGGGGCTGGCGCTGCTGATGGTGATGATGAAACTGGCCGCGCTGCGCACCGGCGACGAGCGGTGGAATGAAGCTTCGCGCTTCTGGGCGAAGATATTCGCCATCAATTTCTTGCTGGGCGTGGTCACCGGCATCCCGATGGAGTTTCAGTTCGGGACCAACTGGTCAGAATTCGCGCGCCGCACGGGCGGAGTGATCGGCCAGCCGCTGGCCATGGAGGGCGTCTTCGCTTTCTTCCTCGAATCCACATTCCTGGGCATGTTCCTGTTCGGCGAGAAGCGGATGACGAAGTTCGGGCACTTTGCCTCGGCCTTCATGGTGTTTCTGGGCAGCTGGATTTCCGGATTCTTCATCATTGTGACCGACGCCTGGATGCAGCACCCGGTCGCATGGCGGCTGCTACCCAACGGCACCTATGAGGTAACAAGCTTCTGGAAGTTCATGCTGAACCCGTGGGCGTGGCTGCAGTACGCGCACAATATGTGCGGCTCCGTGGTGACAGCGTCGTTCGTGGTGGCGGCTACCGGCGCGTTCTACCTTCTGGAGCAGAAGCACCAGAGTTTCGGCCGCATGTTTTTGAAGGTCGGCGTGATCGCCGGACTCGTCTCCTGCGTCGGGATGGTCTTTCCCACCGGCGATCTGCACGCGCGCTACGTTGCCGAGTATCAGCCGGCAGCGATGGCCGGGATGGAAGGGCTGTTCAACACGCAGAAGGCCGCGCCGCTGGTACTGATTGGCCAGCCGGATGAAAACGCGCAGAAGATCGATAATCCGCTGCCGGTGAACAGCGTTCTTAGCTATCTGATTTATGGCACGAAGAACGCGGCGGTGATGGGGCTGAACGACTTTCCGCAGGATCAGCGGCCCACGGCACTGCCGCTGCTCTACTACAGCTACCACATCATGGCGGGGCTGGGGACATGGTTCGTGCTGCTCATGGTGTGCGCGGGATTCCTGCTGTGGCGCGGCAAGCTCTACGGCACGCGCTGGATGCTGTGGCCCATTTTGCTCAGCTTCCCGCTGCCCTATATAGCTACAACTGCTGGATGGATGACGGCGGAAATTGGCCGCCAGCCGTGGCTGGTTTACGGGCTGATGCGCACGGCGCAGGGATTTTCGACGCACGTCTCGGCAGGGAACACGCTGTTTACGCTGCTGGGTTTCCTGGGCATGTATTCGCTGCTGTCGATTTTGTGGATCGTCCTGGTGTACCGGTTTATCAGCGCCGGGCCAGCCGCGGTCGAAGTGGACGAGCCCGAACTGGCAACGGCCTGAGGCGAGGGAGAGCGCGATGGGATTTATCTGGTTTTGGATTGTCGCAGTCATGATCGCCGCCTATGTCGTCTTCGACGGATTCGATCTGGGCGTGGGCATTCTGGCTCCGTTCCTGGCCCGCACCGAAGAGGATCGCCGTGCGGTGCTGCGCTCCATCGGCCCGGTGTGGGACGGCAACGAAGTGTGGCTGCTGGCCGGGGGCGGGACGCTCTACTTCGCATTCCCTCTGCTCTACGCCTCGTCGTTCAGCGGGTTCTATCTGCCGTTGATGATCGTGCTGTGGCTGCTGATCGGGCGTGGCCTGAGCATTGAGCTGCGCATGCACATCGATCACACCGTGTGGCGGAGTTTCTTCGACGGCATGTTTTTTGTTTCGAGCGCGCTGCTGGCGATTTTCTTCGGCGCGGCGCTGGCGAATGTGATTCGCGGCGTGCCGCTCGGCGCGGACAATTACTTCTTCCTGCCGCTGTGGACCAACTGGCGTGTGAGCGCGCAGCCGGGCATTCTGGATTGGTATACGGTGATCGGCGGTTTGGTGGCATTAATCGCGCTGGCTACTCATGGCGCGCTGTGGCTGGTCATCAAGGCTCCCGGCGAGTTAGAGACAAAGGCGCGGCGTGCGGCCTCAGCGCTCTGGATGGTGCTGCTGGTGATCACGCTGATCAGTTTGCCGGCCACTATTGCGGTGCGGCCCGCAGCGCTCGTGAACTATCGGGCGCATCCGGTGCTGTTCGCCATTCCATTGCTGGTGGTTGCCACGCTCATCGGGATGCTCAGCTTCACGCGGCAGCGCAAACCGGTCGCGGCCTTCGTCTCCTCCTGCCTGTATCTGGTTTTCATGCTGGTGGGCGCGGCGGCGGGTTTGTATCCCACGCTGCTACCATCGTCCAGCGATCCTGCGCGGGATATCACCATTGCCAATTCGCTGACCGGCTCTCATTCGCTGCACGTTGGGCTCGTCTGGTGGTCGCTGGGCTTGATTTTGGCACTCGGCTACATCTTTACTTCCTATTTCCTGTTCCGCGGTAAAGTGACTGCGGAAGCAGGCTACGGTCATTGATTCGCACTCATAAAGGAGCACTCCCTCATGGCTTCCACAGCATTCGCCCCAGACGCAGCCGTCATTATTGATCCCGCGCATGACCTCGTCGGCATTCGCAACAGTTCGCTGGCGCCCATCTTCACACCCCACGCCGTCGCGGTTATCGGAGCTTCCGATCGTCCGGGAAGCGTGGGCTGCACGGTGCTGACGAACCTGCTGGCCAGCCCTTTTGGCGGCCCGGTGTGGCCGGTGAATCCCAAGCGCGCCACGGTGCTCGGCGTGCCGGCGTACAAGTCGATTGCCGATCTGCCGGGAGTTCCCGACCTGATTGTGGTGACGACGCCGGCCGCAACGGTTCCGGCCATCATTCAGGACGCGGTCAACGCCGGAGTGCCTTCGGCGATTGTGATTTCGGCGGGCTTCAAAGAGGTTGGGGAATCCGGCAAAGCTTTGGAGCGCCAGATTGCGGGAATCATCAAGGGCAAAATGCGGCTCATCGGCCCGAATTGCCTGGGCGTGATGAACCCGGTGGGCGGCGTGAATGCGAACTTCGCGAAAGCCATGCCGCCTGCGGGACGTCTCGCCTTCATCAGCCAGAGCGGCGCTCTGGGAACGGCCGTGCTCGACTGGTGCATCCGCGAGCAGGTCGGCCTGAGCGGATTTGTTTCTGCTGGTTCCATGCTCGACGTCACCTTCGGCGAATTGATCGATCATTACGGTCAGGATCCCAGCACGGATTCCATCGTGATTTACATGGAATCGATTGGCGATGCGCGCAGCTTCCTTTCCGCAGCGCGGGCCGTGGCCATGAACAAGCCAATTTTGGTCATCAAGGCTGGACGTACTGCGGCTGCCGCGAAAGCCGCCGCGTCGCATACCGGATCGCTGACCGGCAGCGACGATGTGCTGGATGCAGCCTTCCAGCGTGCGGGCGTGTTGCGCGTGAATTCCATCAGCGATTTGTTTTATGTGTCGGAAGTGCTGGCGAAACAGCCGCGCCCGAAGGGACCTCGGCTCACGATCCTCACCAACGCGGGCGGGCCGGGCGTCCTGGCGACGGACGCGCTGATTTCTGCTGGCGGCGAACTCACCGAGATTTCGGCTGAAGCCCTGGTGAATTACAACGCATTTCTGCCGGACGCCTGGAGCCACAACAACCCCGTCGACATTCTTGGAGACGCAGAAGCGGAGCGCTACGCAAAGGCTCTGGAAATCGCAGCGAAAGACACCAACACCGATGGAACGCTGGTGATTCTGACGCCTCAGGGCATGACCGATCCCACAGCCATCGCGCGCGACCTCGCTCCTTACGCCAGCGGGACTGGCAAGCCGGTCATCGCCAGTTGGATGGGTGGCGATGTTGTTGCTGAAGGCGAAGCGATTCTGAAGCATGCCGGGATTCCGGTGTTTCCGTATCCTGACGCCGCGGCCCAGGCCTTCGTCTCGACGTGGAAGCACACCAGCCATCTGCGCGATCTGTATGAAACCCCGACCGCGCGGAGCGAATCGGCTCTCGATACCAGGCGCGACGTTGCAACGGCGATCGTAAATCAGGTGCGCGCCAGCGGGCGCACCATTCTCACCGAGTTCGAATCGAAGCAGCTGCTCGCGGCCTACGGTATTCCCACCGTGCGCACCGAGTTGGCAACCACCTCCGACGAAGCGGTCTGCAAGGCTGCCGAGCTTGGCTATCCGGTGGTGCTCAAGCTGCATTCCGAGACCATCACGCACAAGACGGACGTAGGCGGCGTGAAGCTGAATCTGCGCTCGGCCAGCGATGTGGCTGCGGCCTTCGGCGAAATTCAAGCGTCGGTTACCGCGAAGGTGGGCGCGGAACATTTTCTCGGCGTCACCGTGCAGCCGTTTGCCAAGCTCGACGGATACGAAATCATCATCGGGAGCAGCATCGATCCTCAGCTCGGTCCGGTGCTTCTGTTCGGAACCGGCGGACAGCTCGTCGAAGTCTATAAGGATCGCGCCCTCGCGCTGCCTCCGCTGACGGCAACGCTGGCGCGGCACCAGATGGAGCAGACAAAAATCTTTACGGCGCTGAAAGGCGTGCGCGGGCGCAAGCCGGTCGACCTGGATGCTCTGGATGCTCTGGTCGTCCGCTTCAGTGAGCTCGTTGTTGAGCAGCGCTGGATCCGCGAGATCGACATCAATCCGTTGCTGGCCTCGCCGGAAGGTCTGATCGCGCTCGATGCGCGCGTGGTGCTCTTCGATCCTGCGACGACAGAAGACCAGTTGCCCCGGCCTGCGATTCGCCCTTACCCGGTGGAATACGTTGCGCCGTACACGACGAAGACTGGGGAAAAGATGTTGATCCGGCCCATTCGCCCTGAAGACGAGCCGCTGATTGTTGCGCTCCACGATTGTCTCTCTGAGCGGACTGTGGTGCAGCGTTACTTCACCGCGCTGGCGCTCACCGCGCGCACCGCCCACGAGCGCATGACCCGCATCTGCTTTATCGATTACGACCGCGAACTGGCGCTGGTAGCCGAGGTGGTCAACGCGCACGGAGGCAAAGAGATTGCCGGCGTGAGCCGCATGGTCCGCCAGGAAGACGGCAAGTCGGCGACGCTCGCTGTCGTGGTGGCCGACGATTATCAGGGCAAGGGCCTGGGCGAAACGCTGATGCATCGGGCTCTGGCCGCGGCTCGCGCTGAGGGCGTTGGGCGGGTGCTGGTGCACTTTCTGCCGGAGAACGGGCGGATGAGCGACATTGCGCGCAAGCTCGGCTTCGCGCTCACCGAGGAAAACGGACTGATCCGCGGGGAACTCACGCTGTAGTTCGAAACAAAGCAGGGCAGGGAAATAATTTCCGCCCTGCTTTAGCATTTCCAACAATTTAGAAGGAAGCAGCAGGACACCGTCGGCGGCCTCAGGGATTCTCTGCCGCGCCCGTCCCGCTACAATGGGAACAGTATGCGCCGTATCTATATGGACGCGAACGCCACCACTCCTCTGTTGCCCGAGGTGCTGGAGGCGATGCGTCCCTTCTTCATCGAGTCCTTTGGCAACGCGTCGTCGATCCACCAGCACGGGCAGCATGCGCGGGCTGCTGTGGAGCGCGCGCGCGAGCAGGTAGCCGCGCTGCTGCATTGCCGTCCCGCGGAGATTGTCTTCACGTCGGGCGGCACGGAGAGCGACAACACCGCGCTCTTCGGGATTCTGCGACCCGGCGATGCCATGATCACCTCGGCCATCGAGCACCATGCGGTGCTGCACACGGCGGAGAAGATGCGCGCGCGCGGCATCGATGTCACGATTCTGCCGGTGTCGTCGGGCGGGGCTGTCGATCCCATGGATGTGTACCGCTCGCTGAAGCCGAACACGAAACTGATCAGCGTGATGATGGCCAACAACGAGACCGGCGTGATCCAGCCCGTCGAGCAGATCGGCAAAATTGCCGCCGAGGCCGAAGTTTGTTTCCACACGGACGCGGTGCAGGCCGCGGGCAAAATTCCTATCGACGTGAAGGCGATTGGCTGCCACATGCTGAGCCTTTCCGGCCACAAGCTGCATGCGCCGCAGGGCACTGGCATCCTTTATGTGCGACGCGGCACGCGTTTCGAGCCGCTGGTTTTTGGCGGAGCGCACGAGCGCCAGCGCCGGGCCGGAACCGAAAACGTCGCGGGCATTGTGGGCCTGGGCAAGGCTGCGGAGATCGCCCTGGCCGCTCTCACCGACGGGACAGAAGATCAAATCACGTTGATGCGCGACCGGCTGGAGCAGGGTCTACTTTCGAGCGTCTCCGAATGTGGCGTGAACGGCGCTGGGCAACCGCGGGTTCCCAACACGACCAACATCTACTTCGATCATCTCGAGGGCGAGGCTCTTGTGATTGCGCTGGACCTCAAGGGCCTGGCGGTCTCCGGAGGATCGGCCTGCTCGTCGGGGTCGACGGAGCCGTCGCATGTGCTCAAGGCGATGGGGTTGCCGCTGGCGCGTTCGCGGGCCAGTTTGCGCTTTAGCCTCACCCGGCAAAATACTGACGCCGACGTCGACACCGCGCTGGATCTTGTGCCCACGGCGGTCGCGCGGTTGCGCGATTTATCTCCGGTCTACAAAAAGAAGCGGACGCCGGCCGCGGTTACGGTTTAGCGACGTTCCCCGATTTACAAGTGTCGGAGTGGGTTGAGAAAACGTCCCTCAGGGGATAAAGCCCAGTTATCTTGGGCCGTTTATGGCGCGACTGAAGTCGTGCCCTGACACAAGGCATGGCTTTTCCGGCAAGCTGCGACGTGGCGCCCCGATTCGAGATGTGGGTCAAGGCGCACGATTTTTCGTCGTGCGCCTCAACGTGCGACTAGTGGTGCGGGGATGAAGAACTACTGGAGCTGGCTGGGGCGCTGGGGTGTCCACCACCGCCACTGCTTGCGCTGCCGCTGGAGGGTCTCGCTGAGCTGGCCGCCGGTGCGCGTGCGGGTGCGGCCCCGCCGACGCGCGGTGTGCCATACGAGCGCACTCCCGTGGACGGGTTGTACGTCGTGCGGCTGCCCGGGCTGTGCGCCGCAGCAACGGCCATCTCCGGATGCGAGCGCACCAGCGCCGCGGTGTAGCCTTCACCCACCGGCCCGGTGTGCAGCGGATGAATCCCCGCCTCGAGTGGTGCGATGGATTTGCCATCAAAGTCCAGCGCGCGCGGTTCGGGCTTGGCGCCGTGATCGAAGTGGAACGGAGCGCCATACTGGGCGCCGCGATTGATCGCAATCACCGGCTGCGGACGCGGCAGGGGACCGTGCCGCGGACGCGGAGGAGGTTGATAGCCTTTGGGCACGCGCCACACGGTCGCGTACGGATACCAGCCGGCGCCGTAGAATCCCCAGCCGCAGTTGCCGGGAATCCAGATCCAGCCATAGCCGTCAACGAAATCCCACGCGCCGCAGTGATAGGGCAGCCAGCCCCACGGATATCCGGAAATCCAGGTATAGCCAACGCCGCTGTAGTCGCCCCAGTAGCCCTGGCCAAAGGGATCCCAGGTGGCATCGACACCGGCCGGCGACCAGACCTGGCCGTAACCGGGCAGGTTGTACCAGTTGCCGTAGTAGTCGAGGTCATTCCAGGCGGGATCGTCGGGGTTGGCGGAGTTGGCGCGCGCCGTGGTCTCATTCGCTTCCATCTGGGAGAGAGCCTGGTCGCGATCGGAGTTCCACTGATCCCAGGAGTCGGCGCCGATGCTCTGCGCCACGCTGAATTCGCCGCCCTGCTGCGGGTCGGTGAGGAAGCTCTGGTTGGGATGCACGTCGAGTGAAATGCCCTGCCCGTCGTCCACGTGAACCCCGCCGTGCATCACCGCCACCTCATTGGGAGCGGCATCGAGCGCGATGCGGAAGACGGCGCTGTCAATGGGCGTAGCGACATTGTTGTTGAAATGGACGCTGATCGCTCCGCCGTGCCCGTTCAACTCGAAATAAGTGAGGCCGGAGAGCGCATCGATTTGGGTGATGGTCGATCCGTCCGTAGCGCGGCGCAGCTGGGTGAGCCGAACTGAGCTGTTGGGCGTGACGCGGGCAACGCTGCCATCTTCGAATTCAATTTCGACGCGGCCATTTTGGCTGGTAACGAAGCGCATGCCTTCCATCGCAGGCATATTCGGCTCGGCCTGGTCGAAAGCGATCTGATCGCCCTGATAGACCTGGACCTGGCCCTCGACATCGCTGAGGCGGACAGCGCGGACGGTGCTTTGTTCCTGAGCGCCGGGTCCGGAAGAAGCGGGTCCGGCAGACTGGTTGTCCGGGGGCGGCGGAGGTGGCGTGGCATCCTGCGAAAAGGCGGCGGTGGCGGTGAGGAACAGAGCGAAAGCTGCGGCGATCAGGACCAGACGTCCAATGTGCTTCGGGGAATGGCTCCGGCGATTCATACCCTTCGAATGGCGACCCATGACGGCGCCTCCTTGCAAGACCCTACAACTCATCTGCCTATTAAACGCACGAGGACGTGGTTTTGTTTCTACATATTATTGTCGCACTCTTGTCACGCGGGTGTAGGGGACAAAGGCGCGGGGCGCGACGGCGGGAAACCCGCGTTGCAGGAGCAGGTTTTAGTTGGATTTTTGCGGATTTTCGCAGCAGGTGAGCAGGGCGGTGGCGCGTTTGCGGGCGCGATCCATCACCTGCTGGTCGCCGGCGATGGTTTCGAGCTCGGGAGCGATGTTGGGCAGGCCGGAGGCGCGGCGGCTTTTGACCGCGTCCTGGAGCTCGGAGAGTTCGGAATCGAGGCCAAGCCGGTCGTGCTGGACTTCGACGTCGAGGCGGCGGCCGATTTCGATGGTGAAGGCGACGGCATTCAGCTGATCGGTGAGGCGTTGAAGAACCGTGTCGGAGGCCCAAACGAAGGAGCAGGTTCCGCGCCCGTCGGATCCGGTGTAGGCGAGGGTTTTGTTGCCGGTGAAGGCGAGGCCGGATTGCCCGCGGTCGCAGCGTCCGCCGAAGAAGGCGTGGCTGCGGGCGTAGCGGAAGAGGTCGGCGCGGAGGCCGTCGTCGAGGCGAATGGTGCGGTTCACCGGAGCGGGCCTGACCGTGTCGTCCTGATCGGAAGCGGCTGCACCGGGCACGGATTCGAAGTGTCCGTCGCCGGTTTCGTCGATGGTGATGGTGTAGTGGGCCGGCTGGAGTTGGGGATGATCGAAGGAAAAGACGATGCGGGCTGGAGTCTGTGCGAATCCCTGAGTGGCGGCGAAGGCTGCGAAAAGCGCGATGGCGAGCATGCTGTTCCGCATGGCTAGATCGCCCGAGCCTGCTGGATGGCCAGCGTTTGCGCGTGGTGGATGTGGCAGATGGCGATGGCAAGTGCGTCGGCGGCGTCGGCGGGCTCCGGAACCGCGGTGAGGTGCAACAGGCGCGCCACCATGAACTGGACCTGGTTCTTGGCGGCGAGGCCGTAGCCGGTGACGGTGGATTTGATGGTGAGCGGCGCATACTCAGCGATGGGCAGTCCGGCGTTGGCAGCGGCCAGCAGCGCGACGCCGCGCACGTGTCCGAGCTTGATGGCGGATTTGGCGTTGACGGAGAAGAAGACTTCTTCGACGGCAATGACGTCCGGCTGATAGCGCTCGAAGAGTGCGAGTAACTCCGCGTGGATGAGGGCAAGGCGCTGGGGCAGCGCGGTCTTTTTCGGGGGACAGATGCCGCCGGCGGTGAGCCACGTGAGATCGGGACGGCGAGCCTTGTCGTCGCACTCGACGATGCCGTAGCCGGTGGTTTCGGTGCCGCAGTCGATGCCACAGACACGCATGCGAGGGACCTCAGCAAAGTGCAGAAGACGTTTCAGTCTACCGCAGCGGATGGAGGGTGGTTAAGGGGAATGTTGGCGGTTTAGAAGAGGCCGAAATTGGAAGGACGCGGACGTCCGGGCACGGCCTTCGCGCGATTGCCGTGGCGCGCGCGGTGGTCATATTCCTCGCCGATCAGGCAGCACAATATTTCCAGCAAAGTCGCGAAAGGCTCGAGCAGGTCGGCCATACCCCTACCTCGAGACGCCTTCCAGCGGCGAACTGGCCGTTGCGTAGAGCTTGCGGGGCATGCGTCCGGCGATGAAGGCCTGGCGTCCGGCGAGCACGGCGTGCTGCATGGCTTCGGCCATCAGAATGGGATTGGCCGACGCAGCGATGGCGGTGTTCATCAACACGCCGTCCGCGCCCATTTCCATGGCCAGCGCGGCGTCGGAGGCGGTGCCCACGCCGGCATCGACGATGAGCGGGACTTCGGTAATTTTCTCTCGCAGGATTTGCAACGTCGCGCGATTCTGAATGCCAAGGCCCGAGCCGATGGGGGCCGCGAGCGGCATGACGGCGGCGGCTCCGGCGTCGATCAGGCGATGCGCGAAGACGATGTCGTCTGAAGTGTAAGGGAGCACGGTGAAGCCTTCGCTGACGAGGACGCGGGTGGCTTCGAGCGTGGCCTGGACATCGGGATAGAGCGTGGCCTGGTCGCCGATGACTTCAATCTTGACCCAGTCCGACAGGCCCACTTCGCGGGCGAGGCGCGCGGCGCGGATGGCCTCGTCGGCGGTGTAACAACCCGCCGTGTTCGGGAGCAGGAAATAGCGCCGCGGATCGATGAAGTCCAGCAGGGATTCGCGGGAGCGGTCGAGATTCACGCGGCGCACGGCGACGGTCACCATCTCAGCGCCCGAGGCTTCGATGGCTGCCTGGGTTTCGGGCCCATCTTTGTATTTGCCGGTGCCAACGATGAGCCGCGACTGAAAAGCTTTGCCTGCGATGACGAGAGGTTCCATGGAGGTATTGTAAGGCGGCGGCCGAAGGGGCGTGCGATTACCAGATGGTGCGGGCCATTACCAGATCGTGCGAATAACGCGGGATCGGCGGATATGCTGATCGGCGGTCAGGAGGGGAACGCCTTCGACCATGGCGGTCGCGGCGATGATGCGGTCGAACGGATCGGAGGGGAAGGCGGCAGGGAGTTGGGCGGCGGCGAGGGCGATTTGGGGAGTGAGGGGGCGGACTATGAAGCGGCGTTCGATCTCGGCGATTAGCTCTTCCAGGGTCAATGTCGACTGCATCCTGCCTCGCACAATGGCGCGCGCGATTTCGTAGAAGGACAGAGTCGAAACTGCGCACCTGCTTCCTTCTGACTCGGTTTCTTTGATGGCCTGCACCGCAGCGGTGGAGAGCATGCCAACATCGCCAAGCGTCCAGAGAGCGACATGCGTATCGAGGACGATCACTTCCGCCTTCTTGCCGGAGTCCGGGGCGCTGATCCCGCAGCAGATTTCTTCTGACTGCGCTCGAATTCTGCTCGTTCCGGCGTGCCGTGCGGAAACACATCCTCGTCCCATTCCCAGGGTTCGGTGATGGGCGAGACAATATCGCCGACGATCTTAAACATCCCCTTCATCGATCCAAGGACGCTCTCTGGCTTCTTGTTTTCAAGCGGGATGAGCTTTGCCATGGGTTTGCCGCGTTTCGTGATGACGATCTCTTCGTTGCGATCGTATACCTCGTCAATCAGCGAGAGGCAATGTGTTTTGAAGGCGCCCGCACCCATAGTTTTCATGGCGTCCCCTTTCGAGATGACCATGGTCATCGTACCATGGTCACGAAGTCGATTCTTCCCCAAAATGTGAAAGGCCCGCTGACCTTTCGGCCAGCGGGCCCTGCACCGGTGAGCTGTGGAGATTGACCTGAGGCGCCCCCGCTTTCGGAGTGGGCCTCGGCGCAGGCTAAAACTGCGCCAGGACTTAGTTCACTGGAGCCAGGAGCGGCTCTAAGCCTCAGTCACCTCACGTGATTTGAAGCAACTACTACCGTCAGAATTCTTCATAGGCTGGATCATCCTCCTTTCCCGTGTACGGACAAATTAACTCCGCGAGCCGGTTCGAAGCAAGCCCAGCGCGCAACTGCTTTACCAACAATGCAGCGATCCGTCGTGCTCGACCATGGTGACATCGACGCCGAACAACTCGCGCAGTTTTTCTGGCGTCAGCAAATCGCCCTTCGCCCCGTCGGCGAAGATGCGCCCCTCGCGCATCATGATCACGCGATCGATCTCCGGCAAAATATCGGCGAGGTGGTGCGTGACCATCAGGATGCCGACGCCCTGCCGGGCGACGCGGCGGAGGGCCTGGCGCAGTTCGCGCTGGGCGGCGAGGTCGAGAGCATTCGATGGCTCGTCGAGCAGGAGCATCTGCGGCTGATGCACCAGCGCGCGGGCGATCATAATCCGCCGCTGTTCGCCCGCCGACATCTCACCCACCAGCTTGGTCTCAAGATGCGTGGCCTGCATCAGCAGCAGCGCTTCGTGGGCGCGCTCGCGCATCTCCGGCGTGACGTGCAGGTTGGGCCACAGCGTGGACGCCGAGAAGAATCCGGCAATCACAGCGTCGAGTCCGGGCGTAACCGGCGTTCGTTCGCCCGGAAGCTCGGCGGAGACGACGCCGAGATGCGTGCGCAACTGCGAAACATCCCAGCGCTTGCGGCCCAGCAGCAGCAACTGCGTTTCCGGCGTGACGATGGGGTAGCACTGGCAGGTGAGCGTCTTGATCAGCGTGGATTTGCCGCACCCGTTGGGCCCAAGAATCGCGACGTGCTCGCCATTCACGATGCGCAATGACAGGTCGTGCAGCACGACGTTGTCGCCGCGCGCGACGCTGACATGCTGCATGAAAAGAAAATCGAACGAATCGGCAGGCATCGGCTGGCTCACTGAGAAATTATTGCAGCCCGGGCTGCCTGGTTTACTGATAAATTCGCCGTTGGGGTCGTCGATTCATCGATGGGCGAGGGAAATTTGATTTCTTCGGGAACGCGAATCGTCTGGCTGATGGCCTCGCTCGCGATCTGCATCGCGTCGTCAGCGGGGGCACAGCGGCGGATGGTCCTGATCGACCAGGACGGCTCCGGGCCTGGCGGCTCCAACCAAATGGCGATGATGGTGCTGCTGCAGTCACCAAAGGTCGACGTGCTGGGCATCACGATGGTGACGGGCAATGCCTGGCGGGATGAGGAGACTGAGCACACCCTGCGCATGCTGGAACTGATCGGACGCACCGACGTTCCGGTTGCGAAGGGCGCGGTTTTCCCGCTGGTGCGGACGGAAGAGGAAACGCGGCTGAGCGTGCCGCTGGTGGGCCAGGTGGACTGGCTTGGCGCCTGGGGACAGGGGCCGATGACGCTGGTGGACACGGCGCAGGGCGTGGTGGGCGTGAAGCCGGCGAACCCAACAATGCACGCGCCGGATGTCGTGCCGCCGATGCCGGAGGGCGCGCCGCACACGCAGACGATTGACGAGGACGCGGTGCATTTTCTGATACGGCAGGTGCATGCACATCCCCACCAGGTGACGATCTACGCGGCGGGGCCGCTGACGAACATCGCGCTGGCGATTCGCATCGATCCAGGCTTCGCCGAGTTGACGCAGGGAATCGCGCTGATGGGTGGCAGCCTCAATCCGCAAACCGACGATCCGGAATTTGCGGACAATCCGCGCCACGAATTCAATTTCTGGTTCGATCCGGAGGCGGCGCACATCGTGCTGCGCGCAGCATGGCCGCGTATCGATGTTACGACCGTGGACATTTCCATCAAGGCGCGCTTCACCCAGGACATGCTGGACGAAATCAGTAAGTCGCCGAATCCGGCAGCGCGCTATATTGCCGCGTGGTCGCAGGATCGTTACTACCTGTGGGACGAGCTGGCGGCGTGCGCATGGCTCGATCCCTCGATCATCACGAGGGAAAAGCAGATTTATATGGATGTGGATCTGAGCCACGGTCCGAGCTACGGCGACACGCTCACCTGGGGGGACGCGATGCGGCCCGCGACCGATGTGCAGAAGGTCCACGCCCAGCTTGATTTGGATCTGCCGAAGTTCACGCGCGAGTTCGTCGAGTTAATGTCCGCTCCCACGCAGGCTGGCCGATAATTAGGTGACTGATCTTCGATATGACCGAGATTTCAATGATCTCTCCCGACGCTCTGCCCCTGGGATTCCGCTTTACCGCGGTCAAAGCCGGCATTAAGCCGAGCGGCAAGCCGGACTTCGCAGTCGCGGTGGCTGATAACGGCGCGAGCGCCGCAGCCATGTTCACGGCGAATCGCGTGCAGGCCGCGCCCATCACCGTGGGCCGCCGCCACATGGAGCGTAGTGCAGGCAAAGTGCGCGTGGTCGCGGTGAACGCGGGCAACGCCAACTGCGCCACCGGCGAAATCGGTATCAGCGCGTGCGAGCAGGTTTGTCGCGCCGCGGCTGAGGCCTTCTCCTGCGAAGGCCACGAGGTTTTTCCGTCGTCGACGGGGATCATTGGAGTTCCGTTGCCCGCGGAGAAGTTGGTAGCTGCTCTGCCTGACGTGCAGGGCTCGCTGGAGTCCAGCGCCGAAGCGTTTTCGCGGTTCGCACACGCCATCCTCACCACGGACACGCGTATGAAAATTGCGCACGCAGCGCTGGAAGTGGATGGCAGGAAGGTGCGCATCGCCGGCGCATGCAAAGGCGCCGGGATGATTCATCCGCAGCTGGTGCCCGCGCTGCATGCAACCATGCTGGTGTATCTCTTCACCGATGCGGCGGTCGCACCCGCAGCCCTCGACAATTCTCTGCGCGCCGCGGTCGAGCAGAGCTTCAATCGCATCTCGATTGACGGCGACACATCGACCAACGACACCGTGCTGCTGCTGGCGTCGGGAGCTTCGGGAGCGGAAATCGGCGCGGATCACGCGGAGTTTCGCAATGCTCTCACCGGCGTTTGCACTTCGCTGGCGAAGCAAATCGTCGCAGACGGCGAGGGTGTGACGCATGTGGTGGAGCTGCAAATTGAAGGCGCGCCGAGCGACGCCGATGCTCTGAAGATTGCAAAATCCATCGCGCATTCGCCGCTGGTGAAGACGGCGTGGGCCGGCTGCGATCCCAACTGGGGACGCCTGATGGCGGCCACTGGTTATGCAGGCGTGGCGATCGATCCAGGGCGCATCGCGATTTGGTTTGGAGAGCAGCGCATCTGCGTCAACGGTGGCCGCGCTCCCGAGTATGACGAGAAGGCGGCGCATGCGTATCTGCGGCAACCGGAATTCTCGATTCGCATCGAGGTCGGCGCCGGAGAGGGACGTTGCCGCTTCTGGACCTGCGACCTGACGGCGGAGTACGTCCGCATCAATGCTGAGTACTCCACGTAAGCAGCGGTAAAGCGGTCAGCGATAAAACGGTCAGCTAAGGACCGGTCAGCGATTGGGCGGCCAGTCGACCCCGAACCTGGTGCAAGGTGCATCGCGGAGAGTGCAGAACGCTCAAAGGTGCATCATTTCTCGCTTGCACTGGCTCCAGGACGAATAATGCACAGGGTTATGCACAAAGCTGTTGAAATCCGAGCGAGTCCGTCCAGCAAAATTGTCCGGGAACGCGACAGGGCGAAAGAAGCCCGGCGCTGCGCTACAATTTTTAAAGAGCCGGTTTTGTTCGGCGCTCCGCAAGCGAGGAAATGCCCCCATCTCGCACCAGGCGGCCCAGTTGGCGGTACCGGCGCGATCGGGCATCGCAGGCCACGCGCGAATCCGGCGACCGCAGAGGAAAAATCCAGAGGCACATGGCAATCCAGGCGAAGACAGCGGTCCCGTCTGCCGCGGCAAACGGCAAAAACGGACACTCCCTTATCAGCGACGCGAAGTTCCGCCAGCTTTACGGGCTGGCGCTGCGGCTGCAGTTGTTCGCACAACGAGGAGCCGTCGGGAGCAAGCCTTCTGCCACCATCCGGGATCACGCGGCGGCCCTCGCTGGCGTCTCGGCGGATCTGCACGAGGGCGACGCGCTGCTGGCCGAGCATCCGTCGCGGGTTTGGGATGTGCTGCGCGGAGACCTGAAAGTCAACGTGACTTCGCCAGAAGGAAAGGCGATCGAGCCTCAGATTATTGAGGCGCTGAGCCGTGCGGCCGGAGATCGGTTGCGCAGGAACGGGCATGTGACGGTGTTGTTCTTTCCAGGAGGCGTTGCACAGAGCTTCGTTGCGGAAGCGCACGCGATGGCCAGCGGAGCGAAGTTGCCGGTGCTGTTTGTTGAAGAAGGCGTTGAAGGTGCGCGACCGAAAACCCGAGCGTCCGCCAGCGTGAAGAGCGAAATGCCGGCGATTCCCGTCGATGTGCACGATGTGATCGCGATGTACCGTGTCGCGCATGAATCGATTGCGCGAGCGCGCGAGGGCAGCGGACCGACGCGCATCGTTTGTCTTGAGGCGCCGGCGGCGCTTGGCCACACCGCCGATGCGGTTGCGGATTTGGAACGCTGGCTGGAAGCCAGAGGATTGCCGGCTCACGAATGGCGGCAGGAGATCGTGGCCAAGCAGGATCGACAAGTTTGAATCAGGATTGAGGATTATGACGACTAAGGTAACCGTTCCCGTGCAGACCGATTTTTCGCAGCAGCTTCGCGAGTGGATTGAAGCCTTCGACGATGTGGTGGTGGCCGAAGGGCCGGAGCAGGGTGCTGAACTGCTGACCGTGCTGCGGCAGCGCGCACGCGAGGCCGGCATCACGCAGACCGGCGAGCTGACCACGCCGTACGTCAACACCATTCCGAAGCACGAGGAAGTGCCGTATCCCGGGGACCGCAAGCTGGAGCGCCGCATCGAGAGCCTGATTCGCTGGAACGCTCTGGCCATGGTCCACGGGCAGAACAAGAAGGATGCGGGCATCGGCGGACACATCGCGACGTATTCCTCGCTGGCCACACTGCTCGAAGTCGGCTTCAATCATTTCTTCCACGCCACCTATGGCGATCAGCCGGGCGACTTCATTTACTTCCAGGGCCACGCATCACCGGGAATTTATTCGCGCGCGTTTCTGCTGGGGAGGCTGGACGAGCAACGCATACTGAATTTTCGCCACGAGCTGCGCGACACGCCCGGACTGTCGTCGTATCCGCATCCGTGGCTCATGCCGGATTTCTGGCGTTTTCCCACGGTGTCCATGGGCATTGGCCCGCTCAACGCGGTGTATCAGGCGCGGTTCATGCGCTATCTCGAAAATCGCGGCCTGATCGAAACGACCCCGCGCAAGATCTGGGCCTTCATCGGCGACGGCGAAACGGATGAAGTGGATACGCTCGGCGCGCTGTCCATTGCCCGGCGCGAGAAGCTCGACAACCTCGTCTTCGTCGTCAATTGCAACCTGCAGCGGCTGGATGGGCCAGTGCGCGGCAATGGCCGCATCATCGACGAACTTGAAGGCGTCTTCCGCGGCGCGGGCTGGAACGTGATCAAAGTGATCTGGGGCGGAGCGTGGGACGATCTCTTCGAGCGCGATCACACCGGCCTTCTGCTCAGGCGCATGGAAGAGTGCGTGGATGGCGAGTACCAGGCATTCAAAGCCAAGGGCGGCGCGTACATTCGCAGCGAGTTCTTCGGGAAATATCCGGAGCTGCTGGAGCTGGTGAAGGACATGTCGGACGACGAGATCTTCCACCTGCATCGCGGCGGACACGACGCGCGCAAGATTTACAACGCATACAAGCGCGCGACGGAGCACAAGGGTGGTCCCACCGTCATTCTGGCGAAAACTGTAAAAGGCTATGGACTGGGCAGCACCCAGGCGCGCAACGCCTCGCACCAGGAAAAGAAAGTCGCGGACGACGCACTGGTGGAGTTCACCAGGCGCTTCGACCTGCCCATTCCCGAAGAAGATGCGCGCGCCGGCAAGCTTTATCGCCCGCCACAGGAATCGCCGGAGATGGTCTACATGCAGCAACGGCGCCAGGAGTTGGGTGGCTACATGCCCCGGCGCGACATCCCCGAGATTCCTTTCACCGCGCCGCCGCTGGAGTCGCTGAAGGAGTGGACGGACGGATCGCGAGGGCGCGCCGTGTCCACCACGATGGGCTTTGTCAGCATCCTGCGCCACCTGATGAAGGACGAGGCGATCGGCAAGTATGTGGTGCCGATTGTGCCGGACGAGGGCCGGACCTTTGGCCTGGAGTCCGCCATTCGCCAGGTGGGGATCTACGCCAGCGAGGGTCAGAAGTACAAGCCGCACGACGTGGACATGCTGCTCTATTACCGCGAAGAGAAGAGCGGACAGATTCTCGAGGAGGGCATCACGGAAGCGGGGGCTATGGCCTCGTTTACCGCGGCGGGAACAGGCTACGCGAATTACCACGTACCGACGATTCCGTTCTACATGTACTACTCCATGTTTGGATTTCAGCGCGTTGGCGACATGATGTGGGCTTTTGCGGATTCGCGGGGCAAGGGCTTCCTGATGGCCGGGACCGCGGGACGCACCACGATGTCCGGCGAAGGCCTGCAGCACCAGGACGGTCACAGCCACCTGCTGATGAGTGTGATTCCTACCTGCGTCAGCTACGATCCGGCGTTTGTGTATGAGATGGCGGTCATTTTGCAGGACGGCCTCCGGCGCATGTATCGGGACGGTGAGAACGTCTTCTACTACATCACCATGTACAACGAGGACTACGCGATGCCGGAGATGCCGGAGGGCACGCGCGAGGGCATTCTGCGCGGGTTGTACCGGCTGAAGCCCGCGACCGGCGGCAAAGCTGTGGCGCAGTTGTTCGGCAGCGGCGCCATCCTCAACGAAGTATTGCGCGCGCAGCAGATTCTCGCCGAGAAGTACAACGTGGCGACCGATGTGTGGAGCGTGACCAGCTATAACGAGCTGCGCCGCGAAGCGCTGCGCGTGGAGCGCTGGAACCGGCTGCATCCCACGGAAGCCGAGAAGACCCCGTACATCGTCTCCGCGCTCGGCAAGGCGAAGGGTCCGATCATTGCGGCCACGGATTATATGAAGGCGGTACCCGATCAACTGGCGCCGTGGCTCACCACGCGGCTGGTCTCGCTGGGCACCGACGGCTTCGGGCGCAGCGACAATCGCGAGTATCTGCGGCGGCACTTCGAAGTGAATGCGGAGTCGGTGGTGACGGCAACGCTTTCGAAGCTGGTCCGCGAGGGAAAATTCGACGCCAAGCGCGCCAAACAGGCCTTCGCCGAACTGAGCGTAGACACGGAAGGCGGCGATCCTGCGAGCCTGTAAAAGGATGCCGGAACCAGGGCTGCTGTCCAGCCTGAAACGAAAGTGACAGGGTCTTCATGCACGCCTTGGCATGCTTGACATTGAACATTCAATCGTCCAGGCTGAAGTGACCAGGCAATCCTGCCGGAAAGCGGATCGGACGTCCGGGTTTTGACTCCAAATGCGAGACGGGAACACCGCTTTCATTGTTTACTCTGCCCGGAACAGCACAAACTCTTTGAGGTGCGCTTGAAATCCTTTTCGTTCTTTTGCGCCGTCCTGTTGTCGACCTCGCTTTTGTCGCAGGCACAGGCACAAACTACGACGCAGCAGCCGTTCCCTCCGGGCTACCGTCCCCCCGCGGAGATGATCACCACCAGCGCGGAAGGGTCGACCTACGTTCCCATGGACAGCTGGATTTATCCGGCCCTGGACCGTCTGCATTCGCTGGGCTACCTGGATACGGCATTCCTGGGCCTGCGCCCATGGACCCGTCTCAGCATCGCCCACATGCTTCAGGAAAGCTCCGATCGCGTCGATTCCGACAACGGCAATGACGAGGCAAAGGATATCTACCTGGCCGTTCTGAAGGAAGTTCAGCCGGATATCGACAACTCCTCGGAACTGAACCATCCGAGCGGCGAGCTGGACAACGTCTACGAGCAGGTGCGCGGCATCACCGGGACGCCGCTGCGCGACAGCTTCCATCTGGGCCAGTCCATAGTGGACGACTACGGGCGTCCGTATGAGGGCGGCTTCAACAACTACGGCGGATTCGCCGCGCGCGCCGAGGCAGGGCGCTTCACGCTCTACTACCGCGGCGAATTTCAGTACGCGCCCAGCGCCACCGGTTACTCCTCAACGCTGGCCGACTTTCTTTCGCAAACCGTCGACGGCATTCCGATTGCGACGAACCCCGTTCAGGCCACGATTCCCGCTGGGTCGATCTCATCGGCCACCAACGCCCGGGTGATGGAGGCGATCCTCTCGTATCACCTTCTTGGCCACGAGGTCT
>Ga0210391_10000720_pt1 | contig 32592 bp, 27 predicted proteins | sample IncBWC12OmetaG_FD_160573 | JGI IMG/M metagenome (GOLD analysis project Ga0210391, IMG submission 160573) | Forest soil microbial communities from Barre Woods Harvard Forest LTER site, Petersham, Massachusetts, United States - Inc-BW-C-12-O ... | reverse complement strand
ATGCGCCCTGCCCGGAGTTGTTGATAGCCCATAGACGACCACCGTGAGATTCGACGATCGAGCGACTGATGGACAGCCCCATGCCGGTGCCATAACTCTTGGTGGTGAAGAACGCAGTGAAGATTTGGTCCGGCTGATCCATAGGGAGGCCGGAGCCCGTATCGTGCACCGAAACCAAAAGCTGTTTATCCTCGCCCAGCTGAGAATTAAGGGTTAGTTGGCGATTCCCTTCCATATTTTTCATCGCGTCAATGCTATTGATCATGAGGTTCATCAATACCTGCTGCAATTGTACGCGGTCGCCCACAACCGCAGGAAGATTTGCAGCCAGCTCCGTCCGGACCGAGATGGAGTGTTGTGTAATTTCGTTGCTCAGAAGAACGACCATCTCTCGGATGACTTCATTCACATCGACCGACTCCTGTGTGGGGGCGTCCTTCCGGAAGAATCGGCGGATGCGGCTTATGATGTCCGCGGCGCGGTTTACGTCACGGATCATTCTCGAAGCGGCTTGACCAGCCCCATCCAGATCGGGTTGCTCGCGCTTGAGGTATCGAAGGCAGGAATGTGCATTTATGGACGCACCGGCAATGGGTTGATTTATTTCGTGAGCCAGTGATGCGGCCAGCTGCCCCAGGGTGGTAACGCGGTTGACGTGGGCAAGATCCGCTTGCGCTTTACGCAGCGATTCGTCCGCTCTTTTCGCTGGAGTGATGTCCGTCACTGCCCCGATAAATTCAACGACGCCGGACGAATCGCTCATCGCATGGGCCACGACGTGAAGGTACTTCACCGCACCGTCCGGCATCAGCAAACGATGCTTGGTATCAAAGCCCGCGCCGTCCATTGCTACCTGTTCAAGAAGTTGCCGGACGCGTTGTCTGTCATCGGGATGAGTGCGATCAATCACCAATTTCAACGAAGGGCTCGCCGAGTCGTCGTATCCGAAGATCTGATAGGTTTGCTCGGACCAGAGAATGTCGCCTGTCGAGACCTGCCAGCCGAAACTGCCGGTGCGACTTAAGCGCTGCGCTTCAGACAGATAGGCTTCGCTGCGGCGCAGCTGCTCCTCTGCGCGCTTCCGGTCTTCAATGTCGATGGCAGTGCCATACCACTTAGTGATGTTCCCCAAACCATCGCGCAACGGCACGTTTCGAATGAGCATCCACCGATAATCTCGGTTCGCGGTCAATACCCTTGCTTCACTTTCCGTTTGCTCGCCAGTGGCGAGGGCTGTATGCCACTCCTCGATGTACTTCGCAAGATCATCAGGATGAAGGATGGAATGCCAGCCGGCATTGAGTAACTCCTCCGCCCGAAGCCCCGTGGACTCCAATAGCCGTTGATTGATGAAATCAACGGAACCGTCAGGCAGGGTACTCCATACATGAGCAGGGATAGTGTTGATGACACGGCGGAGCCGATCTTCGCTGCTTTGCAGACTCGCATAGAGGTCCTGCAATTGCCGCGCGGTATCGTTGAATACCTGTCCGAGATGAGATAGCTCATCATCTCCGCGGACGGCCACTTCATGTTTGAACTCCCCGCGCGCCCACATTCTGGAGCCCTCCACAAGCCGCGCGAGCGGCTGCGTGATGCTGCGCGTAATTGCCAGGCCCAAGGTGCCGGCGATGAGCAAGGTGAAAATAACCGTTATCGACAGCACCACGAACACGCGACGCTGCACGCGGCTGGTATTCAGCACAGCTCGCGCCTGCTCTTCACTAACCTCGCGGTCGACTTTCTCAGCCAGGGCTGAAGTCAGGAATTCGAGCGGGCGTACCTGGTTTCCGATTCGCAGTCGAACCGTGTTCCACTGACCCAGAGCGGCCAGATCAGTGATCTCCTCCATTTGCGATGCCAAAGTTCTCTGCACGATTTCAAGGGTAGGCAGGATTGGATCTGGCTCAGCGCCGGAAGGCAAGGAACTCAGGGCGTTCCTGACTCGCTGTGTATCCTCCGAAAATGCGCCAGTGAGGCGTTTCGCCTCTGAAACGAGCCGCGCTGCGTCTTCATCATTCGCTACCGCTTCCAACGTGTCATGAAATGCCTGAAGATTCGCGTGTACGCGCAACACCGAGACCAACTCTTCGTTGTAGTCCTTCAAGCGCGCTGCCTGGAGCTGGGCAATCTGAAATTGCCACAAAACTACTGCGTCACCCGCAAACATCGAAAGGATGATCAGAACGAAGCACAGTACCAGACGTGGACCGATGTTGAGGTGCAATCCCGACCTGCCCTTTTATTTATGTGCCGTTTCAAAGCCTGTAATTCGAACGAGTTCCTTCTCCAGGCTGCTCGCCGCCGCGGACGCTGTGGACTGGCGTGCCAATACGGAATGCACTGCCTCGGAATAGACGCGAGATACCTCCTCATAGTGCGCGCCCGAAACGTTGGAAGGACGCGACACCACGGTGGCACCTGACAGTTCACCGGCTTTCGGAGCCCAAGGATATTGTTTCGCCAGTAACACGGGAAGATCAAATAACTGAAGTTGCCACTGTGGTTTCGAGCTTGAAACTGACTCGGCCTCGGCTTCTTTTTTCACAAGAAACTCTACCAGTTTGATCGCTTCAGCGCGATGAGCGGACGAAGAGGAAACCGCCAAAGCCCATCCTCCCAAGGCAGATACGCGGCCAGCTTTTCCCGCCGGAACGCTGGTTACGCCCGCTTCTTGATGAAATGGTTCGTCGGGAGGGTGGCGCTGAAAGTAGTCAGACCAACCGCGCGCGAAGGCGGCGTTGCCCGCGATCCAAAACGTATTGCTCGCATCCCATTCTGTGTAAGAAATTACCCCGGGTGTTGTGATCCAGCCTAGCCAGTGCGCGCCCCGTTCCCAGGCACGGACGGTGTTGGGATTATTGACGGTGATGGTCCTGTCAGCCTCGATGACGTGGCCTCCTCCCTCAGTCACCTGCCACTCCAGCGCGATATGCGACAGCGATTCCCTGACCGTCCCCGGCCATACGAATCCCCAGAAGTCTTTCTTACCGCTGTCGCGCTCGCCTTTCTGGATGCGGGCGGCCATGGTCTCGAGCTCGTCCCAATTCTTCGGCGGCAAGCTGTATCCGTATTTGCGAAGCAGATCCGCCCGGTAATACAAGACGCTCGAATTGGGATGATACGGAATGCCGATCAATTTGCCTTGCACGGTGTAGGTGGCAAGCACTTCCGGATCAAACGTTGGCATGTCGGAAGAAAAATAAGGTCTAAGGTCGACCAGATAGCCGGCCAGAGCACCGGACCAGATCGTGTCCACACCGTAAACGTCGGGCGCAGAGACGCCTCTTTGCAGCAGGTCTTGAAAGAGTTGGAACTGTGCTCGATTATCTTGAGGGGTGGGAAGGTGATTGACCCGAATTCCCGTTTCCTGGGTAAATTCTTTTATCGCCGCATCGGATACCATGCGATGGTCCCCCAGATCCAGCAATGCCTGGGGATCAAGAAAGGTGAGTGTCACCGGCTCGGGAGGTTTTCGACAGCCGACCGAAACCGAGGCGAGCAAAACCGCTGCCACTGCCAGAACCAGCCTGAACGAACGGAGAATCCCGAATCGAACTCCGTGGATGATGCCGTTTCTCGTTTCTGGAGGTTTGCATCTCGTCGCCATCTGGCCCACTCATTAGCCCCGTAGCCAATCCGTCCCTAAACGCAGCCGAGAAGCGGGGCAGCGCCCAATCCTTCGTGTGGAATGTACGCTGTAACGCCCTGACCTGCCAAGTCTATTTTGGGTTCGTTCATTGACAAACCAATGCGTCAAGCCAAGTGAAGCAAGACCTGTTTTCGGATAGGCCCGCTCGCAGAAAGATGTTCACTAGGGGTGGTGACCCAAGTCGTTCTGATTTGGCATGGAGAGTGGAACGCAACACCCGTTGCGCCGCCGGGGTCCGCTAGTGCTAAGCCCGACCGCAAGCCAATACCTAAGTACAATAGACAGTTTCACGTGGAGCGGCGCATCCTCGATTCATGCACTATAACGGAGAGAAGTACAGTAAAAGCGAGCGAGTCGCACCGTGCTGGCTGAAACGCTCTGACCAGACTAAGTATAAAGGCCCGATTCGGACGCCCGCCGCAATGGATTTAGAGCGCGTCATGAAGAATCCGTGATGGCCGGACGTTTACTAGTATCGGTGGTCGACGACGACGAGTCTGTGCGGGAGTCTCTACCCGACCTGCTCAAAGAGTTCGGCTATGCAGTTCAAACGTTCTCATCAGCGGAGGCGTTCCTCGCATCCGATTACGTCAGCCAGACCAAATGCCTGATCCTTGACATCGCAATGGCCCCAGGCATGTCCGGACCCGATCTCCAACGGGAATTGTCGCGCCGCGGTCAAGGGATTCCCATCGTCTTCATCACCGCTCACGGAGATGAAACTATTCGTCCGCGTTTGCTCGAAGAGGGCGCGTTCGAGTGCCTGTTCAAGCCATTCAGCGAAGCGGCTCTGCTGAAGGCGGTCGATGCTGCGCTGCGCGTGAGTTGAGTGAGCCGGAACAAGGCCCTTCCATGGCTTGGGGGTGTACAATGCATTTAGCGAACGCAGTAGGTCACAAAATGGGGCCATCGCCTGTCTTGCGAGCCGTCACGCCAATCGTGTTTGTTGTCGACGATGACATCTCGATACGTGAATCACTGGAATTGCTGATCCGTAGCGAGGGCTGGAAGCCGGAGACGTTTGCGTCTGCGCAGGAATTCCTTGCACGCCCACGAGTCTTTGTTCCCACTTGCCTCGTTCTTGATGTCTCTCTTCCGGGACTTAACGGTCTCGACTTGCAGAAACGCGTCGCCATCGAACGGATTGACATGCCTATCATCTTCATTACTGGCCACGGCGACGTGCCGATGACCGTGCAAGCCATGAAGGCGGGCGCTGTGGAGTTCCTGACCAAGCCATTTGGCGACGAAGTGTTGCTGAGCGCCATCCGCCATGCTCTTGAGCGCAGCCGCACCGCACTAGCTCACGAAGCTGAGATGCTGGGCCTGCGCGAGTGTTACGCGTCACTCTCGCCTCGCGAACGGGAGGTCATGGCGCTGGTGGTCTCCGGCCTGTTGAACAAACAAGTCGGTGGAGAACTCGGCATCAGCGAGATCACCGTGAAGGCCCACCGTGGCCAAGTGATGCAAAAAATGAAGGCCGACTCGCTAGCGGACCTGGTAAGAATGGCCGCGAGGCTCGGATTGGCCCCGGCCCCGAAATCCTGACATTTGCCTCTTTGAGATTTCCTAAGAACAATTTGACCGTCGCGGCGAGGATACCTCGTTAGAGCGCGGGGCCTATCAAGCAACGTGTTTTTCGGAGGCGCTCGTGGTCAGTTCATGCAGGATCGCGTCGAATTTTTGCTTCTCTTATTCAAAGAGCCAGAGCTTTAGAAGCGCCCACATCAAGAAGCCTGCCGTCCAAAACACAGAGACACCGACTAGCATTTGAGAGCCAGAGAGATTGAGTTCGCTAGGTCTGATGGACTGCGCCAAATCGGCGGCGACTGCGACCGTTTTCAGGCGCAATGGCCTCGCTTCGAAAACCGTTAGCGAGAATTTAATCTGGCTACTACCTTTTCTATTTTCATCAGCGCGAATCATGATCTGCTTCCTCGATTGGTCTCGATTGTCTCGAGTAACTCTTTTCTCCCCCCGTTAGAAGCGTGTGTGAGAGACAAGGATGCGATATTTGTGAATAACCCTTCCTCTGCTTTCTAATCCTTCGGACGCATTTGTTGGGATGTCCAAACTCTTATTTAAATTCAACCGTGAGCCTTGTGGCTCACAGCCGCCAATACAAAGGTATCGCCAATACTTTCGTCCAATTGTTTCCCTTCTGCACTGCTGGCTTAATCGCGAGTGTTGATTGAGTGTCTGAACAACGGTGAAGAAGGAGACAAGAAATTATGAATGTCCAAGAAGTCGCACCAATTACCGAGCGACGGGAACACGTGGCCCAGAGCATTTCCGAAACAACACCGGCCGACGAGCGATTGTTGGTTGCACAAGCGAAAGCGGGGCGAACAAGCGCTTTCGGGGAACTATACGAGCGTCATCGACAGAAGATCTACCGCACCTCTCTCCGGATACTTCGCAATCAAGAAGATGCGGAGGATTCTGCCCAACGATCGTTTCAGCGTGCGTTCACAAACCTCAGCCGATTTCGCGAAGACTCCGCCTTTTCAACTTGGGTGACGCGCATTGCCATTAATGAAGCGCTGATGCTGCTGCGTCGGCGGCGCGCAAACCCCCAGCTCCCGGAAAACACCAGCCACGGCGATGAAGAGTCTCCCTCCTTCGATCTGAGAGACGAGGGGCCTACTCCGGAAGAAATTCTGGCCAAGAACGAACTCCGTGCAGCCGTAACTCAGGCGATTTCACATCTCCGGGAGAGCTTGCGAATCGTAGTTTTTCATCGCGAATTGCAAGGCCTCACGAGCACGGAAACCGCACGGATTCTCGGTCTTTCCGTAGCCGCTGTTAAGGCTCGTACCTTCCACGCCAGGCGCCATTTGCGGCGGCACATAGAACGGAGATTACAGACGACACGAAGCAGGTGTCTGATAGAAAAGAGGAATACACAAATAGTTGGTCACTGGCAATAAACGGGGAGCAGAGTTGCAGGTCTGAAGTTGGTTGGATTGATTCTGCTACTGGCCGAAACAGGAATTGGTCCTTTATGAATGCATGCCGGAGGGAAGTTGCGGCAGGTAGTTGAGAATTATGGAGCGGCCTATCGGAATCGAACCGACACCTGAACCTTGGCAAGGTTCCGTACTACCACTATACTAAGGCCGCTCAACGCCAGTTCTTTTTATAACATGACCGCGCGGCATCGACAAGCCTTGCGTGGCTTCCTTGTCGCGAGCTACTCCACTCCATATTGAACTCTGGCTTTAGGATACCATCGTGACGCGTGCGGACTTTACGACCGGCGAACGCTTTTGCCGGTCGGCAAAGCGATCCGCTTTATCTTTGTCGGTGTAGACGCGGCCAAACTTCTCGCCGTCGGCGTAAAAAACGGTCACCAGAAAATGGTGATGTTTGCGCCGTTTGTCTTTGCCAAAATTTGTTTTTTCTTTTTTTGGGGATTTTTTTGTCGGAGTTTTGGTCACAGAGGCCATCCCTGATTAGGTTGGTAGGTCACTCCGTCCACTATCGCAGGGAGGCGCCACTCGCGCAAGTACCGCTATAGATAGTAACGCTACATCCATTACAAGAAATTTAGTCAATTGAGGTATCCCGGGAGTGGCCCGATTTCAAGGTATCGGTTCGCCGTTTCGCGCATCAAACTGTGTGACGAGATTGAATGTGGAGCCGGCTGGGAGCCAATTTGGACCACCCTCCCATGCCCCTTTCCTCGCAGAAATGCGAGCAAATTGGCGGTTTTCGCGAAAAATCGCCCTGGGCGCACCGAAAGATTCTTTAAAAGAAGTTGCCCCCCATGAAACTTTCCCCGGCTTTTTTCGTCTTAACAGGTGAGGGTAACGATAAGCTGGATGTGGCGGAGAATGAACATGATTATGACAATTACGAAACACCCGCCCCTCGTGGAAGACCTGCGAAATCATCCGCAGGAGCAGATCGCTGAATTGCGCATGCTGCTTTATTCCGGTGCTCCTTCGCGGCCAGATCCGCGGCGGCCCGGGTTCTATGAAATCGAAGGGCGTTCAAACGTTTATTACGTTTTCAAATTTCCTGCGGGAACGAAAGTAATGCTGCTTGGCGTTTGGGACCGCGAAAGCGATCCTGTAGCGGAGCTCGTGGCCTGCACTTGTCCTGCCGCGTAATTTTCGATTTTCTCCTAAGAGCGTAAAAATCTGAGAGGCGCTCCGGCCCAGCCGGGGCGCTTTTTAGTCTTTTTCCTTTGCGTCTTTCTTTGCGTCCAAATCAAGGGAAGCAGAGTTGATGCAGTAGCGCAATCCCGTTGGGTTTGGGCCATCCTCGAAGACATGCCCCAGGTGCGCGTCGCAGCGGCTGCACTTTACCTCGGTTCGGGCCATGCCGTGGCTGGCGTCAGTTTCCGTCTCGACGGCCGCCTCATTCGCCGGCGCGTAGAAGCTCGGCCACCCGGAGCCCGAGTGGTATTTGGTATCGGATTGAAACAACGGCTGCCCGCAGCATACGCACTTGTACACGCCGGGCGTTTCGGTGTCCGCATATTCTCCCGTAAATGGCGGTTCCGTACCCTTTTGCCGGGTTACATAGTACTGATTTGACGTGAGTTGCTTCTTCCAGGCAGCTTCATCCTTGCTGATTTTCTCGTCCATGGCTGTTTCCTACTCCTCCTCGATTTTGTTAGATCTTGGTCTTTTGTTTCTGCCTTGCCGCCGCTGGATATTGGATACATCGCACGGGACAGACGATTCATTTGGCCTCACGCATTCTGAAACAGTCACGATACTATCGCGCAATAAAGCCGTTGTTGACACAGAACATGATTTTCTTTAATTTCTTAGTATGAACTCTCGGGCGCATCGCCACCATCATCATCACAGCCATAAGCCGCGCCCGATGAGGTGTGCATAGAGTTTCGCGACACAAAGCACTCATCGACCCGCTGGCGCAGTAGGCCCCGGCGGGTTTTTTGTTTTCAGGGTGCTGATTTACGGGAGGGACGCAAGTGGAATCCGTGAACATCGATTTCGAGAAAGCGGGAGGGCTGGTTCCCACTATTATTCAGGACCACCGATCCGGTGAAGTGCTAATGCTCGGCTTCATGAACCCCGTCTCGTTGGCGGAGACCCAGCGCTCCGGCGAAGTGGTGTTTTTCAGCCGCTCTCGCAATAAGCTTTGGAAGAAAGGTGAATCGAGCGGCCATGTTCTGAGAGTGCGTGAGTTGCGCGTGGATTGCGATGCTGATGCCCTCCTCGTGCGAGTGGAAGCCATTGGTCCTGGGGTCTGCCACGAAGGCTATCGCAGCTGCTTCTTCCGAAGGCTGGATTCCGATGGCAAGGCTAAAATCACGGAAGAACGTGTGTTCGTTCCAGAAACTGTTTACGGCCAGCAACAGGAGAAAAAAACATGAGCTGCTTGAAGCTCGGCATTCCCAAAGGCAGCTTGCAGGACGCGACGCTCGAACTCTTTGCTCGGGCTGGCTGGAAAATTACACTTAGCTCGCGCAGTTACGTGCCAACCATTGATGATCCCGAAATCGAGTGCCTCATGGTCCGCGCCCAGGAAATGGCGCGGTACATCGAAACAGGTGCGCTCGACGCTGGAATCACCGGCCACGATTGGGTGGTCGAAACCGGCGCCGCCGTCGATGAGCTCTCGGAACTTGTTTACGCGAAGCAGCGCTTGGCGCGTGTGCGGTGGGTCCTCGCCGTTCCCGAGGATTCCGCAATGCGCGATGTGCGCGACCTCGAAGGAAAAACCATCGCCACTGAAGTCGTGCAAATCACGGAGAAATACCTGGCGCGTCACGGCGTGAAAGCCCGTGTGGAATTTTCCTGGGGCGCGACGGAAGTCAAAGTTCCGCAGCTTGCCGATGCGATTGTCGAAGTCACCGAAACGGGGTCCTCTCTGCGAGCGAATCGTTTGCGAATCGTCGATACCGTGCTGGAATCCGCTACAGTGTTCATCATGAATCGCGCTGCAGCCGCCGAACCATGGAAGCGCGAGAAAGCCGAAAACCTGATACTTATGTTGCAAGGCGCGATCGCCGCGGCAAGCAAAGTGGGGTTGCTTCTAAACGTTCACCGCGATGATCTCGCTGCCGTTCTCGCTGTGTTGCCCGCTCTCAAGAAACCCACCATCTCGGCGCTCAGCGATCCGGATTGGGTCGCCATCAACACCATTGTCGAAGAAGCCGTCGTGCGCCAAATCTTGCCGAAACTCAAAGCCGCCAGGGCTCAGGGCATCGTCGAATACCCCCTGAATAAAATCGTGCTCTGATGCGCATACTGAAACTTACTTCCGCCGTCGAAAAGAATCTCCTCCGTTCGCGTCACGAGCGCGATCGCGAAGCCGAGCGCATCGCCGCTGGCATCATCGGCGACATTCGGAAGCGCGGCGACGTAGCGCTCGCAGCGTGGGTGAAAAAACTGGACGGCATTGATCTTGGCCGAAGCGGCGTTTGGGTCTCACGACGGGAAATCAAAGCCGCTAGCTACCGGGTCAGCCCGGATTTTCTCCATGCTGTGCGCCACGCAGAAAACAACATTCGTCGGGTCGCGGAAAAACAGCTGCCGCGTCCGTGGTCACTTAAGGTCGAGGCTGGTGTTACGATCTCTCAACTCGTACGGCCCATCGAAGCCATCGGCTGTTATATTCCCGGAGGACGATTCGCACTGGTCTCGACCTTGCTGATGACCGTCGTCCCCGCGCGCGTCGCCGGCGTGAATCGCATCACAGTGGTTTGTCCCAAACCCAACGCAGAACTGCTCGCCGCCGCAAGACTGCTCGGCGTTTCGCAAATCGCCCGCATCGGCGGTGCGCAGGCCATCGCAGCGCTGGCCTACGGCACAAAAACAATCTACCGCGTGGATAAAATCTTCGGCCCTGGCAACCGCTACGTCACGGCCGCAAAGCAGCTTGTCAGCAGCGATTGTGCCATCGATCTTCCGGCGGGCCCGACTGAAGCCATCGTTCTCGCGGCAAAAGGCAATCCGAAATGGATCGCCGCTGATCTTCTCGCGCAGGCAGAGCATGCACCGGACGCCGGGAGTTTTCTCGTAACTCCTTCCCTTAAACTGGCTAACGCCGTCCTAAAAGAAGTGCAATCACAATTGGCAAATCTTCCGTCCAACAATCCCGCGCATTCATCTATGCGCGATACAGGAGCCATCTTGCTTGCACCATCTCTCGAAGCCGCTTGTGTTTTCTCGAACCGCTTCGCGCCGGAACATCTGAGCCTTCCGGACAATTCCAACGCGCTGCTCAAAAAAATCCGCGCCGCAGGCACGATCTTCCTTGGCCCTTGGGGCGCGCAGCCGCTTGGCGACTACATCAGCGGTAGCAACCACGTTCTGCCGACCGGTGGTTGGGCACGCATGCGCGGCGGACTTTCCGCGAGCGATTTTGTGAAGTGCATCACCGTGCAATCTATTAAGCGCGGAGGCTTCCAGCGACTTGCAAATGACGCGATAAAATTGGCGAAAGCCGAAGGTTTGCACGCTCACGCCAACGCCGTCGAGGTGCGCAGATGAAGGTTGGCAAATGAAAGCGCAACTCCCCGTTCGACAAGCGATTCTCGATCGCCGCACCTACGAACCTCCAGGCGAGGGCCGAGCCGACAAACTGCGGCTCGATTTTAACGAAAACACCGCCGGCTGCTCGCCAGCTGTGCAGCGAGCATTAGCGAAACTCACGCCGAAGCTTCTTTCGATGTATCCCGAGTACGAGCGCGGTACTCACCGTCTTGCGCGGCACTTTCAAGTGACTCCTGAAGAGCTTCTCCTAACCAACGGCGGCGATGATGCGCTGCGGCTTTTCTTTGACGCGTTTGTCGATGCCGGTACTAGCGTCGTCATCTGCGAGCCGACGTTTCCGATGTATCGTTATTGGGGAGAAGTGGCAGGAGCGAAAATTGAAGTAGAGCGCTACGGGCCCACGATGGAATTTCCTCTCGACGGTGTGCTCAGGTCGCTCGCGTCTCGCCCGCGCGCTTTGTTTATCTGCAATCCCAACAATCCCACGGGGACACTGCTGCAAAAAGATACGATCGAAGCGGTTCTCAAGGCCGCCACTCACACTGCTGTCGTTGTCGATGAAGCTTACGCTGAGTTTTCAGGACTGACAGTGATTCCGTGGATCAATCAATACCCGCAGCTCTTCGTGGCGCGAACCTTTTCTAAAGCCGCAGGACTCGCTGGGCTTCGCCTTGGCGCCGTCATCGCTTGCGCGGAATCGCTCGCTGTTCTCCGCCGCGCCACGGCTCCCTTTCCAGTCAACGTAGCCGCCCTGGCCGCTGCGGAGGCAGCTGTGGGTGATGTTAGAACGATGAAGCTCTACGTCAAAAACATACTGCATACGCGCGGATGGTTTGAGAAGGAACTCCAACGATTGAACGTAAAGACTTATCCGAGCGCTGGGAATTTTCTTCTGGCCGATTTCGGTCCGGGCGGATCGGAAATGTGCGCGCGACTACTAAAGAAGGGCGTCCTGCTGCGGGATCGCGCGAAAGACATCGGGCCTGGTATCGTCCGCGTCTCGATCGGCACGCAGAAAGAAATGGAACGCTTGCTGAAACTGATCAAGCGCTACAGGTAAACACATGCCGCGATCCGCAACCATCCATCGCAAGACAAATGAAACTGACATTCGCCTGAAATTGAATCTCGATGGCCGGGGAAAGTCACGCATCACGACAGGAATTCGCTTTTTCGATCACATGCTCGATCTTGTGGCGCGGCACGGCGCTTTCGATTTGGAAATTACCGCCAAGGGCGATCTGGACGTCGATCAGCACCACACGGTGGAAGACGTCGGCATCGCTCTTGGAGAAGCCGTCGTGAAAGCGCTGGGCTCAAAACGTGGGATTCTGCGCGCGGGATATTTCTTGATGCCTATGGACGAAACCCTCGCCGCTGCTGCGGTTGATCTCAGCGGTAGACCTCATTGCGTGGTTAACGCAAAAATCTCTGCGAAACGCGTTGGCGATTTTCAAACGGAACTCACAGAGGATTTTTTTCAGGGTTTTGCGCAGGCTGCTCGTGCCAATGTTCACCTGCGCGCGCTTTACGGACGCTCATCGCATCACCAAGTCGAAGCCATCTTCAAGGCCTTCGCCCGCGCGCTACGCTTCGCGGTTTCAAGGGATAAACGCCTTCGCCACGTTCTTCCCAGCACGAAAGGCCTCCTGTGAAGGTCACGCTCATTGATTACGGCGCTGGCAACGTCACCAGCGTCGAGCGCGCGTTGCAGCGTCTCGGTGCGGTTAGCCAGCGATCCACGTCGCCGGAGTGCATTGCAAAAGCTGAAGCGCTCCTTCTCCCCGGCGTCGGCCACTATGCCGCGTTAATCCGCTCGCTCGACGAACGCGCTCTTCGTGCGCCTCTACACGATGCCATTCAACGCGGCGTTCCTTTTCTAGGTGTCTGCTTGGGTCTCCAAGCCCTCTACGACACTAGTGAAGAAGCTCCTGAACTTGGCGGCTTAAAACTCTTTCCCGGCTCTGTTCGTTCTCTTCCGGCCACTGTCAAACTCCCGCACATGGGATGGAACCAGCTCAAGCTCATCCGCCCTTCGCGTCTTCTCGAGGGAATCTCCTCCGACGCGTATTTCTATTTTGCCCACTCCTTCGCCGCTACTGACGCGAATGGCGAATCCGTCGCTCTCTGCAATCACGGCACGGATTTTGCCGCCGTGGTCGAAAAGGCAAATATCCTCGCTGTGCAATTCCATCCTGAGAAAAGCGCCGACGCAGGCGCACGCCTTCTGCAAAACTTTCTGAGGCTCGCCGCGTGAGCCTCGCGCACCGCATCATTCCCTGCCTCGACACGGACGGCGAGCGCGTCGTCAAAGGCGTGAACTTCATAGGGCTGCGTGATGCGGGCGATCCGGTTGCTCTCGCCGCTCGCTACAACGCGGAAGGCGCCGACGAACTCGTCGTACTCGACATCGCTGCTTCACGCGACCGCCGTCCTACTTTTCTCGAAACGATTCGCAGGGTTGCTGCTGAACTCGCCATTCCGCTAACGGCGGGAGGCGGGATTCGATCGCCGGGCGACGCACGCTCCGTTATTCGCGCTGGGGCCGACAAAGTAACCCTGAACACGGCGGCGGTCGCTCGCCCCGAACTCATCTCCGAACTTTCGAGCGAATTCGGCGCGCAAGCCGTGGTGCTTGCGATTGACGCGAAACGCGTCGGCCATCACTGGGACGTCATGGTCCGTGGCGGCCGCGATTCTGCAAATCGCGACGCGCTAGCATGGGCCCAACAAGGCGTCAAACTCGGTGCCGGTGAAATTCTGCTTACTTCCGTCGACCGCGACGGTACGCAACTCGGTTTCGACACGCCTCTCACGGTTGCCATCTCTCGCGCAGTATCCGTTCCAGTTATCGCTTCTGGGGGCGCAAAACTCCCGGAACATTTCGCGCAGATTTTTTCAGAGGGTGCCGCCGACGCCGCGCTCGCGGCCTCCATCTTCCACGACAATGTGCAATCCATTCGAGAACTGAAGCAATTTCTCGCGGCCCGCAACATTGAGGTCCGTCTGCCGTGTTGATTCCGTGCATCGATCTGCAGGACGGTCAAGCGGTCCAGCTAGTACACGGCCGTAAACATGAACTAGCCGTCGCCGACGTTTTCGGCCTACTCGACAAATTCAAATCGTACGAGTGGTTACATCTTATCGACCTCGATGCAGCCATCGGCACCGGAAACAACAACGCACTGGCCCGCGAACTCTGCCTCCGCGCCCGCAAGCGCTATGAATTGAAAGTGCGTGTCGGCGGCGGCATACGAACACGGGCTCGCGCTCAAGAAATCGCCAAGTGGGGCGCGGACCAAATCATCATCGGCAGCGCCGCTTTTCGCGAAGGTAAGATTAACCTTCGCTTTCTCCGCCAACTCACAAGAAAGTTAGCGGCGGCTCGAATTGTGATCGCTCTCGACACCGCAAAAGGTTACATCACGATTAACGGCTGGCGCCGCAAACTCAATCTGCGTCCCGAAACCGTCATGTCAGAGCTCGAAACTTTTTGTGCTGCCTTCCTTTGCACTGACGTAGACCGCGAAGGAACCATGACAGGAGCGAATTTGGAGTGGTTCCGCAAACTCCGTAACGCTACAAAACATCCCATCATCGCCGCTGGCGGAATAAAGACCCGCCGTGAAATCAACTCCCTCGAAAAGATCGGCATGGACGCCGCCGTCGGCATGGCCGTCTACAAAAACCGACTTCGCTAAGTCAATCGTCAATACGCAGCGTGGCAATAGATTTATTTAACAGAGAGGTCGCTGAGATCACAGAGTTCATGGTGAAAACATTGCCGTGTAAATCGACAGGAAGAGTGGAATGCATTCGCGGAACCGAATTAGCCCCTTGCGTCAAACCAAACTTGCGATAGGATACGCACTCATGCGAAAAGCAATCTTGTTGTCTCTGTTGCTTCTGTTTTTTGCGAGTGCGATCCGAGCACAAGAATCTGCTATGCCCGATTCCCTGCTCTTCACCTTAAAGCCTTTGGGAAACAACGTTTACGCGGCTATCGATAAACCCAAGAGCGCCGCCGGCTCGAATGCTGGATTCGTGATCGGAGACGACGGAGTCGTGGTGATCGACACGTTCCAGGACGAAGCTGCCGCTAGACAATTGCTCTCCGAAATTCAGAAGCTCACCAAACTTCCCGTCAAATTTGTGGTCAACACTCACTATCACCTGGATCATGTGACAGGCAACGGCGTCTTTGCGCAGGCGGGCGCGGTGATCGTGGGCCACAGAAATGTTCGCACATGGATTCACACGGAAAACCTGAAATTCTACGGCAAAGACATCAAGCCGGACCAAAAAAAAATGATCGAGGAATACGTTGCGCCGCAAGTCGTCTACGATTCCGAAATCGAATTGTACTTGGGTACGCGGCGAGTTGTGGTGCGCTACTACCCGGGCCACACTGGCGGCGATTCCGTCGTCACCATTCCTGATGCTCAGGTGGTCTTCTGCGGCGATCTCTTCTGGAACAAGACGCTGCCAAATCTTATCGACGGCACGACAGACAAATGGGCAGCGACCGATGCGAAGCTGGCAGCAGAAGCCCCTAAAGCCGCGTTCATTCCCGGTCATGGTGATGTGGGGAGTGCCGCGGACGTTCAGGAATTCGGCGGCTACCTCAACGACTTGCGCGCCATGATGACTCAGCCGGTGAAAGACGGCCTCATGGGCGACGCGCTCATAAACGCCATAATGCCAGGGCTAAAGCAGAAGTACGGCAACTGGAACTTCTTCGATTACTTTGCGAAGCGCAATATTTTGGATATGGCAAAAGAGCTGCGCGGGGATAAACAACTCCCTAAACCTGCCAACTCACAATAGATTCTGTGTTTTGATTTTGTTCTAATTCCCTCGCCAAGCGAATTATTTCGGCAGGCAAAACCGCTTATCTCAGATACGCGTCGGTAATGTATTGCTGCACCATGCGCTGCGTATTGAAGAAGGAGCCGTTGATTGCGATAGCGTGCTGCATGATCTGGATGTATAGCCGCGGCTCTTTGTAAAACATCGGAAGAATGATGTTTTCCAGTTTCGAGTAGAGAGCTTCCGCCTCCTTGCTGTTGTCGGTGGCAATATCTGTCGGGTCCATGGAGCGCCGAGGCTCACCAATCGACCATCCGGTGACGCCTTCGATGTGACCTTCCACCCACCAGCCGTCTAGAATGCTCAGGCTGGGAACACCGTTGAGCGCCGATTTCATGCCGCTCGTGCCGGACGCTTCGAGAGGAAATTGCGGCGTGTTGAGCCAGAGATCGACACCGGAGGTGATTTTGCCGCCGAGATCGAGATTGTATTCGTCGAGAAAAACAACGGGCACAGCCTTGCGTAGCGCCTTCTTCGCTTGAAAGATGCGCCGAATAATGTCCTTGCCTCCGCCGTCGTTGGGATGAGCTTTGCCTGCGTAGATGATCTGGAAATGTCCCGCGTTCTTCGCAATCTGGCGCAAGCGGTCTAGATCAGAAAGAATCAGGTCCGCGCGTTTGTATCCTGTGGCGCGCCGCGCAAATCCAATAGTGAAAACCTCTTCATCGAGACTCAAACCGGTTTTTTCGCGCACGGCTTCCAGAAGTTCATGCTTGGCAATGAGATGCGCAGACCAAACCTCTTCCGGAGGGAGCCCAAGCGCGCTGCGAAGACTGTAATTGTCCTCGCGCCATTGCGCGATCTGGCGATCGAAGAGTTGCTGAAATGGCGGTGAGGTCCACGTTCCAGCGTGAACGCCGTTAGTGATGGCCTCGATCGGTACTTCCGGAAACATCTGGCGCGAAGTGACACCGTGCTGTTTGGCCACGCCATTGACGTATTTGCTGAGGCTCAGCGCCAGGTACGTCATGTTCAAATGAGCGCCGCGAGCCGCCGCTTCCTGCAAATCCGGAAAGTTTTGCTCGGTTTGCAGAGAGCGCTTCACAAGCTCTGCAACGGCAGCGTCCTTCAGATCGAAGAACTTGCTTTGCTGCGGGAAGACGCGAGTTAGATATTCGATCGGGAATCGGTCGTGCCCTGCAGGCACCGGTGTGTGCGTTGTGAAAACGCACTTGGCTCGGACTTTTTCGATGTCTTCACCATTGATGGCTGTGCGCCCTGCTTCCACCGCTTCCTCGCCGAGTAGCTCCAGCGAGAGAAGCGCGGCATGCCCTTCGTTCATGTGATAGCGCGTGAGATCTTCGTACCCGAGCGCGCGAAGCATGCGCACGCCGCCGACGCCCAGCAAAACTTCCTGGCACAGCCGGTAATAAGAATCGCCGCCATAAAGTCCGCCGGTGAGGTTGCGGTCCCATTCCGCGTTAGAAGGAAGATCGGCATCCAGAAAATAGACAGGCACTACAAAGCCGCGTACTCCCTTAGCGTCATAGCGCCAGCAGCGAAGTTCGACGCGCCGATTTTCCAAAGGCACGGTTACGCGCGCCGCTTCTTCCTTAAGAAAATCTTCGACGTTCCACACCACGGGCTCTTCCGTTTGGGTGCCGTCTTCAGAGAGATGCTGAGAAAAGAATCCCCTGCGGTATAGGAGGGATACGGCCACCATCGGGAGACGAAGATCGGCAGCGGCGCGAATGGTGTCTCCCGCGAGCACACCCAAGCCGCCGCTATAGCTCGGCATAGCGTTCTCGAGCGCAATCTCCATGGAAAAATAAGCGACAAAGCGTTTAACTGAATTCGCTTGCGTGGACATCTCTCTCGCTTCTCCGCTGGGCGCAGCAACAGCTGACCAGCGGGAAAAATGGGCAACGACTGACCTTTAATTGTCGGGGAAACGCCGCGCTCAATCAAGCGAGTAGAAAAAATTGGTTGCCATGTGCATTTCTGCACGATTACGAAACCTTATGTAAAGCGCTGCAAGACAGGCAGGAATGCCTGTCTCATTTTTCAACACATCACTACTCTTTCGCCGGCGCGGGACGAGCTTGCGGCGTAGGCCGAGTGAGCAAATCGACGTACTCCTTATAGAACTTTTGCTTATCGAGGTCTTTTTGCACCTCGACAAGGACCTCGCCCATGCCGGGCTGGAGGCCGGGGGCCCAAGCCATCGTGTTTCCATAGGACGCGCCATGATCGACTTCCACATCGACATAGAGCTTTTGCCACTTGGTGATGAAGCTTGGATCGAGCCACGCGACGGCGGCCAGCTCATCCCAGAGATAATTCGCTTCCGCATATTTCGCTACATATTGGGCGGCTGGAGTGGAACTCTTCGCGACCTGTTCGATCAGGCCCTTCTCCATGCGCGTCTTAACGGAAATGTCCACGGTGGTGAGGACGACCCGAGGCCAATGGGCATGTAGTACGGCGTGCGACGCCTCCGGATCCATCCAAAAATTAAATTCGCGCTGCGGGCTGAGGCTGAATTCCGGATCGTCAGTCTGGGGATTCATGCTTCCGCCCATAACGATCAGCTCCTTGGCAAGCTCAGAGAAGTGCGGATCCAGCGCAATAGCCAAGGCCAGGTTGGTCATGGGCCCGGCCGCATATATGGTGACTTCATGCGGATACTGATGAACCACGCGAACCATGAAATGTGCGGCGTCTTCGGTTGCGGGCTTAGTGGTGGGAGTGCCCTCTGGCATGGGCGGCACTTCGTATGGACCGTGAACGGGGTGACGGCCGGCGAAATTCCAAGCGCCCTGATAAATGATCTTGCCGAAGAACGTCTCCCACTTTGCGATGTATTCCTTGGAATTCACAAGCGGAAAAACCGCCCCGGGAACTACCGGAATGTCGGTGCGGCCGATGATTTCGAGCAAGCGCAGCGTATGCTGCACCTCTTCGTCGCGCCAGGCGTCGCCGGTAAGCACGGTAATGCCCAGAACATCGGTCTCCGGCGAATTGATGAGCGTGAGAATGGCCTGCATGTCTGTGCCGCCGGGGCCTGCGCAATCCTGATCGATGATGACCTTGCGCTTCGACTGCGCGTGAACTGACAAAGTAGAGACCGCAGCGAGAAGGGTGAGAAGCGCGAACGGGCGAACCCAGGGCATTGAACATTTCCTTTCCGGAATGGACTGTCAAGAATCAAGTGAGGATGATAGACCAGGCAGACGCCCAGGGCCAACTTATGGTTCCTACGACAACCGGCCCACCAAAGCTGCGGTGGGCCGGTTCATCCAAACTCGAAATGCCGGGTAAACGGCGAGGTTTAGAAAGTAAGTTTCAGTCCAAACTGCACGAGTCGCGGGTTGTTGACCGTTGAGTTGACCGCGCCGAAGCCGAAGCCGTTGACGTCGTTGACGGGCATCCCGAATTGCGCATGGTTGAAGAGGTTGAAGAATTCCGCCCGGAAGTTCAGGCCCATGTTTTCCCAGGGTAGCGCGAATTGTTTGATCACGGAGAAGTCGGTATTGACGAAATCCGGACCGTAGACTGGAACACGGCTCGCGTCGCCGAGTTCACCCTCTGGGGCGTGCACAAAGCATGCTGAGTTAATGTACTGGGTCTTGGTCTGGTTTGCGTAGGGGTTGCAACCAGCAACTTGGTCGGGGCGGTTGAAGTTATTGCCGTTGCCGCCGGTGTTAAAGGCGACGCCAGAAACGCCAGGCCCGTTAAAATTCCCGTTAGCGCTGTCGATCAGGGGGAAGGCGAATCCGGAAGTGATTTTTTCGATCACCGTTACCTGCCAGCCGCCCAACAGCGAATTCGTCAAGTTGCTCCAGTCGGAGCCAAATTTCTTGCCTCTGCCGAATGGCAAATCATAGATGACGCTGGCAGTAAAGTTGTTGTGAAGATCGAGTTGAGACGGGGCCCAATCCAGAGTCTGCCAATTCGGCAGCGGGAAGTACGGCGCGCTCAGCAATGAACCGAGGCCGTCGCTGAGCCCATTGTCGTAAGTATGCGAGTACGTGTAGGCGATCAGCGCGTAAACACCGTAGCGGGAACTCTTGGTCTCGGCCTTCGCTTGAAAGGAATTATAAGTGGTTTTGCCGAGGTCGCCGAATTCCAGAATGGCGTTGAAGTTTGGCGGAGTATAGGGCGAGATGAAAGGAGCCCCACCGGGGGCGCAGCCGAGGGTGTAGCCACTAATCGTGCCGCAACCCGAAGGGCCATTCGTGTCGATGGCGTTACCAGCGACCAGGATGTGGTCGCCACGCGAACCGGCGTAACCAGCGGTGAGCACGATGTTGCCGGGCAACTGTCGCTCAATGTTGACGTTGTACTGCAGCACCTGTCCCTGCCGGAAATCCCGCGGTTGGAAGAAATAGGTCCCGGTAAAGGTGGATAGAGTTGGTGGAGTGTTGAAGATTGGAAATCCATTAGAGATACTCACGACGTTCCCCCCCGGGCCGCAAGCCGGGGTATTGCCGGATGGCGTAGAAACCGGGCATCCCCCGAATTGGAAGATGTCGCCCTCGGCGAAAAAGGGAGGGTTCTGCCAGAGACCCTGCGCGCCCTGGCTCCAAGCGGAATCGTGGTAGATGGAGAAGCCGCCGCGGAGGACGGTCTTGTCACTGCCAAGGAGTTTATAGGCGGCCCCGATGCGCGGTTCCAGAGCCTGCCAATCCATGTTGACGCCAGCTGAACCGCCGATACCATTCTGATTGGCGACGAGGAGTTCACCGGTGGTGGCAAATGCGCCAGTAGCGATGGTGGGCGGAAGGAAATCGGCCATGCGTCCGGCGGCCTCGGTAATGGGCGTGCTCAAATCCCACGCCAGTCCCAGATTGAGGGTGAGGTCTTTGGTGATTCTCCAATCGTCTTGAACGTAGGGACGGATGATTTTCCAGCGACGGCCGGTGACAGGGCCGTTGAAAGTCTGATCGTGTTCCGAGATGCTCACATATCCCAAGCTAAGATCCGCTTCGGGATTACCGGAGAATGAGCCAAGGGGAATCCAGAAACCATCCTGGAAAGCTTCGGCGCCGACGTTCATTTGATTGGCGCGGACGTCAATTCCGACTTTGAACTCGTGCTTGCCGCGAATCAAATCGAGGGAATCAGCGAACGTAAAGATATTGGTTCCACCCTGAAATGGACTGTAGCCGCGATCGCCAAGGGACCACAAGCCGCCGTTGAACAACACCGAAACCAAACCGCAGCTATAGGCTCCCGGGGTACACGTCGCGCTCCCGGGCGCGCCCGTGCAGCCCAGGTTGGCGCCGGGGATGCCAATGCCGGCGAGGTTCGCAGAACTGCAACTGCCCGTGCCCTGAGAAGTGATGTAGTCGAAGATGCGGTTGTAACCAAAACTGAACGTGTTCACCGTAGTAGGTGAAAAAACGTGGGTTTCGCTGAGAGCCACGTTACGGGCGTGATTGACGATGCCCTGGTTGCTGCCGAAGGCGCTAGCCTCGGCAAAACCACCGGTAAAGCCGCCAGGAACGTAGGAGTCGGCATCGTCGTAGCTAAAACGGCCGAAGATAGTGTCGTTGGCAGTCAGGTTGTCATCCAAGCGAATGTCAAACTTCGTTTCATAGAGGCTGCGGACCGGCTGGCTTACGAAATTGAACGACGGATTGGGATTATTAGCGTTGTTAAAGTTCGGCAAGGGATACAAATTCACCAGGGCCGCGCCGAGGGGGTTAATCAAAGCGGCGGGTATTTTGGCGCAGGCAACCCCGGGAACCTGACTGCCGTCCGGGTTGACGGCGGTGGGCGGACCGTTGGAACTGCCAGTGCACTGAAAAGGGGTACCGCCCGTATAGGGGTTCGTTATGGAAGTGGCGGAAGCCGCCTTACCGAAGAGGTCGTTGCTGAAATCTGCGTAGGGCTGCGCAGCGCTCGTGTGCATCGCAGCGGTTGGCACTAACCCAGTAAAAGCGATGGCGTGGAGTTGATCCTTTTGCTCGCCATCGAGGAAGAAGAAAGTTTTATTCTTACGAATAGGACCGCCAATAGAACCGCCGAATTGGTTCAGGTTGAACTTTTCTGGCGTGGTGGCGAAGAAGCTCTTGGCATCGAGCGAGGTGTTGCGAAAGAACTCGAACAAGGAGCCGTGGAAGGCGTTGGATCCGGATTTTGTGCTGACCAGCACGGTCGGACCTGCGCGGGTTCCGTATTCGGCGGAGTAGTTATAAGTCAAGACCTTGAATTCCTGAATGTCATCGATCGAGGAAAAAGTCCCGATACCGCCGGCAGTCAATTCGTTGTTGTCTACGCCATCCAGGATCCAATCGGTGCTGTTGGGGCGCGAACCGCCGACAGATAGCGAGAAAGACCCGCGTGCGGCCACCTCACTGCTTGCCGCGGCCGTGAAAAAACTATTGGGGTTTGTCTCCGCCGTTGCGCCCGGCGTAAGAGTGGCGAGTTGGACGAAGTCGCGGCCGTTCAGTGGGAGCTGCGTGACCTGTTGGGCGTTGATGACCTGCCCGAGCGAAGGATTGGCGGTTTCTACCGTTACGGCGGACGCGGATACTTCCACCGTCGAGGAAACCGTGGACGGAGCGAGCGCAAAGTTCAATTCGCGCGCTTCTTCAACTTGCAGGCGCACATCCTTGTTCTCGGCGCTCTGAAAACCCTGAAACTCGACTCGCACGGTAAAGATTGACGCCGGTAGCAGCGGAATAAGGTAGTGTCCGTCTTCGTCCGTTTTCGCCTGCCGTGAGAGGCCGGTTCCTTGTGAGGTGGCGGTAACTGTGGCCCCGCTGATGGCCGAGCCGGATTTGTCCGTTACCGTGCCCGAAAAACTGCCAGCGGCTTGTCCGTAGAGCGCCGGAGAAACGGAAAGCGCGATCGTACAAACCAACATCAGAAAAAGTATTCTGAACCTCATACGTAACACCCCTTTCGACAACCCCTGTTTACAACGATTGCGCAGCCCCTGCTCAAAATTTGCTATCTCGGATGGAGCTGAAAAAAGTTTCGGCAGCTATTGATTCCAAATACTGTACAGGACCAGAACACTCGAACGAAGAAGAAATCCAATGCAGGGTCATGGCACAGACCGCGGAAACAATCTCTAAGCGAAGCCACGAATGTGAATAAACGTTAACAATCTCCAGACATCCCCCAGTTGCACCCGTGCGCGTAGGCTAGCGTCCGGCCAAGAGAAGTGTCAAGACAAAAGTAAGGTTTGAAAAGAGTTGCGGAGGAAAATATTTCCTGGATATTTTGATTTTGCAATGAATTCAAAATTTTGATGCACAGCGCCGAGAAACAAGCGCCGCAAGCTGCGGACTGAGAATCCACGGTTCCGAAACGGGAATGGCTTCATGTCGGCTATAATCACGCACCGTGTCCGCGAAAAATATTTTGGATGATGTGCGTGTCGTCGAACTGAGCGAGGCGCTCGCCGGCCCTTATTGCGCGATGCTGCTCGGGGATTTTGGCGCGGACGTACTCAAAATCGAGCGCCCTGGAGTGGGCGACCAGTCGCGTGGCTGGGGACCGCCATTTGTAGGGAGCGAGTCTGCGTACTTTCTTGGGACAAACCGCAACAAACGCTCGGTCGCGTTGAATTACGATCATCCCCAAGGTCTCGAAGCGCTGCGGAAACTGATCGCCGCGGCAGATATCTTCATTTGCAATCAACCCTCGCTCGCATCGTTGCAGAAACGCGGGCTCGACGCGGGAACGCTTTGTATGAATCATGCCCGTCTCATCTATTGCAGCATCACAGGATACGGTTTCACGGGGCCTAAAGCGGGGCGCCCGGGCTATGACATCCTCGCGCAAGCGGAAGCCGGCGTGATGAGCTTTACCGGTGAGCCTCACGGAGGTCCGATGCGCTATCCGATAGCGATTGCGGACATGACTTGCGGCATGTACTCCGCCATGGGAATCCTGGCGGCTCTCTATGCACGCGAGAAAACGGGCCGCGGCCAATCTTTGGACATGGCGCTGCTCGACTCCCAACTGACCTGGCTGGCGAATGTCGGCAGCAGTTACTTGAACGCGAACGCTTCGCCAAAACGCTGGGGCAACGCCCACCCCAATATCGTCCCCTACGAAGTTTTTCGTGGCGCGGACGGCCGCTCCTTCGTTGTAGGCATTGGAACCGAGGTGCTCTGGAAAAAATTTGTGCGCTTGATGGGAATCGAGAACGGCATCGGCCAGGACGAAATCTACAGGACAAACGCACTTCGGACGAAAAATCGCGCCAAACTGATTCCGCTCTTGCAAAAGATGTTTGATGGCCACACTGCAAGCGCGTGGCTCGAGCAGTTCTCCGTCGCGGAAATTCCCGCGGCGCCGATCAACACCGTCGAAGAAGCTGTGAACGACGCGCAAACGCTAGCGCGAAATATGATCGTACAACTCGAGCATCCTGCGCTGGGCATGGCGCGCAGTATTGGGAATCCCATTAAGTTTTCCGAGACGCCAGTTAGTTACCGGTTGCCGCCGCCGTTGCTCGGCGAGCATACGCGCGAAGTTCTGCGAGAGCTCGGCTATTCCGCAGAGGAAGTGCGCGCGATGTCTTCGGCGGAGATCTGATGCCTTTCCTGTCCAAATAAGCCCCTATCCGAGCCAGTCTCTGAAACTCTGCTCGTTCTCTACAGGCAGGCCGTGACTCCAAACACGCGAAACGTTTCATCGCCCCGGCGCACTAATTTCAGTACTGCAGAATTTTCTTCCTGTTCTGGTCAAAGTTTGACCCCGCGCGGTATCCTCAAATAAGAAAATCACTTGGAAACATGCGGAGGCATCAAAGATAAGGAAGGAGCTTCCAATCATGAACTCAGGACAAAGACGAACTCGCCTCGCAGGTAGCACAAGACATCGTCTGCCCAATGCAGAAATCGTCGGAGAAGTACCCAGCACGGAATTCCGCGTGACGGTCACCGTGCGCCGGCGCAACGAGCTTCCCTCGATTGAAGCTCAGAGCAAATTGAAGCCCGCAGACCGCACCTACATGACGCGCGAAGAACACGCCGAAAAACACGGAGCCGATCCAGCCGACATTGCAGAAGTCGAAGCCTTCGCCACAGAAAACGGCTTGCGCGTCACGGACACGAACGCCAGCCAGCGCACCGTCACGCTTTCCGCCACCGCTGCCGCCTACAGCAAAGCCTTCGGCGTCGATCTCAAGATGTACCAGTCCGGCAGCGTTGCTTATCGTGGCAGAGAAGGCGACATTCACATACCAGAGAATTTGCAAGGCATCGTGACCAGCGTCATAGGCCTCGACGATCGCCCTTTCGGTAAGCCACACTATCGCATCAGCCGCGGCACAGTTCGCGCGGCGGGCGTTGGCGCGGTCGCCGACAGGGCGACGGCGTCAGCTACGATCCCCACCGGATTCACTCCGCTGCAGCTTGCTTCCCTCTACAATTTTCCAACAAGTCTTGATGGAACCGGCCAAACCATCGCCATCCTCGAACTCGGCGGCGGTTTCCATCCAGCGGAATTGACGACCTACTTCCAGAATCTCGACATCGCCAAGCCGCCAAGCGTGACCGCTGCCACCTATACCAATGGCGGAACAAATAATCCTGGCACAAACGCGCTCGATCCCAATAATCCCGATGTTGAAGTCATGCTGGACATCGAAGTCAGCGGCTCGATCGCGCCGGGCGCAAAAATCGTCGTTTACTTCGCTCCGGATGCCAGCGACCAAAGTTTTCTCGGCGTAATGAACGCCATCATCAGCGACACCGTCAACAAGCCCGATATCGTCTCGATCAGCTGGGGCGGTCCCGAAGACACTGCCACCACGCAATTCCAAAACGAGTTCGATCAGCTTTTGCAATCCGCAGCAAGCCTTGGCATAACCGTCTGCGTCGCAGCCGGCGACAGCGGCTCCGCGGACTTCGCCTCCAACGATCCCAACTGGGACGGCAAAGCGCACGTGGACTTCCCGGCTTCAGATCCCTTCGTGCTTGCCTGCGGAGGCACGCAATTGACCGCCTCCGCCACAGCCATTACGAAAGAAGTCGTCTGGGACGATGGAAAAAATGATGGCACCGGCGGCGGAGTAAGCCGAGTCTTCGCGTTGCCCAGCTATCAACAAAACGCCGGAGTCCCTCCGGCCGCCGATCCCGCTGGTCCAGTAATGCGCGGAGTACCAGATGTCTCCGGTGACGCCGCTCCCGTATCCGGCTATCGCATCCTTTGCGATGGCACGAGTTTCCCTGATCCTTCCCAGGGACTTCCTCCGGTCGGCGGCACCAGCGCTGTCGCGCCACTTTGGGCCGGCCTGATCGCGCGAATCAATCAAGGCCTCGGCAAGCCCGCGGGCTTCATCAATCCCCTGCTCTACGCCGCGCCCGCGAACGCTACGTTCCGCGACATCACGCAAGGGAACAATGGCGACTACAAAGCTGGTACAGGCTGGGACGCCTGCACAGGCCTCGGCACACCCAACGGTCAAAGCCTGCTTCAAGCCTTGACGTCGTGAGTTCTGTCATCTCGAGATCGGTCATCTTCAGATAGGAAACTCGTGTTCTTACCATGTCCCACGCGATTTGGAGTGCGGCAGCTCTGCTGCCGCTTTTCTCAGCGCCTCGCACGCCCCTATCTTGGACGAGGCTCAATAGTTCTTTAACGTAGGACTACTTGGCTGAAATAAAAAACGGACGGTGAGCAGCGATTGAACTATCGCGCCGGTCGCCGTCCGTTGTGCCTAGATCAAACGGCCGAAGTCAATGAAACCGTCTCTAGTCGAGCTTTAAGATCACGCGCATTGAGTATTTCCATCGCGCGCTGGAGCAATTGCTCAAATTCGCAGCGTTCAATTCTCGGACCAACCTGACTGACATTCAGGTTTTGCACAACTGCAACTGAATTTTGTTCCTCTGTAGGAAGACTGCAATGATCTAGGTTCACCAAACACCCCTTGCAAAAGAATTGCCGGACCCTAAGTAGTGCCCAACAGCGTGAAATCGTTTCACGCTCTCTCAATCTTCAGCTAGCGAGCTATTCACTTCCGAACGAGCGCGCGCGACTCTCAGGGTCGGGAGTTCAGGAACCCGAGTAAAGCTGAAACGGCGCCCAGTAGTAGGGCTTTCGGAAAACGCTATCGGAATGCAAGAGCGAGAGCTTTGCCGCACGCAGCGCGGTGGCGGGGTCTTGCCCGTGGCTCAGCCCGTCATATAGCCCGTCCATAAGCTGAGGCGTGGATGTGTCGCTCACTTCCCAGAGAGCTCCAATGACATTGTGAGCGCCCGCGCGCAAGAAGGCCCAAGACAGACCCACAAGTCCTTCTCCCGAGAACGCTCGCGTCCCTGCGCCATTGCACGCGGAAATGGTCACAAGTTCCGCCGAGAGGTGGCGCGTGACGATATCTCGCGCGTACAGCTTGTAGGACTCCTCGTCTTTGTCCTTGCTCAGAATGACGGCGGATTCGAGCGGACGCGAGCGGCTGGCGGTGCCGTGCGTGACGAAGTGGAGGTAGCTATATTGCCTGGAATCGCTGCTGAGGTAGGCGGCGGGCGTTGCGCCTATTCCGGAAAGCACTTTCGTCCGGGACTCCGCAAAATGTCTTTCAACGTCCTTCATCTCATCGGCGGCCTGTACCAGCTTGGGGAAATTGTCGTTTGGTGAAATCGTGTCGCCGACGAGAAAGAGAGTTTTTTCTTTTGGCGCGGCACGCGCTCCAGAAGACGCAAGAAGTGTGAGAGAACTTCCGGTCGATAGCGTTTCGTCCTCAATCCAGTAATGCGGCTTGGGGTCGGCGACAATTAGCGTTTCGAAGTTCAGACCGTAAAGGCTTCCATCGGGGAGCAGGATTACATGAGAGTTGGCGGGGATGAGCTTCTTCGCCGGCTCGATCAGCATCGAATAGAGCTTTTGGCCATCAGGATTGGCCGAGGCCAGGGGATCGCTTATTTTAAGAAGTGCCTCATCGTAGGATTTCACGATCGGCTCGATCTGCGCGGCTGCAGGCAGAGTGAAGTAAGCAGTCTGCTTCGGAGTGATGACCCAGAGATACGACTGCCGTTCACCTAGCCAATAAAACAAGAGGGTGGCCTTAAAGCGTTGCGCGAGCTGCTGAGGCGGAACGCGGAGCGACGGGGTCCTCGTCAATTTGGAAGAGGAATTGAGACCCTCTCCGAGTGTGCGGGCGCGACTCAACTCCGCTTCATTGAGGGCGTCTCTGGGCCTGCCGCGGCGCATAAGGAAATCGATGTACTGGCCGTAGATCGCGATTCCACTGGTAAGAAAACTGAGGCGCAGTTCGTCGTGGTCCACCGACTGCCGCGCTTCTTCGATCGTGCTGATGGCCTGCAAGAATAATCTATCGGCTTCGGTGTATTTCCCTTGATCGTCTTTGGTGCGGGCGAGTCCGGCATAGCAAACCCAACGAAGCACTGGCCCTGCGCTTGGATCGGAAAGGACGCGCTCGTACATCTGCTCTGCGGACGCAAAATCGTTTCTGGTTGTATAAATTCTCCCAGCCATGGCCCAGGTATCTAGAGCGCTAAACTTATTTTGACCAGCCTCTACGATCTCGAGCGCTTCCTGGTTGAATTTTTTCGCCTCGGCATCGCGATGAGTGTGAAGCATGATGTCGGCGAGGGTGTTCAGACAGGTGACCGTGACCTCCGCGTTTTTAGACTCGCGGGCACGTTGCAGCGTGCTGCGGGCCAGGTCTTCCGCCAAGGCATATTGGTGGAGAACGATGTAGGCGTTGGCCATACCTGTAAACCAATACGCAGAACGCCCCGACATGCCACTTCTAGCGGATTCCTGTGCACTCTGCTTGAAGAACTCGAGAGCAGTGTAAAAGTCGCCGAGCTCCGAGTAATTCCAGCCCAGGTTCCCTAAGGTCGTGGCAACGTGATTCTGCATGCCAAAAGAGCGAGCAAGTTGCAGGGCGGTCTGGCCGCGCTCTGCGGCTTGGTCAAAATGCCCTTGGAGAGTGGCAACCCAAGCTAAGCCGACCTGTGCTACTACTTTCTGATCCTCTCGCCCGTACTCGTCCGCGAGTTTCAGCGCCTGCGTGTATTCTCGCTCGGCCTCGGCGTAGTTGCCACGAGAAGCGCTAAGGGTTGCTTGTGCATTCAGCACTTGACTCAGGAGCCGCGGGTGCGAGGAAGCGGCGAGATGCTCCGCTTCGGACAGTTCTGCCTGCGATTTGTCGAACTGCTGCAGGTATATCTGGGCATTACCTTCAAACAGTTTCTTGAGCGTTGGCAGTTCGGTAGAGTTAAGAGAAGCAGGCAAAGGACCATTCAGTACGTCCAGTGCCTCTTTTGCTTCAGATCGTGCAATCAGAATTCGCGCTTTCTGGATGCGAAAGCTCCAATCCCATTGTGGGCTATCCGCGGCGAACTTCGCGGAAGCGAGGTTGACTTGGGAAAGAGCCGTATTGTAATCGCCATGAGCGATCTGTTTTGCGATTTGATCGTAGGCAGCTTGCGGGCTGGAGCGGGGCGCGCAGCCCCACACAGCCAAGCAGGCGGCGAAAATACCGAGCCGCCCGGCAAATCTCACGGGTTGGGCGGCTGCCCGTTGGTATGGCTTGAGCCGCCGCTGCCACCACCGCCGTCGGGAGAGCCCAGTTTGAACCGGAGCATAGTCAGCGCTATCGACCCCGGTGTGGCGACGATCTCTGCTAAAGCAATTTTGCCAAAATGAGGAATGACCAGCCGGTTGCCATGCAGCTTGAATCCCGGCAGCGTCGCCAAACCGGGGTCGACTTCGATTTTTTCGACGAGCGAGCAAAAAGCTACTCCATGCCTGACTACGGCATGTTTATCGCCCTTGAGCTTCTTCGTCAATTGGGCAAAGTTCTCCGAGTCGACCAGTAGATCATGACGGAGCTTCACTTTGACTTCAAATCCGCCGAGCCGCAGGTTTTCGAAATGGCTGCCAAGCGCCATGATGTGCGACTCCCGGTAGTTGCCATCTGCCTCGTACCGCGCGGAAAGCCGGCAAACGATTTTGTCGACGGTGAGAAAATCCAGAACGCAGAGGCCTTCAAGAATGGACGTCGCACTGGTTGTGACGACGGTAGGCTCTTCCCAGCTTCCCGCGACATGTGTCTCGCCGACTTTGAAAGAAGCTAGTCGCGAAACAGCAAAGTCCTCGACGCGCGAATGCGCAAAGCCCCCAATCGGCGGGAGCGATATAGACGCTTGCGCGGCAATCGGTACGTCCACGGGACGGACAAAGTGGGCGCTGAAGGCATGGCCTCCTGCATGAAAGTGGTAAGGGACATCTTTCGCGGTATGGAGCATAGGGGACACCTCAAAAGAGTAGTATTAAATCGGGACCCAATAGTCATTCATTTACGGAACAAATTCAACAACAAACGATTTCTGAGCAGCGGCAGTTTGATTGTCCGTCTGAGCAGACGTCTGGCCCTTGAAAATCGCGATGGTGTAGCGGCCCGGCTTCAAGGACCCTCCTCTAATGATGCGGGTAACCGTGTTCTTTGCCTCTTCGGCAGACACGGTGAAGGTTGCCAGAACTCTACCGGACTCACTTTGAATTTGGCAGGTATAGCCGGTCGAAGAATTGCCAGGCATGTCCACTTCAAGCCGAAAATCCTCGCGAGCGCCCACGGTGATCTTCGGAGCTGAGGTTCCCTCCCCCCGCGAATCTGCGGACAGAAGTGAGAAGGACTTAGCGCCTTCCCCAAGGACCACGCCTGGCGAAGCCTGCTTCAGGTTAGGAATCGTAACGCCGTTCTGATACCCAATGAACAACAGAAGAGCCGCAAAAACGGGAACCGCGAACGCGGGCCGCAACCATGCGAACCAGCCCAGAGTGGTTGGCGAAGCCGGAACAAAGCCTTTTGCATCAATAGTTTCCGACACTTGTTCGCGAGAGACTTGTCGCGCGCCTTCCATGAATGCCGCAGTGGCCTTCATCTCCTCGGCGCACGCGGAGCAATCAAAGAAATGCTCTTCAAACGCAGCATGCTGTTCTCTTGGAAGTTCCCCAAGGAGGTACTTCTCGGCGGCTTGCAGACGCACCGCTTCGTTATGATCCATATTTGTCATTGTTTGTCATCCACCGATGAGTAGTGCAGGAGGGGGCCAGTTCGTTTCAAGTTTCCTCCCCATCAGACCGCATTCCAGGGCGGCCGTCCCTGTCTTTCTCATACAAAACCTTGAACTTATCCTTGGCTCGGTGGAGCAACACCCGCAAATAATCCCGGTCTACACCAAACTGCCTGCAGACCTCATCTTTATCCTTCTCCTCTAAAAAAAAGGCTCTAAGCAGTTCGCGGTCTTTTTTAGGTAGATCCTCGATGACCTGCCGAACCCGATCCTTCATCTGTTTCGTGACCAACATACCTTCTATGTTCACGGCGTGGTCAGGCACTTCAAGGTAAGAGTCATCCCAGGGGCTGGTTCGCGAGGAGGCCCTGTAGAACTCGTGCAAGACGTAGTTGCAAGTGGAGTTAACAAACGCGCCGAAGCGCTCTGGCTGCCGAATCCCATCCTTACGCAGGGTAACCAACACTCTTATATAGGTTTCTTGGCGAAGGTCTTCGACGGTTTCCGAGGCGAGCATTCTCGCCCGCAATTTGATCCGCAGGAGTTGATCAAAATACGTCACAAAATGCAGCTCCGTCGAGGGGTCTCCCTCGCGGAGGCGCTCCACGTATTCCCTGGTGAATGCGAAGAGTTCCACGTACGCCTCAGTTTTATTGCCGACGAGTATAGCCGCGCCATCCACCCGGAGCAATGGTTCCCATTTTGGCGCGAATCGGTGAAACGAATTGCGTGCCAGCTGCACTATTGGGTTGTAGGAACCCATTGAATGTTTGGGCGTCCTGCGGCGAAGGGACGGTTCCCCTGTCCCCCGCGTGTCCCACCAGGGCGCATCCGAGTCGGACCTGGACCCACGAGGATGCGCCTCCCCCCTTAAAGGGGAGGACCATTGAAACTGGAGGCTCCGTGTCACGTTTGTTGGAAACCCACAGTATTTCCACTCCCATATCTCGGAAATTCGATCCGAACGGTCTGAGTACTAATGCGCGCACACTTGGTATGTGCTACACCAGTTCTCGTATCACGGCGCTCAGCATTGAGTTTGTTGCCAAGCCCGATGAAGCACACAAGATCCACGCCGCTTTGCCAGCGGCGATCGATGGAGCGCTGGGAGAAGTTGCCGGTTTCGCCGGTAGTTTCGTAATGATCGCAAATCACGAAGCACGCCTGGTCACGGTTGTCACACTCTGGAGTGGAGAAGACCGTATGCAGCGTTGCAGCGAAAACGTGCGCTGGGTTCGGGCTTTGCTGGCTCCCTATCTGGATCGATGCCTGCGCGTCCAAACGTTGGCCGCCTATGCGCCCGCCGTGGCGCGAGCTGCGCGAGAGTTCGGAGCGTCCTGCTCGGAGGGAGCGATGCAATCTGGGCTGAACGAGGAAGCCGCGCTGTGTGTGGCATGAGTAAAACTGACAGTGACGTTTTCGGCACCGTTCCATAAAGGTTGCGGCAACGGCTGAGTGCCCTCGCAACGTCTAACTCTATGGGGGCTTGTATAGAGAGGATAGTGCGGGCGGTACGGGAGTGAAGAGTTTTGAGTTAGGGGCCAAGTCAAAGATGTTTGAAGACAAGATCTGCGCAGTGGATTTTTGTGAGGGGACCGCAGTTACATCAATGGCTCAGCAGGATTTTTGCCTGAACCAC
>Ga0210391_10000719_pt1 | contig 32598 bp, 32 predicted proteins | sample IncBWC12OmetaG_FD_160573 | JGI IMG/M metagenome (GOLD analysis project Ga0210391, IMG submission 160573) | Forest soil microbial communities from Barre Woods Harvard Forest LTER site, Petersham, Massachusetts, United States - Inc-BW-C-12-O ... | reverse complement strand
TCGGCGCTACATTAACGCCCTACGTGGGCGCCGCCTACGCCACCGATCAGGGGGAAACACTCCGCGAAGGACTGAACAATTGGATCCGCACCAGCAAGGCCTACGACGCGGTCATCGACTTCGACGCAGCGGTCGAGGACCCCTCCAATCCGAAACAAATCCGCCCCTCATTCAACCTACGCGACCACCTGCATCCGAACGACGACGGCTACAAAGCCATGGCCGCCGCCGTCGACCTGGCGCTGTTCAAATCCAAGTGACCGTCGGGCTGGCTCGATGCTGTGGGGATCGGCGGCCGCGGACGCCCGGCAGAATTTCTTGGCGAGACTCGAGATATCGCCACAAGCGCCGGTCGCTGGAATTCCTCCCACTCACTGCCAAATAAAGGCATGCCGCAAACCCGTGCTATCTGAAAAAAGCCCCCCGACCGCTCCGCTTGAATTGATCCGCCGCGGAACCGTTCCCAGGTTGGTGAGCGAATACTCGAGCTGCGCGGCGCTCGGATCATCCAACACCACAAAGGAACCATCCGTATTGCGGACGTACCCGTGGTTCACCGTGTTCGCGTCAAAAAATTCTCCGAGGATGACGCCGTTGTCGTTGATTCCGTCCGCAATCGACCCGTTCACCCCCGCGGTTGGCGGATCGAACTCCGTGAATGTCCCATCGCTATTTCGTATATAACTGTGGCTCGTCGCCAGCCCGCCCGCGATTCCGGTCGTCACTCCGCCCACGATCACTCCGCTCGTGTTCATATCGAAGGCATACGTTCCTTCTGTGGACGCTGTGCCTGCTCCGGTTGCGTCGAACAGCGTGATGGTCCCGTTCGCATCGCGAAAAAATCCATGGTGGACCGTGTTCGTGTCGAAGTAATAGCCGGCAATTTGTCCGCTGGCGTTGATCCGGGTCGGAAAAACGCTCCTCACCTGGCTCGCATTTCCGGTGGGATCAAACAGCGTGTAGGTTCCGTCCAGGGCCCGCACGAATCCATGGCTGCCATTTGCGTCGAGTACCCCTCCTGCCACCGCGCCGTCGTCGTTGATCGAAAAGGCGTCGGAGCCGGTGCTGTTCGGCGGATCGAACTCCATCAGGGTGCCGCCGGCGGTCAGCGTGAAACTGTGCAGGATCCCCTGCGGATCGGAATAATAGCCGGTCGCCTCGCCCGACGCGTTCATGGCCGTAACTTCGGTGCCGAAATTCTGGGTGGTGCCGGCTCCCGGCGCGTCCACCGTTGTGATCGTGCCCGTGGAGTTTCTTACAAACCCGTGAACCACGCCAATTGGGTCGATGAAATAGCCGAATGCGCCGCCATTGTCGGCAACTCCCAAGCCAAAGGTTCCTTGCGGTGCCGTCCCGTTTACTGCCTCAGCGTCGAAATTCGTGAACGTGGGCGGCGGCGGTGGCGGGGGATTCTGCATTCCCGAACCACCGCCGCAGCCCACGGCGAGCAATCCGACGAGCGGCGCCATAGAGATCGCTGAGCGCACGAACGCTAGAAGTTGACCGCCACGAAAACAAAGCTGGTTATTTGCAGTGTGGTTACGAAACACGCCGGCCCTCCCATTGAACCACGTTTGTACGTACCGAATCGGGTACCCCGGTTGGCGGGAAGTATACCCAAAATTAGGCGGTTGTACCTCGCGGTACCTCCGGGCACCGTCAGCGGCAGACCGCCGGCGCGCGAAGGGCCCCTCAAAACGCTCAGGGTTCTTTACACAACCTCACCCTTGCACTCTCCCCGCTTTCCTCTAAGATGGTTCCGTGAATTTTGGAAAGCGATCGTCGAAAATGCAGTCCAATTCTGGCGGCCCCGGCACCGACCCCATGGTCCACGAACCCACATGCGCGATCTAGCCAATCTCGCGATTGAAACCGCCAGGCGCCGCGGCGCTTCCTACGCGGACGTTCGCGTGATGGACATTCGCCATCGCGATATTTCGACCAAGAACGGCGAAGTCGGCACGCTCGCCGAATCGGAATCGCTGGGCCTCGGCATTCGCGTGATCGCGGGAGGCGCTTGGGGATTTTCGTCCACCGACCGGCTGACCAGTGAAGGTGTGCAAGCCTGTGCCGCCGAAGCCGTCGCGATCGCCAAAGCCTCCGCGCTCGCCAAGCGCGAAAATGTTTCGCTCGCGCCCGAGAAAACCCACGTCGACACCTGGCAGAATCCGTTCCTGAAGGATCCGTTCCGCATTCCGGTCGAAACGCAGATCGGGCTGCTGCTGGCCGCCGACAAGGAAATGCGCCGCGTGAAGGGCGTTACCGTCGCGGAAGGCTCCATGTCGTTCCGCCGCATCGAGCAGCTGTTCGTATCGAGCACCGGCTCATCGATTCATCAGGTGAAAATGCAGTCGGGCGCCGGGATCGTCGCCACGAGCTTCGCCGGTACGGAGATTCAGAAACGCTCCTATCCCAACAGCTTCGGCGGCCAGCACATGCTCGAAGGCTACGAGCTGATCGAATCGCTCGACCTCGTCGGCAACGCCGGCCGCATCGCCGAAGAGTGCGTCGCGTTGCATTCCGCAGCGCAATGCCCGGAAGGCCAGCAGACCGTGATCCTGGGCAGCTCGCAGCTGGGATTGCAGATTCACGAATCCATCGGCCATCCCATCGAACTCGACCGCGTGCTGGGAATGGAAGCCAATTTCGCTGGCATGAGCTTCCTGACCACGGAAAAGCTGCGCACCTTGAAGTACGGCTCCGATATCGTGAACGTTGTCGCCGATGCGCGTCTTGAGCACGGCCCCGGGCTCGGCACGTTCGGCTACGACGACGAAGGCGTCTCGGCCCAGTGCACGCCGATCATCACCGACGGCCTTTTCACCGGTTACCTGAGCAGCCGCGAAACCGCCGCCTCCATCGGCGAGAAACGCTCCGGAGGGACGGTCCGCTGCGAAAGCTGGAATCGCCTGCCGATGATCCGCATGACCAACATCAGCATCCATCCCGGCACGTGGAAATACGACGACCTGATCGCCGACACCGACGACGCGATCCTGATGGAAACGAATCGCTCCTGGTCCATCGACGACAAGCGCTACCATTTTCAGTTCTCGACCGAAATCGGTTGGGAAATCAAAGGCGGCAAGCAGGGCCGCATGATCAAGAATCCCAGCTACAGCGGAATCACCACGGAATTCTGGAACAGCTGCGACGCCATCTGCTCGCGCGACTACTGGACGTTGTGGGGCACGCCCAACTGCGGCAAAGGCCAGCCCCAGCAGGTGATGGGCACCGGCCACGGCGCCGCTCCTGCACGCTTCCGCAACATCAAAGTCGGCGTCGCCTTCGCCAAATAACCCATCGACCATGGCCCATAAAAACGCCCAGCCCTCACGCAAGGATCTTGAGAGCATTGCCGAGAAAGTGCTCAAGTTCAGCGACGCGGAAGAAACCGAAGTCGACGTCGGCTCCAGCACCGACGCGCTCACGCGTTTCGCCAACAATACGATTCATCAGAACGTTGCCGAGCACACGCTCGGTATCTCCGTCCGCGCCGTCGTCGAAGGCCGCACCGCCCGTGCTACGACGAATAAGACCGACGACGAATCGCTTCGCCGCACCGTTGCCGCAGCCATGACGCTCGCGCGCAACCAGCCCAAGAACCCCGATCTGCTGCCGCTGATCGGCAAGCAGAAATACCAGAAGGTCTCGCGGTTTTTCTCCTCGACCGCCGGAGCCACGCCCGAAGATCGCGCCAGGTCCGTCACGCGCGTCTGCAAAATGGCACATAAAGCAAAACAGACGGCCGCCGGAATCTTCGCGAGCGGCGAATCGCGGTCGGTGATGGCGAATTCGCGCGGACTCGTCGCGCACTACGAGCAGACGCGTGCGGAGTTCTCCGTCACGATTCTCGAAGCGAATTCCTCCGGCTGGACCAAAGCCAATTCGCCCGATATCCGCAAGCTCGATCCGGAAGAACTCGCCGAGAATGCGGCCCGCACCGCAACCATTTCGCGAGAGCCGCGCGAAATTCCCGCCGGGCGCTACACCACGATCCTGAGCCCGGCCGCCGTGCTCGATCTCGTCGGATTTCTTTTCTACGATTTCGCCGCCACCGCGGTCCTCGACAAGCGCTCCTGCCTCACCGGCCGCCTCGGCAAGAAAGTCTTCGGCGACAACATCACCATCTGGGACGACGCCTACCACCCGCTGCAAAGCGGCCCGCCGCAGGACGGGGAAGGCGTCCCGCGCCAGAGAGTCCTGCTGGTCGACAAAGGCGTGCCGAAGAACCTGGTCTATTCGCGCGCCACGGCCAAGAAAATGAAGGCCAAGCCCACCGGCCACGGTTTTTCGCTGCCCAACGAATACGGCGAAGCGCCCATGAACCTGGTTTTCTCCGGCGGCAATAAGACCACCGAAGAGATGATCAAAACCACCGAGCGCGGCATCCTGGTCACGCGCCTCTGGTACATCCGCGAAGTAGATGCCTACGAAAAAATCCTCACCGGCATGACCCGCGACGGAACGTTCCTGATCGAAAACGGAAAAATCGCCGGCGGCGTCCGCAATTTCCGCTTCAACGAAAGCGTTATCGAGATGCTCGCGAAGGTGGACATGATGGGCATCCCGGTACGCGCGGCCGGGGAGGAATCCTTTGAAATGGTCGTGCCGCCGATGAAGGTCAGGGACTTCCACTTCAGCGAAGTTACGAAGTTTTAGCGGCCGCCGGTCGCCTAGGCCCCCTAACCCATTGTGGCGAAAGGGGCTTTGGCGGCGGCGCCTGCGCGCATGCGGCCTGGGTCTTTTCCAGGGGTTGCTCCGTAGTACTGCTATGGCCGCTTCGATTGCGAGCGTTTGGGAGGGCCCATTGGGAGTCGACGCCGCTATTGTGAAGCTTCGGCGCGGCGACCCGGACGCGCTCGCCACTCTGATGGCGCGCTATCAGAACCGCATCTATCGCTATTTGCTCCGCCTGGTGCGGCAGCCGGCCGACGCCGAGGATCTTTTTCAGCAGACATGGCTTCGCGTAGCGGAAAAAATCCGCAGCTTCGATACTTCGCGAAATTTCGACGCTTGGCTTTTCACTCTGGCGCGCAATCTGGCCCTCGATCACCTGCGGCGCAAGCGGCCGACGAGCCTCGATGGGCCCTCGAGCGGAGATTCGTCCGGAGACACCATGGCTTCGAGGCTGCCGTCGCCTGGTCCCGGGCCGTTTGAGCAGTTGCTGGCGGGCGAGCGCGCCGGCCGGCTCGCCGTCGCGCTGGAAAGTTTGCCGCTGAGCTATCGGGAGGTGGTCACCTTGCGGTTTGAGGAAGAGATGAAGATCGAGGAAATCGCGCTGGTGCTCGCAACGCCGGTTGCCACGGTGAAATCGCGCCTCTACCGTTCGCTCGCGCAGCTTCGCCAGATTCTCGGGACGAGCGCAGGCGGCGAGGTGCGCGCATGAGCCGCTTGGACGAACACGCCGAAATCCGCGAGCAGATGCCGCTGTTTGTTGCCGGAGCGCTCGAGGCCGATGCCCTATCGCGCGTCGCGCTGCATCTGGCCACCTGCGCCGATTGCTCGGCCGAGCTCGAACGCTGGCAGCTGATCACCGGCGGACTCCGCCGTTTGCCGACACCGCAGCCTCCCGCGGCGCTTTTCGAGCGCACCCGTGCGCTGGCCGTGGCGCGGCTGGCAGAGCATCGAGACGACCGGCGCAATCGCACCGCGCTGGTGCTGCTGATCCTTTTCTCGTGGGCGGTGACTCTGGCGGGCTGGCCGATTTTTCGCTTGGCGACCGGAGGACTGCTTTCGCTGCTCGACGTGAATTTCCGGCAGACCTGGCTTCTGTTTGTCGTTTTTTCCGTGGGTACGTGGCTGGCGGGCGGCAGCGCCGCGGTGTTGCTCTCGCTGCGCCGCCAGCGGGAGGGGAGACTCGCATGAACGGCTCTCGAACCAACCGATCGATCATTCCCCTGCCCGTGTGGGTGATTGCCATTCTGGTGTATCTGGGGATCTTCATCGGGCTCATCTCGATCGCCATTCCCCAATTTCCCAAGACGACGGGTCTGCCTCGCGGCGGGCAAATCGCGCTGGGGTTGTTCGCGGCGGCCATCCCGGCGCTTTACATTCTGCTGTTGGGTTACATCTACAGAGATGCCGAGCGGCGCGGAATGCGGCAATGGTTATGGGTGCTGCTGGCGATCTTCATTCCCAACGCGATCGGCATCATTCTCTATTTCGTGCTGCGCGATCCGCTGGTGTTTTACTGTTCGTCATGCGGTGCGTCTGCCAAATCGACGTACACGTTCTGTCCGAATTGCTCGACCCCGTTGCGGCCCACCTGCACGCAGTGCGGACACGGCATCGAGCGCGGATGGAAACACTGCCCGAACTGTGGCGCCCCTGCGCCGGCCGCAAATCAGCTCGTGCCAGCCGGCACACCCCCGGCTCGAGGTCCGATCCAAACCTAGAGGATTCAGGGGGGAATTGCGGCGTCGTGCCATCTCTCGTTCGCGGGGCTAGTTCGTGAACTGCAGGCTCGAGATGGCGCGGGCGATTACGTTCTCCTGGATTTGAACCAAGTCGTTGTCGGCGCGCGTCATGCCGAAGATCGTGAACAGCTTTTCGCCGCGAGGCACGAGCACCACCACTCCGGACCAGTCGTGCTGATCCACGCTGCCGCGGAATCGGTGTTCGGTGGCGGCCGCGCCGGAAACGGTTATCTGCTTGTCGTCGAGCGGGCGAAAATTCGACATCACGTCGCGCAGGCGTTTTTCGGTGGTGTCCATGTCCGTCGCGAGCGATTTTCCGGCTGGCTCCTGGCCGATCAGCAGGTAGGTCATGTCGTCGCCGGTGCCCATCGCGGTAATGGCGCCGGGCAAAACCTTCGGGGCCGTGGCGATCACGTCCCAATCCGGCGGTTTGTACATGTGGAAGCGATAGGTTTCGTTCGTGTAGGTGTTGCCGACCACGGCTTCCTTGATCGGTTCGGGCGCGGGCGGCTTCGGCGGCGCGACGGGAGCTGCGTCTGCGCTCTTGGCGACGGGCGCTAAAGTGGATGGCGCTGGAGAGGCGGGTGCTTTCACCGCCACTCTTACCGGTGTCGGCGCAGGAATCGCAGCCGGAGCAGAAACGGGCGGCACAGATTTCGCGACCGGCTGGATCCTTCCGGCCGGGTCGGAATCACTTCCCGCCATTGCGGGAAGCGGCGGCGCCGAAGATTTCACGGGTTCTGATTTGGCTGGCTCCGGTGCTGGAGCTTTCTCAGCCGGCGGATCGGGAGCCTTTTCGGCAATGGCCTTGGGCGCGTCCGACATCGAAATCGAGACGACCTGGTCTTTTTGTACGATGGCGAAGCCGTAGCTGGTCTTGACCTTGAACGCTTTCTCCTCGAATCCGACGATCGTGCCGGAGATTATCGAACCGTCCTTGAGCTTGATGTCGTCGGCGCGCACGGCATGCGGTGAGACCAAAAGGGCGCCCAGCGGCCAGAGAATCAGCAGGGACCATCGAGGAAAGGCTCGGCGCTTCATAGGATCAGTATGGGCGGGAGCCGGCGGCGCGGCAAGAGCGCCGAGCGCCGGATTGCCGGGTTAGTCAGCATTATTTCTTGTGGCGAGTGCGCGGGCCGGATCGCGTTGGCGAGTCGGAATTCCCAGGGAGGGCCGCCAGCTTCCGCTGCAACTCTTCGAATTCCCGCTCGAGCACCCCCAGCTCCCTCGACGCGCCATCGAGCGTGCCGAGCCGGCCCATGGCCTGCAAATTGCGCGCTGTTCCCGCGGCTTTCGGCGCGCCGATGAGCGAAAGGGAGCCTTTCAGCGCGTGTGCCGCAGCAGCCAGTGCGCCGGAGTCTTTTTCCTCGACCGCTCTCCGCAGGACGGCCATTCGCTTCGGCGCGTCCTCTAGAAAGGTCTTTATCAGCGTGCGCGCGATCTTGTGATTGCCGCCGGTCGCGCGATCGAGATTCGCGTTCAGGCTCTCAACCGTCAATTCGCCAGGTTCCATCCGGGCAGCGGGGTTGGCAGGCGCTCGCCGAGCGAGCACGGCCAGAACGCTGAACAGTTCCGCGGCGCGGACGGGCTTGGGGAAAAAAGCGTCCATGCCAGCCTCCAGGCAGCGCGCTTCGTCTTCCTTTGTGGCGTTGCCGGAAATACCGACGATGATGGGGCGGCGTTCGCCCTGTTTGGTGGCCGCGACGATGGCGCGCGCGGCTTCCAGTCCGCTCATGCGCGGCATCTCTTCGTCCATGAGCACGACTTCGAATTGTTCTTTGGCGATGGCGGCGAGGACTTCGCGCCCGTCGAGCACGGTCGAGACGGAATGGCCGCCACTGCTCAACAGCTCCGTCAGCAGTTCGCGGTTCGTGGGATCGTCGTCGGCGACAAGGATGCGCATGGCTGGGCCCCGCAGCACCAGAATCGTATCGTACCCACGCGGGCGCAACAATCATTGATCGAGGCGAGTTTCGGGCCCGGGGACCGCGCCGCAGGCGGCGGATCAGCGGTCGAGAAACGCGCGAAGGCGCGCGTGGCCGGCGCGACTGACGGGCAATTGCACGCCGCCCGAGAGCACCGCGACATGCGTATCTTTTCCGAAGGGCTCGATTTTCATGACCCGCTCGAGGTTCACGATGTAGGAGCGGTGGATGCGGAGAAAACGCGAAGGATCGAGCGCCGATTCGAGGCTGGAAATCGTCTGCTGCTTCAGGTGTTTTTTGCCGCCCGAGACGAGCGCGACATAATCGTCCTGCGCCTCGGCGTAGTCGAGTTTCGCGACGGGGATGATGAAGACGCTCGTACCGTCACGCACGGGAATGCGGTCGAGATACTGCAACGGTGGCCGAGCGCTGGCGGCCAGCTCCATGGCGGCGACCGGCGCGGAAGGCGTTTTGCCGGAGAGGCGTTCCTCGGCGCGCGCAAGCGCGGCATGGAATCGCTCGGCGCTGACGGGTTTGAGCAGATAATCAACGGCGTGGACTTCGAAGGCCCGGATCGCGAACGTATCGTAGGCCGTGACGAAAATTACGGCGCGGTTTGCGCCGATCAGCTCGAGAACTTCGAACCCATCCAACTTCGGCATTTGAATATCGAGAAACAGCAGGTCCGGCTCGAGTTCGGCGGCGGATTTCACGGCCTGGAAGCCGTTGGCGCACTCGGCCACGATTTCGATTTCGGGATGGTTGGAGAGAAATTCGCGGAGAACCTGGCGCGCCAGATCCTCGTCATCGACGATCATGGTACGAATTCTCTTGTCCGGTTCCACGGTCACGATACTCGCTCCTTGTTTTCGACCGGCAAACTGATGGAAACGCGAAAGGTCGAGCCGTCGATGCTGGTCGAAAATTTCGCGCGATTACCGTAGCGCGTCTCTAGGCGCTGGCGGACGTTCGCCAGGCCGACGCCACTGCGGCGGCGGGGAGGCGCGTCGGGATCGAAGAGGTTTTCGACGACGATATCGAGCTCACCGTCGCGGCGGGCGGCGGACAAGCGGATCCAGCCGCCTTCGATCAGATTGGCGATGCCGTGGCCGACGGCGTTTTCGACCAGCGGCTGGAGCAGCAGGGGAGGGACCTGGGTGCCGAGCGCTTCCTTTTCGATTGTTTCATCCATCTGAAGACGCGCGCCGTAGCGGATTTTTTCGACGGCGAGAAAAGCGTGGATCAGCGATATTTCTTCTTCCAGAGGAATCGCGGCTTTTTCTCCCAAGCCGAGTGTGCGGCGGAGGAAATCGCCGAGCAGGATGCACATCTCGCGGGCTTTGACGGCGTCGGAGGTGGTGAGCGCGCTGATCGAATTGAGGCTGTTGAAGAGGAAATGCGGATTCACCTGGGCTTTCAGGGCGCGGAGCTCCGCTTCGCGGGCGAGGACACTGGCCTGCATCACGCGGGCTTCGGCTTCGCGCGAGGCTTCGACCGCGAGCAGGACGTAGTGGAATCCGACGGCGAGCAGGTAGAGCAGGACGCCGGTGCCGAAGATGAGCGGATAGTCCTGGGTGAGTTGCGCGCTGATTCCGCGAAATTCGTCAAAGCCGGACAACATTCGGCCAAGAATGCGAGTGGCGACAAGCCACAGGGCGCTGGCGACGGCCGCGCCGACGACATGGGTGAAAAGAAATCGGGAGATGCTGGAGCGCTCAAGCGGCGTGGCCATGCAGGGATACCAGGCGGCCAGGCAGACGAACGCGTACAGCAGGCAGAGAATCGAGGAAACGGTTACGGCCTCGAACCAACTGAGGTTGCCCGGAACCGCCAGCAGGTAGGCCAGCATCCCCGCGAGAGGAATCCATCCGAGGAGGTAGAACAGAAGGCGCCGTAGCTGGGTGAGTATGGGATGCATACGGGCGTCAGTTCTTGATGTTCAAGCCCCCAAAGATGGCCACGCCTTTGATGATGATTTTTTTCGTGGGCGAAACAGGGGAGCCGTCGGGATGGGTGGCGCCCGGGGGCACAGGGTCCGGGTGCCAGGTGCGATCGCTGCAGCCTCCGAAAATTCCGACGGTTTCCATCACGACTTCCCAGTTTCGCGGAACGCGGACGTCGCCTCCTCCGAAAATGCAGACGACTTCGATTTCGATTTGATTGCCGGCCATATCCGCTTCGGTGAGGTCGATTTCGAAGCCGCCGAAGATGGCTACGACTTCGCCGCCGCTGAAATTCTTGGCGATGATTTTGTTCTTTCCGCCCCAGAAAATGTTCACTTCGTTCAGGTGCGGCGCGCCGGTTTGAGAATAGTTGCCGCCACCGCGCCAGTTCTCATACATGCGCTCACCGAATTCGTCCATGCGTTGGCCGAACTCGTGCATGTGCTGCCGGAATTCATCCTTGTTTTTTTCGACCTCGGGCCAGCGCCGGCCGGTCGGTTCGCCTGCAAAATTCGATCGGACCCGCGAGGGATCGCCGACGTGAAATGACGAAGTCGCAGCGCCGGTAGCAGTCGCTGGCGGCGTCGCGCTTGCTCCCGGTGGGGGGCCCGGAGTTGAAAACGGCGGCGGGCCCGGAGAAGGCCCGGCTACCGCTTCGGGCGCAGGGTCGACGGGCGACCCGGACGGCCCAGGGGTTCCGGGCGGGACATCGATCGGCGGCCCCGCAGGTGGCGGAGGGTCCGGCGGCCTGTTGTCCCAGTAACTTCGTGCCTCGTATCGTTTGAGGATGAGCAGAATTCCGGCGCAGATCAGCAGTACGGGCCAAATCGTGTCGAAGCGAACGTGGCTGAAGCCGAGCTCCTCGGCCTGGAAAGAAATGCCCAGAAGAAGCAGGAACCCGCCCCAGAACCGCCTGCTCAAGGACTGCGCGTGAACGAATCGGTGGTAACCGAACCAGATGAGAATCAGGGGCCAAAACAGAAAAATTCTGCCGGCGTCGAGGATGCCGACGCGATCGAGCAGCAGGATCACACCCAGGCCGAGAATCACCAGCCCCACGATGAAGTGGTTCTGGGACGGACGCCGGTATGGATTCGGTTCGGGCAAGGAACTATTCCCGCTCGCGATCGCGGCGGCTGGCCGCGGAGCGCTTCGAAGGCATCAGCGCCAGCAAAATTCCCAGGCCGCCAACGACCAGCACGAGCGGCCAGAACTGAAACACGGTCGCCAATTCCGGGACGTTGAAATGCGTCACCAGAAGGTTCCAGGCGGATTCGACGATTAACATCGCGGGCCAGAGGTCGCGTGGGTTGAGCTGGCCGTAGCCGAGCATGCCCAATTGAAACACACTTCCCAGAAAAATCAGCGCGGCTGCCGGGAGCAGAAGTGCCACTCTCAGGGTCCTGCCAACGGTTACGAACTGGGGTTTCGCGTCCGTCATCATCATGGCCATCGCCTCCTGCGTGATTTCGTGGCTGAACATGGCGGCAGAGTAGCGGGTACGCGGGGAGGCGTCTCGGGCTATTCGGCGAATGGCGGCGTTTTACCGGCGAATGACGGCTACCAGGGAGTTCCTGCGTGGGGAGAAACGGGCTACCGGCGAACAGCGGTCGCGGGGGCTTCGGCCAGGCGGCTAAAGCGACAGGCCCAGCCAAAAGGCGGCAACGACTACGCCTGCCAAAAGGAGCATGAAACGGAGGCCCTTCTTGCGGACGGCGAGCACTAGGATGGTCATGGCGAAAACAAGGAAGGCGATGGCCGGCCAGCTGATGTGCGAGCCGAACGCGCCGGCCGCGATAGCAGGATCTTCGCGAATCCAGATGCTGAATACGGCCGCGGCGGCGGCCAGCGGTACAGCGATCAGTCCGCCCAAGGCCATGCCCTTAGCCCATTCGGGCACGACGCGGGCCTTGTTCGTGTCGCGCCAGTCAAACCACGTTTGCGCGACGACCACGCCCACGAGCAGCAGCACAAACAGCGCCACGAATCCTCCCAAGTCCCCAGCCGACCCTATACGCCTTCGCCTGCCTGAAGCCAAGCGCAATCTGCCTACCAAAGCGCGCGCCAGAGCGGCCTGCGTGCGCGATTCTATCTGCTGATTACACAGCGGGATAGTGGGGACGCCGTGCGGCAGAGGGCCGCGGCGCGGGACTGGGTCGAAAGATAGTACTGCGTTTGGAATAAGTAAGAATGAATTTGCATAACTGGTTCAGGCGGAGAAAGCTAGGCAGGCTTAGGCGTAATGGTACGCCGTTTCGCGCATTGGCGTTCTCACAACTCTGCCGCCGGGACGAAACGGCCGGTTTGAGCGAATCTGGTACGATGTTTGGACACCATGCGAGCCCCTTGGATCGTCGCGCATCGCGGAGCGTCCGGCAGCGCGCCGGAGAACACTCTGGCTGCATTCGAGCGCGCGGTGGCGCTGGGCGCGCAGTTTATCGAGACCGACCTGCATTTAACCCGGGACGCGCGGTTCGTCGCCATTCATGACAAAGCGCTCGAACGGACGACGAATGGCCGGGGAGCGGTGCGCGACTACACCTTGGCTGAATTGCGCGAACTCGATGCGGGAATGTGGTACGACCGTCAGTTCATGGGGCAGAAGATTCCCACGCTCGAGGAGGTTCTCGGGTTTGCGCGCGAGCACGACGTCGTTTTCTATCTTGAGATCAAGTACGACTCGGCCTGGGGAATGCATCATGCACTTGTGGCGGCGCTGTCCGGAGCGGGGAACGCGGCCCGGACCGTGGTGATCTCGTTCGATCCTGGGACCGTCGATGCGCTGCGGAAGCTGGACGCATCGATCATGACCGGGTTGCTCGTAGAAGGCCCGAACCGCGATTTCGTTCGATCCGCAGTGGACGTGGGGGCGCGGCAGCTTTGCCCCCGGGCGGACCTGATCACCGGGGAGCTGGTAGCGCAGGCTCATCGCTCGGATCTGCACGTGGTCACCTGGACCGTGAACGAAGTGGCGAAGATGAATTCCGTGATGGGCGCCGGCGTCGACGGCATCATGACCGATGTGCCTGACCGGCTCCGCGCGATGATCGAAGACAAGAAACTCACCGCCAGCTAACCGCGCAGGTCTCCCTGCCGAGTCTTGGCCCGCTCATCGGGTTTCATCGCGTCGAAGATTGCGCAGAAGTGCGCGAGGGAGAGCTGTTCGGCGCGGGCGTCGGGGGGCAGACGATGGGCTGCCAGCGTTTCGTGGATTGTTTCATCCGGTGCGATGGCGCGCAGATTATTGCGAAGCGTTTTTCGCTTTTGGCTGAAGCAGAGCTGGATGAATTTCAGGAATTTCTCCTCGTCCTTGATTCCGAGAGAAGCGCGCTCACCCGGCAGCGTCATTTCCACCAAAGCAGACTGAACCTTTGGCGGCGGGCGAAACGCGCCCGGCGGAATTTTCAGCGCGATTTTCGGCCGCGCGTAGAATTGGCAGGCGGCGGAGAGATATCCGTACTCGCGGTGGCCGGGGGTGGCGACGATTCGCGCGGCGACCTCGTGCTGCATCACGATGTGGATCGAGGCGATCTGGTCTGCGACCGCGAACAGCTGATGAAGGATCGGAGAGGTGATGTAGTAGGGCAGGTTGCCATAGACGCGGAATCTTTCGCCCCCGGCGAGCTTGGCGAGATCGTGCTTGAGCACGTCGCCCGGCACGATTTCAACCCCCGGCCAGTCGGTCGGCCGCTGGGCGACGTTATCCTCTAGCTCGGCCGCCAGGCGCGCGTCGGCTTCGATGGCGATCAGACGGCGCGCGTGCGGGGCCAGATGACGCGTCATTTCTCCGTGGCCGGGGCCGATTTCGATCCAGACATCTTCTCGGCCAACCGGGAGCGTTGCGAAGATTTTTTTCTGCCAGCCCGAAGCGCCCAGAAAATGCTGGCCCAGCCGTTGTCGCGCCATAGGTCGACGAGTGTAGCAACGCGCGTGTGGGCCCGATAGCAGTAACGATCTCAGGGCCTCGGGCGCTTGCGGGCTTGACCGGCGCAGGGGCGTTCGCTAGCGTAGATCTTCCAGCCGAAATGCCGTGAAAATACTATTCGTATCCTCGGAAGGGCTCCCTTACTCGAAGACCGGTGGGCTTGCGGACGTGGTCGAAGGGCTGCCGCGCGCCTTGACCGCGCTGGGACATGAGGTGGCGGTTCTGCTGCCTCGCTATCACGGAAATAAAATCGGGTCGGTGCTGATTTCGAGCGTGAGCACGGCGCTGGGCGACAAGATGCGGTTTCCCGCCATCGTCGAGGCCGCGCCGGTGAAGGGCGTCCGGTATTTCATGGCGGACGATCCGCCGTATTTCAACCGCGCGCAGCTCTACGGCGACAAGAACGGCGACTACGTCGACAACGCAGAACGCTTCGCGGAGTTTTCGCGCGTCGCGATTGAAGTGATGAAGAGGGTGTGGCTGCCGGACGTGGTGCATTGCCACGACTGGCAGTCCTCGCTGGTACCGGTGCTGCTGCGCTCCCAACACGCCAGCGATCCGGTGGTTCGCTCGCTGCCGGTGATCCTGACGATCCACAATCTCGGTTATCAGGGCCTGTTCCCGCGGTCGGCGATGCGCTCGATCGGCTTGCCGGACACGCTCTTCACCATGGATGCGCTGGAATTTTATGGCAAGGTGAATTTCCTGAAGGGCGGGTTGATTTTCGCGGACTATCTGACGACGGTGAGCCGCCGCTACGCGAAGGAAATCCAGACACCGGAATTCGGCGCGGGGCTGGAGGGCGTGATCCGCAATCGCGGCGACCGGCTGGTCGGCATCCTCAATGGAGTGGACTACGGCGCGTGGAACCCGGAATCGGATCCGCTGATCGCGCAGAATTATTCGGTGCACAATCTCGAGGGGAAAAAGGAGTGCAAGAAGGATCTGCTCGCGGCGTTCAAGCTGGGGGAAGAGAATCTCGAGCGGCCGCTGCTGGGGATCGTCTCGCGATTCGTCGATCAGAAAGGATTCGACCTGATCGCGGACATCGCCGCGGAGCTATTGAAAGAGAACCTCGCGCTGGTGGCGCTCGGCAACGGGCAGCCGGAGTACGAGAAACTGTTCAGGGGCCTGGCGGACAAAAATCCGGCCCGCGTAGGCGTTAAAATCGGTTACGATAACACCCTCGCACATAAGGTGGAGGCGGGGGCGGACGTCTTTCTGATGCCGTCGCGCTACGAGCCGTGCGGGCTGAATCAGATCTACAGTCTGCGCTACGGCACGGTTCCGGTGGTGCGCGCGACGGGTGGGCTGGACGACACGATTCAGAATTTCTCGTCCAAAACGCAGCAGGGAACGGGTTTCAAGTTCGACGAGTACGACCCGGGAGCGCTGCTGGGCTCGATTCGGGCGGCGCTAAAGGCGTTCCGGGATCCGAAAGTGTGGCACACGATTCAAGCCAATGGCATGGCCAAGGATTATTCCTGGAAGGCCTCGGCCGTTGCGTATGTCACACTGTATGAAGCGGCTAAGCGGGCTCGAATCCCAAGAAGTGTTGGATCATCTAAGTAGAGACGCATGGAACGGCCTGCGGGCCGGATACTGGCAACCTACGAGGACACCATGTCAGACATTCTCAAAGCCGTAACTGACGCAACCTTTCAAGCCGACGTCATCGAAGCGAGCAAGACCCAGCCCGTGGTGGTCGATTTCTGGGCCGACTGGTGCCGTCCGTGCCACATGTTGACGCCGACGGTCGAAGAGATCGCCAAGGAACATCAGGCGACGGTGAAGATCGTCAAGCTCAACGTGGACGAAAATATGAACGTGCCCGGCAAGTACAGCATCCGCGGCATTCCGACGCTGCTGGTGTTCAAGGACGGGCAGGTGGCGGATCAGATCGTCGGCGCACAGCCGAAAGAAAACATCGTCAAGATCATCCAGAAACACACAACGCCGAATTCCTAGGCGCGATTCCGCTCGACACCAAGACTGCGATTGTGACCCGCCGACCCGGGGTTGAGGCTGGCGACGTGCGAGGTGGTGTGCTAAAAGCGTGGACCATGGAGCGCGGGTGATGAGGCAAGCGCAGTGAGTGCTGGCGGCAACGGCGAGAATGCCGGCGCGGCAGGCTCCGCGACTGGGCTGCGAAAAGCGTGTCCGGTGTGCGGTGCGAGTTTTGGCTGCGCGGCTCCGGATCCGACTTGCTGGTGCGCGGACGTAAAGCTCGGCGCCGAAGTGGCTTCGGAACTGCGCACGCAGTTTTCCGGATGTCTCTGCCCGCGGTGCCTGGCTCTGGCGGCGCAGCGTCGGACCGGCGCGCCGCGCGGCGGCGAAAATCCGCCGGGAAATCCCGCACGATAATTGACGAAGGGCTCCTTCCACTGTGAGTCATTCCGAATCCGACGGTTTTAGGAGATGCCATTGGGCGCGCAGTCCGCTGATGGCGCGCTACCATGACGAAGAATGGGGAGTGCCGCTGCACGACGATCGCGGGCTGTTCGAATTTCTGATTCTCGAAGGCGCGCAGGCCGGGCTCAGCTGGGAATTGATCCTTCAGAAGCGCGAGAACTACCGGAAGGCATTCGACCGTTTCGATGCCGCGAAAATTGCGCGCTACGACCAATCGAAAATTCGGAAGCTGCTCTCGAATGCCGGAATCGTCCGCAACCGGTTGAAGATTTCGGCCGCGATCGGCAACGCCCGGGCGTTTCTGGCCGTGCGGAAGGAATTCGGCAGCTTTGACAAGTACGTCTGGTCGTTTGTGGGCGGCAAGCCGATAGAAAACACCTGGCGTGCGGGGCAGCGGGTGCAGTGCACGTCGCCTGAATCGGACGCGCTGAGCAAGGACCTGAAGAAACGGGGTTTTCGGTTCGTCGGCTCGACGATCTGCTATTCGTTCATGCAGGCGGTTGGTATGGTGAACGATCACACCCTCGAGTGCCAATTCCGTAGAAAAGCCGCTCGCGCGTCATAGTCCCCGAAATTCGAAGTGTCGCTGCGGGGCCAATCCGGTTTTGCCGATCGAGCTTTGACAATCGAGCTTTGACACTTGACTTTGAGCATGGGAGAAGCCATGTTATTTGACTTTACTTACGGGGTGGACAGCCCCGGGCGAGTGTGAAAAAGAAGGGGCGCGCGCATTGAAGGTCCGGATCTGTTTTCACGACAAATGTTTCGACGGGGCCTCGTCCGCTGCCATTTTTTCGCGCTTCTACCGCGAGCGCATCGATCCTAAGGCGGAGTTTCTCTACACCGGGATGACGCACAAGGCTTCGGCGCCGTTTGAGGACGGCACCTTCGACGGCGACGAAAATGCCATCGTCGATTTTAAGTATTCGAGCTCGCCGCTGCTGACTTGGTGGTTCGATCATCATCAGAGCGCATTTTTGAAGCCCGCCGATGCCGAGCATTTCAAGCAAGACCACTCCGGCAAGAAATTCTACGATCCAACTTACAAATCCTGCACGAAGCTGTTGGCCGACGTGGCCTCCTCGAAATTCGGTTTCGACGCCAAGCCGCTGGCGGACTTAATCAAGTGGGGCGACATCATCGACGGTGCACAGTTCGCGTCGCCGGAAGAAGCCGTGGGTCTGAAAGAGCCGGCCATGCAGCTGGCCATGGTGATCGAGGCTGCGCCGGAACCGTTTCTGGTGCCGCGCATTATTCCCGAACTTTCCGAACTGCCGCTCGCGGAGATGGTGCAGCTGCCGCTGGTGAAGAACCATCTGGGGCCGCTGCTTGAGCGGCACAGGCGCTCGATCGACATCATGCGCGAGCGCGCGGATTTTCGGGGCGGCGTGATCTATTTCGACGTGAGTGATCTCGACCTTGAGGGCTACAACAAGTTCGTGCCGTATTATTTATATCCGGACGCGCTCTATTCGGTGGGCGTCAGCGCATCGCCGGCGCGCGCAAAGGTTTCCGTGGGCACGAATCCGTGGAAGGAAATTCCGCCGCACGTGAATCTCGCGTCGCTGTGCGAAAAATACGGCGGCGGCGGACACGCGCGGGTAGCCGCTATTTCGCTGGGGCCGGGGGATCTGGTGAGGGCCCGCGAAGTCGCCAAGGAAATCGCCGCGACTCTCCGCGCTAAATAGATGACTCTCGCGAAATCGTAAGTTTTCGCGCCCACGACGGGAGCGGTGGCGCCGAACGAAGGGAATTCGCTCAAATGATCGGCCTGATCTCCATTATCGTGCTCGGCTTTTTTCTGGGGATGCGCCACGCTACCGATCCCGATCACGTCATTGCTGTCACCACCATTGTGGCGCGGTATCGAAAGATCAGCCACGCCACGCTGATTGGCGCGTTTGGGGGCGTGGGTCACACGCTCACGATCCTGGTGGTGGGAACCGGAATCATTCTATTCGGTTGGATCATCCCGAAGCGCGTGGGACTCTCGATGGAGTTCTCGGTTGCTTTGATGTTGATTCTTTTGGGAGTCCTCAATCTGACGGGCCTGCTTCAGTGGATGAATGACACATTTAATCGGCAGCGGATTGTCAGGATCGGGTGCTACTCATGGCGAGGACACGGGCAATGGCGATAACGTTCCATTCCAGAAAATCGGTTCGCGATAAAGATTCGCATGCGTCCGCACACGCACGTTTAGGATGGCTCGACCGCCATTGTGGCCGGCTGGGTTTGTATCAAATGGCGCGGCCACTCGTCGTGGGGCTTGTGCACAGCCTGGCAGGCTCCGCGGCTGTCGCACTTCTGGTGTTGGGCACAATTCAGAATCCAAAATGGGCTGTCGGGTACCTGCTTGTGTTTGGGATCGGGACGATTGCGGGAATGATGTTCATTACCGGAGCCATGGTGCTGCCTTTTGCATATGCCGGCAGGCGTTTTTCGCGCCTGAATCACGGGCTGCGCATCGCGTCGGGCCTGATCAGCGTGGCGTTCGGGCTTTTTCTTGTATGCGAGATTGGTTTCGTAAACGGTCTCTTCACCAGTCATCCAAGCTGGATACCTCACTAATTTATCGAACGATTCTTCAGTTCACATCCCTTCCGGTTTGTCTTGAGCGAATGGCTAAATAGTTGTAGTCGCTGCTGCTTTGCCAAGTTCGACTCAGTTGCGAGACCAGCTAAGGCAGTGTAAAGTTAGAAGATAAAAGCAAAAGTCATTTGAAATTAGATGGGCCGGTAGCTCAATGGTAGAGCAGCTGACTCTTAATCAGCGGGTTGTAGGTTCGAGTCCTACCCGGCTCACCACTTTTTCCGCGTAACTAACTGCCAGTCAAACAGTTGAGTCGCCCGGTCGGTAGTACGGCCGGACCGATTTAGGAACATCTGGGAACACAACCCCTGCGACTCGCTCGACCGCACGCCGTTGCGAGTCCGGAATTGCGTGCATGTATGTGTGGAGCGTCGTTTCCAGATCCGAGTGGCCGAGAATCGCCTGCACGGTTTTCACCGACTCGCCCACCACACCGAGCAACGTCGCGTTGTTGGGTCGGAAGGAACGCCACGAAACTCTGCTGAGCCCGATGCGGTCGCAGGTTGGTGCGAGCACTCGGTTGTAGAGGTTCTTGGAACTGAGTGGCGTTCCCGTCGCGGTGCAGAAGACCAGGTTCTCCGGACCGGTTCGCTTGCACCTGAGCTTGTGTGTCTCGAGGTGCTCCCACAGTGAATTACTCATCGCGACGACGGCGAGGTTGCCGATTGCGTGCAGATCCAGTTCTGTGGTTCAGTGCCCCTGAACTGTACGCCTCGTATTGTCACGGAAAAGCGCGTGGACCGTGGCGCCGTAGACCGTCTCGCGGATACCGCCGCGATAAAGCTCAGTATGAAGTTAACCGGCACGTTCGTTTGATTTCGAAAAGCGTGATACGTTACCGACAACGAGTGCCGCTGCTCGAAGAGACGGGAGAAATTCTTGACGAAGGTCAGAAAAAGTCTAGGTGTGGCGATGATCGGGCAAGGATTCATGGGTCGTGCTCATTCCAACGCCTTTCACCAAGTCAGCCGTTTTTTTGATATTCCCTACGACCTCAAGATGAGAGCGATCTGCGGGCGTGACCGACCCAGGCTCGAGGCTATGGCTGCGAAATGGGGCTGGGAAAACACCGAAACCGAATGGCATGCCATCATCGAGCGAAAAGATGTGGACATCGTGGATATCGTCACGCCGAACTATCTTCACGCCGAAATTGCAATCGGTGCAGCCAGAGCCGGCAAGATCGTTCTGTGCGAAAAACCACTGGCGCGGAATCTGACGGAAGCAACCTCGATGGTAGAAGCTGCCGGTCGTGGTCCGAGTCTCGTCTGGTTCAACTATCGGCGCGTTCCGGCGATTGCTCTTGCGAAATCGATTGTGGCCGAGGGCCGTCTGGGCCAGATCTATCACTATCGGGCCAGCTACCTGCAGAGTTGGGGTGCCAACCCGAGCGTGAGCGGCTGGCGATTCAACCGCGAGAATGCGGGATCGGGCGCGGTGGGCGATCTGCTGGCGCATCTTGTGGACATCGCTCTGCTTTTGAACGGCCCGATGTCGGAACTGAGCGCCATCACGCACACCTTCGCTCCCGGACGGCAAGTCGATGATGCGGTTCTGGTTCAGGCACGCTTTCACAATGGCAGCATCGGTACGTTTGAGGCCAGCCGGTATGCCATCGGTCGGCAAAACCAGAATGTATTTGAGATTCATGGATCGAAGGGAATGCTGCGGTTCGACCTCGAAGATCTCAATCGACTTGAATTTTTCGATGCGCAAGGATTACCGCATCTCCAAGGCTCCGCCAATATCCTGGTAACCAATCCCGAGCATCCTTACGTCGGCCATTTTTGGCCCCCCGGTCACATCATTGGATACGAACACACCTTCATCGCCACATTGGCGGATTTCCTGACGAACCTAGACGCAGGCCAGCCATTTCACGCCGACTTCGCCGACGGGCTCGAGGTGCAGCGTATTCTTGACGCGGTGGAGAAATCCTCCGAGCAGCGTTCCTGGCTGCCTCTCTAAAACAGGCCCCGGCGGAACAAGCCTGGGGCTGGCGGGAGAATACACTCTCCCGCCGCTCGTAGACATTCAAGAAATTATTATAGAAATCCACTATACCCTTCGCCGTGCACGGGCTCACCATGGCGGCGAATCCGGGAGCCGCAGGTCCAGATACAGCACACTTCGCCTGTTCGATGCCGCGTCCCGATCCACGAGCCAGGGTGAAACGGTGAACGAGAGGCCCGACAGCCGCTTGCGTCTCTACACTCGCGGCATTGTTGTTTTTCTGACTGTGTTCGCCTTTTCGGTGAACGTCTCGTCGGTAGGGCTGCAGGCGCAATCCGCTCCGGCTCGGTCCACCGTCGCGATCACCGCACCGCTCACGGTTTCGAGCAATGCTCACTATTTCAAGGACGCCAGCGGCCATCCGGTGGTGCTGAACGGCTCACAGACCTGGAATACGTTTCAGGATTACGGAACCGGCGGCATTCTGCAGCCTCTGGATTTCAAAGCGTTCATCCGTTTTCTCACCGGGCACGGTCAGAACTTCACGCTTCTATGGACGGTCGAGATGCCGAAATTCTGTGCGCTCGCGACGACCGAAGGGACGCCTCCCGATTACACCGTCAGTCCACTTCCGTGGCGAAGAACAGGCCCGGGCACCGCTGCCGACGGAGGGTTGAAATTTGATTTGACGAAACTCGATCAAGGATTTTTCGATCGGCTCCGCCAACGTACCAAGGCACTCGGTGACGCGGGCATCTACGCGGGGATTTATCCCTTCACCGGTGAGTATCTGCTCAAGTACCGCTGTTCAGGCGACGGATATCCGTTCACCGGTGCGAATAACGTGAACGGCATGGACGACGGCTACCGGGAAGGGCTGACTGGCACTTCCTCCATCACGATGACCGCCCCGAATGAGATCACGAAATTTCAGGATGCTTACGTCGAGAAGATGATCGACACGCTGAACGATCTGCCGAACGTACTGTGGATCGTATCTGAAGAAGGCCCCAGCAACTCGATGTGGTGGAATCAACACCAGATCGCACATATCCGAGAGTATGAATCGACGAAGCCTTATCAGCACCCGATCGGTATTGCAGCACAGATGGAATCTCCCGACAGCGCGCTCTACAACTCCGCGGCGGATTGGGTGGCTCCGCAAGTACGAGTATCGCCGCTTTGGTCGTGCGGGGACGGAAAGCCCGCGTGCAAGGTGAACGTCAACGACAGCGACCACACCTATTGGGAAATGTGGAACGAAACCGCTCAACAGAATCGGAATTGGGCCTGGGAGAACTTCACGAACGGAAACCAGACCCTTTTCATGGATCCCTATCTGGTGTACTACCCGCGCCAGAATCGGAACCTGTGTCAGGGGCCGGTGAAGGGAATCTGCTCCGGTCTGGATGCACGCTGGGACAATCTCCGGGATAACCTCGGGTACGTTTTGAAATACTCGCGCAGGCTTAATCTCGAAGAGGTAACGGCGCGTGGCGGATGCACATCGACTCGGTGCGGCTCGCTCTGCTCGACCGGATATTGCGTGGCCCAGACACCTAGCGCCGGCGCCGAATATCTGGTGTATGCGCCCGACGGTGGCACATTTACGGTCAACCTGTCGGCCATGCCGAGCTCGCGCAAGCTAGCGGTTGAATGGTTCAACCCGTCGACGGGAGAGCTGATGACGGCCGATCCGGTCCCGGCCGGCTCCTCCGCCGAATCCTTCACGGCGCCCTTTGCAGGAGACGCTGTGCTCTACCTCGTGGATACGAACGGACACGCGACTTCGGCCAGCCGCCAGGTGGCTGGCACACGCTGAAGCGGATCGGAGTCTGATACGTGAAGCTTGACGATCTCGATACGCCGGCACTGCTGCTGGACCTGGAGGCGATGGAGCGGAATCTTGCGAAAATGGCGGCGTTTTTCGCGCAGGGGCCAACCCGTCTGCGGCCACACTACAAGAATCACAAATCTCCGGTCCTCGCCCGTCGCCAAATCGATGCCGGAGCTATCGGGATGACCTGCGCGACTCTTTCCGAGGCCGAGGCCCTGGTATCGAACGGAATTACCGACATCCTTCTTTCGACCGAATTAGCGGGCGAACCGAAAATCAGAAGATTCGTCGACCTCGCACGCCTGGGGGAGTTGAAGGCGATCGTCGACAACGCGAAGGGCGCCGCCGCTCTCGGAGTGGAAGCAAGAGCCAGGGGCCAGGCGCCGCAGGTTCTCGTGAATATCAATGTGGGACAGAACCGCACGGGAATCACGCCAGGGGAACCCGCTGCCGAGCTAGCCCAGAGGGCGCGCGCGGAAGGTCTGAATGTCCACGGTCTGATGGGCTATGAAGGCCACCTGGGGCATCTGCCAGACGGTCCCGACAAGGAAAGAGCGTACGGCGAGGCCATGAGAACTCTGATGGACTCCCGATCGTTGGTTGAGGCCCGTGGCATTCCTGTCGAAATCGTCAGCGCGGGCGGCACCGGCACCTACAGGCTTTCGAGCCGATTCCCGCAAATCACAGAGTCGCAGGCTGGTTCGTATCTGTTGATGGATACGAATTACGCCAGCACCTGCACAGACTTTGACAAGGCGCTGACGGTGCTCGCCACAGTCATCAGCAAGACCGGCGAAGAGCGCCTGGTGGTCGATGCAGGACTGAAATCCATCAGCGGCGAGTTGGGCATGCCGGTCCTGAAATCGAGAGACGGCCTGCATTTGCGCAAGCTGAACGCCGAGCACGGCGTCATCGATATCGTGGGTCCGCATGCATCCTTGGACGTCGGCGACAGGATCGAGATCTGGGTGCAGTACAGCGACGCCACGGTAAATTTGCACGACTGCATGTACGGTATTCGAAACGGAAAAGTGGAAGAAGTGTTCACGCTTCACGGATGATATGCGCCGCCTGCCGGACTATCTCGAAGGAGTTGTCGACCTACACGTTCACAGCGCTCCGGACGTGGATCGTCGGCGCTTCAACGACTTGGAACTCGCCCGGGAGGCCCAGCGCGCCGGCGTAGGGGCGATCTTGATCAAGTCTCATCAGAACTCGACGGTCGAACGTGCCTGGCTCGTGGCACAGTGCGTTCCGGGAATTCGCGTTTATGGCGGTCTGGTTTTGAACGAAACGGTAGGGGGACTCAATGTAGCTGCCGTTCGTCTGGCGATTCGTCTCGGCGCCCGGCAGATCTGGATGCCGACCCGTTCGGCGCGCAACCACCGCGAACACGAGGGCCTGACGGGCGGAATTCATATTCTTGACGACGAGGGACGCCTGTTGCCGGTGGTCGAAGAAATTCTGAGTGTGCTGGGCCGGAGCGATTGCATCCTGGGCACGGGACATTTGAGTCCGCAGGAATCTTTCGTCCTGATTGATGCGGCCCCGAAGGCCGGGATAAGAAAAATCCTGGTCACGCATCCGGAATGGGGGCCGACGTACTACTCGGAGGAAGCCCAGAAGGAGCTGGCGGGACGGCCCAACGTCTATTTTGAACGCTGCTTTGCTTCGACGGCGCATGTTTGCGGCCGAGTTCCGTTCGAGACGATCGAGCGAGCGATCGCCGCGACCGGGATTGCCAGGACGATTCTTTCAACCGATTTGGGCCAACCCGAAAATCCGGAACCGGTCGAGGGCCTTCGGCTTTACGCGGAAAGGCTGCGCATCACAGGTTTCTCCGTCGATGACATACGAACGATGATGCGGGTGAATCCGGAATCTCTGCTGGTTCCGGGCTGATCGGAATGCGAACTGTTCCCCGAATCGAGACCGACAGAGCGATGCGAGGCCCCGGACGTCGACGACGAGAAAGCGCTCAAGTGCGTGTCTGCGGTGGTGCCGAGCATGTTCCAGACGGGTTTTCGAATTCGTTTCGGTGTCGCAGGGGCCGGAACCACCTCCTATGTCGATCGAATGAATTCGCGCCTCGATCCTGGGCACGAGAGTGAAGGAGACAGAGTGGCGACGATGAGCAATCAGGGAAAGATCGCACTGGTGACAGGCGCGGGAAGCGGCGTTGGACGGGCGGCCAGTCTCGCGCTGCAGGCAGAGGGCTACACCGTGGTGCTGGCAGGGCGCCGCGCCGGGGAACTCGAGCATACGGCGAAACTGGGAAATTCCTCAGGTGGCGATTTGCTGCCAATTCCTGTGGACGTGAGTGACCCGGACTCGGTCAAGTCTTTGTTCGAGCAACTCGCCAGGTCCTGCGGACGACTCGACGTTCTGTTTAACAATGCCGGGACCAACGTGCCGGCGACACCGATTGAAAGTCTTACGCTCGAACAATGGGGAGCGGTCGTGGGCGTCAACATGACCGGCGCTTTCCTCTGCGCACAGCAGGCCGTTCGTCTGATGAAATCGCAAAGCCCTCACGGGGGAAGAATTATCAATAATGGTTCCGTTTCGGCGCACGTACCAAGACCAAATTCCGTTCCCTACACCATGACCAAACATGCGATTACCGGCCTGACGAAATGTATTTGTCTGGAAGGGCGCAAGTTCAATATCGCCTGCGGCCAAATTGACATCGGCAATGCCGCGACGGAAAGCACTCAGGCCATGGCCAGCGGGGTTCCGCAGTCCAGCGGAGCGATTATGGTCGAGCCGCGCATGGATGTACGACATGTCGCCGATGCCGTCCTGTACATGGCCAATCTTCCGCTAGATGCCAATGTCCTGTTCATGACGGTGATGGCGACCACGATGCCTTTTGTCGGGCGGGGCTAGCCGCGGTTTTCCAGAGACGCTGGAGGGGAACTTTCTTTAACGGGGAAGGAGCCGATGAAGACATATCGCATCGCCACGGTCCCGGGGGATGGCATTGGAAAGGAAGTCGTGCCTTCCGGCCGCCGGGTACTGGAAGCGCTGGCCGAGCAGGAGAGCCAGTTTCGTTTCGAGTTCGAGAATTTCGATTGGGGCGCTGACTATTATCGCCGGCACGGCGAAATGATGCCCGCAAACGGGCTTGATTCCCTGCGAACAAAGGACGCCATTCTTTTCGGCTCAGCTGGGGATCCCGGGATTCCCGATCACATCACGTTGTGGGGACTGCGGCTGAAAATCTGCCAGGGACTCGACCAGTACGCCAACGTCCGCCCCATCCGAATTCTGCCAGGCATCGACGGGCCCCTGAAGCGCTGCAAAACAGAGGATTTGAACTGGGTGATCGTACGAGAGAACACGGAAGGGGAGTATTCCGGCGCAGGCGGCCGCGTGCATCAGGGCCATCCCATTGAGGTCGCCGCCGATCTATCCGTCATGACGCGGGCGGGTGTCGAGCGGATTCAGCGCTTTGCTTTTCAGCTGGCGCGTTCTCGGCCCCGCAAGCTTCTCACGGTGATCACTAAAAGCAACGCGCAGCGGCACGCCATGGTGATGTGGGATGGAATTGCCGCGCAAGTCGCCCGGGACTTTCCCGACGTCGCCTGGGACAAGGAGCTGGTCGACGCGGCCACGGCGCGGATGGTTAATCGCCCCGCGTCATTGGACACCATCGTCGCTACCAACCTGCATGCGGACATCCTCAGCGATCTGGCGGCGGCGCTCGCGGGCAGCCTGGGTCTCGCACCCACGGCCAACATCAACCCGGAGCGCCTCTATCCTTCGATGTTCGAACCGATCCACGGGTCCGCGTTCGACATCATGGGCAAGGGGTGGGCAAACCCGATTGGTACCTTCTGGTCCGTGGCGATGCTCCTGGAACATCTGGGCGAAGTGGAATCGGCCAAACGCGTGATCAAGGCGGTCGAGTGCGTCGCCTCAGAACCTTCGCTGCACACGCGCGATCTGGGAGGTATGGCCACGACTTCCCAGGTAACGGATGCGGTTTGCAGCCTGATTACTGCGGGTAGCCGAGCTGATTTGACTCAAATCTGAAGGGCGGATCTCTCGATGCGAAGACTGTACATTATTATCGCGCGTTATCCGGGTTTCCTGGCGTTTGCCGTATCCGTCGGCCTCCTGGGGCTGGTCCCGACCGCGCTTCTCTCGCCCTCCGCGAGTGCCCAGCAGGAGCACCCACCGCTCGCAATCGGCTCGCCGGCTCCGGAGTTCTGCCTTCCGGGGACGGACGGCAAAACGCATTGCCTGAGAGACTACAGTGCGAGCAAGGTTCTGGTCGTGGCCTTCATTTGCAACCACTGTCCCACCTCGCAGCTCTACGAATCGCGCATCAAGCGGATTGCAGCGGATTACATGGCCCGGGGCGTGGCACTCGTCGCCATTCAGCCCAATCATCCGGATGCGGTCCGGCTGGACGAAATGGGTTACACCGACGTGGGCGATTCGCTGGAGGAAATGAAGATTCGGGCGCAGTTTCGTCAATTCAACTTTCCCTACCTTTATGACGGCGCGACGCAGAAGGTGGCAGTGACTTACGGACCATCGGCCACGCCGCATCTGTTCATTTTTGATTCTGAAAGGCGCCTGCGGTACGACGGGCGGGTGGACAACAATATTCGCGAGGCTCTCGTGACCCAGCACGACGCGCGCGACGCCATCGAAGCTTTGCTCGCCGGCAAACCGGTGTCGATCGCCACGACGCCTTCCATTGGATGTTCGACAAAATGGATTTACAAGGTGGCCGGCCGGACACAAGAAACGAATGAGATCGCACACGCGCCTGTCGATCTGCGACCGATCACCGCGGATGAGCTCAGAGCATTGCGCCAGAATTCCACCGGAAAACTTCTGCTCGTTGATTTCTGGGCCACCTGGTGCGGCCCTTGCCGCCAGGAGATGCACGAATTTGAAACAATGTATCGGATGTACGGACAAAGGGCGTTTGACCTTGTCACCGTCAGCATTAACTACCCGGACGAGCGGCCAGGCGTTCTCAAGGTGCTCGCGAGCGAGCATGCCACCAGTACGAACTACATTCTGGATTCAACCGACATCTATTCGCAGCTTGCTGCCTTCGATCCCACCTGGGGAGCCGCGGTGCCTTACACGCTGCTGATCTTGCCGGGCGGCCAGATCGCTTTCGGGCGCCAAGGCACGATCGATCCGCTCGCACTCAAGAGGTTAATTATCGCGAATCTGGCGGACGACGACTATACCGGCCATCAGGCGTACTGGAAAGCCGCCGTCTTAGACAAACAGTGAGACGATTCAAAGCCGGGCTCGGGTCGATCTGGAGGACTCTTGAAAGTGGCCATATCGAGTATTGTCTCCCGCCGTACCATCCTGGGGCTTCTGGCAATATCGCCGTGGGCTTTGGGCGCGCGTGCCTCTCGCGATATTCCCGTCGGGCTCGAAATGTTTTCGGTCCGCCACGCTCTCGAAAAGGATCCCGCAGGGACGGTGCGGGCGGTGGCTGCCATGGGCTACCAGTGCGTGGAATTTTTCTCGCCCTACCATGACTGGACTGAATCCCGGACGCACGAAATGCGCAAGCTGCTGGACGATCTGGGAGTGCGATGTTACTCCACGCACAACGACGCAGCATTTCTTGAGCCGGATGAAATCAATCGCACGCGGGACCGGAATCTGATCCTCGGGACGCGGTATGTCGTGCATGCTGATTCAGACAATCCGCCCGCAGGGCTCGATGGGTGGAAACTGGTTGCGGCGAGAGTGAACGCGGCCGCCGAACGGCTCGAACCCACCGGCCTTCGGATGGGATACCACAACGAGGAGGTCGAGTTCGTTCCCCTGGAGGGCCGGCGCCCGATTGAAATCGTTGCCGAGAACACCCAGCAGTCCGTCATGCTGCAGCTTGACGTGGGAACGTGCCTGGAAGCGGGCTCAGATCCCGTGGCATGGATCCGAGCACATCCGGGCCGGTTTCATTCCCTGCATTGCAAGGACTGGTCGCCTGACAAGGCGAAGGGCTACAAAGTGCTGCTGGGAGAGGGCGTTGGAGACTGGAAAAATATTTTTGCGGCCGCCGAGGGCGCGGGAGGCGTTGAGTATTATCTGATCGAACAGGAAGGCAGCCGATTTCCTGAACTCGAAACGGCGCGGCGATGTCTCCGTCTGTATCGCAAAATCAGAAAAGAGTAGCTCCGGTTTATTCCGTAGCCATTCAAGAAATAATAATAGAAATCCACTATACCCATCGGAACTGCGGCCCTACCATGCGGACCTCGATAGATGGGGGATCTCGCACTTCCGCGAACGGTCATCGCACCTCGACGAGCTGCTTCCCATGGACGCGTGCTTTCGACTAATTGCATCAACTGTCGAACAGTCGAAGCCTCTGCTTTTCAAAGGAGCCAAAGGTGATGAATCGAAGAGAATTCCTGCAAAACACGGCTGTGGGAGCAGCGGCAGTCGCGGTAGGCGCGAGTTGGGCGACCCGCGTTCTGGCCAGTCCTTATAGCCTGCCGGTCGGCATCGAGCTCTGGACGGTGCGCGATCAGATGGACAAGGATCCCCGGCGAACCATCGAAGCCTTGGGGAAGATCGGCTATAAGGAAGTGGAAATCGTCCAGCCGGAAGATGGCGTGGGTGATCCGCCCAGAATTTACGGCATGACCGGAAAAGAGTTTGCCAAATTGCTTCGGGACAATGGCATGAGGGCCCCCAGCGGGCATTACATGCTTGCCGCGACGCAGAATCACTGGGACTGGTCGATCGAGCAGGCGCACGATATGGGTCTTGAATACATGACCAATGCGGGACTCGTCGCAGAGGACATTCGCGATGGGTCACTGGACGCCTGGAAGCGTCTCGTGGACATCTTTAACAAGGCGGCCGAGCCGGTGCAAAAGGCTGGAATGACCTATAACTACCACAATCATAATTATGAATTTGTGAAGTTGGGCGATACGACGCCGTATGAATATCTCACGGCGAATCTCGATCCCAAGATCAAGTTCACGCTGGACTGTTATTGGGCTGTGAACGCCGGCCACGATCCGGTCGAGCTGATCAAGGCACGTCCGGGCCGGGTTCCCATCCTGCATATCAAGGACATGCCCAAAGGAGTACCGCGTTCTCTCGAATACGCGCAGATCAAGGGGCAGTTTGTCGAAATCGGCACCGGCATCATCGATTGGAAAAGGATATTCAAAGCCGCGCCGGTGGGAGGAATGAAGCACTACTATTATGAGCAGGACGTATGCGACATGCCGCCGCTTGAGAGCGCGAAGATCAGCTTCGACTACCTCAACAATCTGACGGTGTAGGGTCTCACGAGTGCAGCGCAGGCCGACGCCCTTCTTGCGCCGACGAATCCGTCTATCGGTCGCCGGGGCAGCAAGGCTACCGTGGCGCAGGATCACCCGGCGCAATACGCGTTTACGCGAGCGGTGAGAAAGGACTGATGAGACTCTCTGGCAAAGTAGCTGTCGTCACGGGCGCCGCTCTCGGTCTGGGATGCGCCGTCGCAACTCGTTTTGCGCGCGAAGGCGCCGTCGTTGTTGCGGCCGACATCAATGAGCCTGTTGGGCAAGCGCTCGCCAAGAAGCTGACACGCGACGGCGGGGAGGCGTCCTTTGTTCACACCGACGTCGCCGACGAAAAGGCTGTCAAGAGCCTTTTCGAGTCGACCGTTGCCCGTCACAAGCGAATCGATATTCTGTACAACAATGCAGGCGTATTGCCGTACGAACGGGACGCCCCCGCCCACGAACTGAGTCTCGCGGCCTGGGATTACGTCATGAGCGTGAATCTGCGCGGCGCGTTCCTGTGCGGCAAATATGCGCTGCCGGCGATGCTGCAACAACGGAGCGGATCGATCATCTACGTAGGTTCCCGCACCGGTCTATTCGGCTGTGCTCCGAATGTCACGGCCTACAGCACGAGCAAAGCCGGCATCGCCGGGCTTACGCGCGTCATGGCCGCGACGTATGCTCCTTATCAGATCCGGGTGAATTCGATTATTCCGGGGACCATGGATACCCCGATGAATGGCGACGTGCTGTCGAATGAGGCGCAGCGGGAGGAGTATCGGCGCGCCGTGCCCCTGGGCCGGCTCGGGGTTCCCGAGGACATTGAAGGGCTCGCCGTATTTCTCGCATCCGATGAGTCCTCCTTCTGCACCGGGGGACTTTACACTTGCGATGGCGGACTGACCGCGGTTTAAATCCCAGGCGGGCGCATGCTCCTACAGAAAAGCATTCGGCGTCTTCGGTCTCGCCAGGCGATGAAAATGATCGCTGGAGTTTCGTGAGCAACAGGAAGCAGCGGCTACCGGCCAAGCGACCGCGCAAGGCTACACGCCCCAGGATTGTGCGCGAAGACGTTTCGCCGAAGACATTTCTGGAGGCGGAGAAACTCGCGCGCATTGTTTTGACCCGTACCGAGCGGCTGATGTCGAGCGAGGATTGGGCGCGCTCCATGGCCCCACTATACGAGCGACGCACCGGCCCGAGAAAAGTCGAACTCCACTCAACGCTGCCGCCCGGATCGAGCTGGAACCCTGCCCTTCCGGGCCGAAAGACCGGTCCGGGTCGAGACCGTTTCTGCCCCACTCTCGTTCATCCAGGTCCCGTACCGGCGCGCGACGACGATATCGCCTTCGCGCCGCTAACCCACCTTTCGCGCTGGCTCGAGGAAGGGCAGCTGAGTTCGCGGCGCCTTGCCAGTCTCTATCTGGATCGACTGGTGCGGTTTGACCCGAAGCTGCGCTGCGTAGTCACCCTCCTTGGCGAATCAGCGATGGCGCAGGCCGAGCAGGCAGACCGAGAAATCGCGGAGGGCCGCTATCGCGGTCCCTTGCACGGAATTCCCTGGGGAGCGAAGGATCTTCTCGACACGGCCGGTGTTGTCACGACGTACGGCGCCGAGCCGTTTCGTAAGCGGATCCCCGAGATCGACGCGGTCATTGTCCGCCGGCTTCGCGAAGCCGGGGCCGTGCTCGTGGCCAAGTTGAGCCTGGGAGGGCTCGCGCTGAATGACATCTGGTTTGGTGGCCAGACGATGAATCCATGGTTACTCGAAGAAGGTTCGTCAGGATCAAGCGCGGGGTCGGCCGCCGCCACCGCCGCAGGCCTGGTGGGATTTTCGATCGCGAGCGAGACAGGCGGCAGCATCGTCAACCCTTGTGCGCGCTGCGGAACAACCGGATTGCGGCCAACCTTCGGTCGTGTCGCGCGCACCGGCGCGATGACGCTGTGTTGGTCGCTCGACAAGCTGGGTCCCATTACTCGATCCGTGGAGGACACCATGCTCGTGCTCCAGGCGATCGCCGGACCCGACCAGGGCGATGTCTCGAGCGTGCCGGCCCATCTCGACTATGACGCATCTGTGCCGGTCGAGGATCTGCGCGTGGGGTACGTCCCGGCATGGATGGCCGAGGCTCCCGCGACCCAGGTCGATCGCTCGGCGCTCGAGACCGTCAGAGCAATGCGCATGGTTCCGGTCGAGGTACGTCTTCCCGATTGGCCGTATCAATCACTTAATGTAATTCAGTTTGCCGAAGCTGCTGCCGCTTTCGAAGAGCTGACTTTGAGCCACGAGATCGAGCAACTGCGTGCCCAATCGA
>Ga0210391_10000718_pt1 | contig 32638 bp, 24 predicted proteins | sample IncBWC12OmetaG_FD_160573 | JGI IMG/M metagenome (GOLD analysis project Ga0210391, IMG submission 160573) | Forest soil microbial communities from Barre Woods Harvard Forest LTER site, Petersham, Massachusetts, United States - Inc-BW-C-12-O ... | reverse complement strand
TCCAAAGCATTACTCACCCGTTCGCCGCTCGTCAGCATGTATTGCTACACCTGTTACCGCTCGACTTGCATGTGTTAGGCACGCCGCCAGCGTTCAATCTGAGCCAGGATCAAACTCTTCAGTTAATTACACTAAGTCACTGAAGCTATCGAGATCCAGAACTCACATCCGTTCATCGATGCTTTCACATCTTTGAACAGCTGGTCGTTTTGGAAACTCATCATCAATTGCACCAAAGGTGTAATGACGCGAGTCCCCACACAAGTTACCTATTCGAATTTTTAAAGAATGACCCTCGACGACAAAGGTCCAGGGTGAACTTCCAAGTATAGCGCGATTTCAGACCCCGTCAACCGCGGGAAAGTCTCGGAAACCGTGTTTTACGTGGAAGGGCGCGCAGTATAGCCCTGGGCTAAGCCCTGTCAACCGCCGCCCGGAATTCTTTGAAAGAGGTTCATTTGGTTCACAGGAAACGCCCGGCTTGGCACGCCGTAGGTGTTTCCCGCAACGGTGTACTCACTTCTCAGGGCCCTCGCTCCCGATCCAGTGCAAAATGCGCTGCAAAATGTCGATAACCCAAGGTTGCCGTCCCGATGGACCAATTCAAGTCTGACTTCCTGCGTTCGTTGAGCGAGCGCGGCTACATCCACCAGATAACCGATGGCACCGCACTGGATGCACATGCGAACACCCAGGTGATTTCCGCTTACATCGGCTTCGATGCGACAGCCGACAGCCTGCACATCGGCAGCCTGGTGCAGATAATGATGCTGCGCCGCCTGCAGCAGGCAGGACACCGCCCCATCGTGCTGATGGGAGGCGGTACGACGAAGATCGGCGATCCGTCGGGGCGCGACGAAACGCGGCAGCTGCTGAGCGAGGCCCAGATCAAGGCGAATATTGCGGCCCTGCGCGCGACATTTACGCGCTTCCTGAAGTTTGATGACGGCCCGTGCGGCGCCATCATGGTCGACAACGATGATTGGCTCGCCGACCTGCCATACATTGAGTTTCTGCGCGAAATCGGCCGGCACTTCACCATCAATCGCATGCTGACGATGGACAGCGTGAAGCTGCGCTTGGAGCGCGAGCAGCCGCTGACATTTCTTGAATTCAATTACATGGTCATGCAGAGCTATGATTTTGTGGAGCTATTCAAGCGGCACGGCTGCACCTTGCAAATGGGCGGATCGGATCAGTGGGGCAATATCGTTCAGGGGGTGGAGCTGGGAAGACGCACGAACGAGGCGCAGCTGTATGGTCTGACCTCGCCCCTCATCACGACTTCCTCCGGTGCCAAGATGGGCAAAACTGCCAGCGGCGCCGTCTGGCTGAGCGCCAAGCGCCTCGCGCCGTATGACTACTGGCAGTTTTGGCGCAATACCGAGGACGGCGACGTCGGGCGGTTCTTGCGCATGTTTACGGACTTGCCTCTTGCTGAAATAGCCAGGCTCGAACAACTCAGGAATGCCGACATCAATGCAGCCAAAGAGCTGCTTGCCACCGAGGCCACGCGGCTCTGTCATGGCGATGAAGCGGCCCGCGAGGCAGCCGCGACCGCGGCGCTCGCGTTTGCGGGAGGAGCGGCGGAAGGACTGCCCACCTTTGCGCTGACCGGCGACGAGCCGGTACTCATCATCGACGTCGCGGTCGCTCTCGGCATGGCGAGCTCCAAGAGCGAGGGCCGCAGGCTGGTCGAGCAGGGCGGCGTACGGCTCAACGACCAACCCGTCCTTACCGTCCATGCCAGCATCCGCGGCTCGGATCTGGATCAGAGCGGTACTGCGCGGCTCAGCGTCGGCAAGAAGCGTCACGCGCTGATCCGGCGTGGCTGATGCACGTCCGCCATTTGATACCATGCACCATGAAAAAATTGCCACCCCGCCTTCTGGCCTCCACATTGACTCTGATTGCCGCCGCAGGGTTTGCGCAAACTCCGCCCAGCCCTCCGCCGCCGGCGCCGGGTACCTTGGGGCAGCGGATGGCCCACTTCCTCGACCCGGGCAATGGCGCGTGGACGGCGCAGCAGATCGCAGCCATGGATCGCATCCGGGATGCAGCCCTGTCCGACAACTATGCGCTGTGGGAATTGCGGCACTTGACGGACAACATCGGTCCGCGTTTGAGCGGCTCTCCCCAGGCCGCGCAGGCAGTCGAGTACGTGGCCGCCGAAATGCGCGCGCTCGGCGCCAAGGTGACGCTCGAAAAGACCATGGTTCCGCACTGGGTGCGCGGTATTGAGACCGGCGCGCTGGTGGACTGGAAGGGAATGACGCCCAACACCATTCAGAAGGTGGTGCTGACCGCGCTGGGAGGGAGCGCGGCTACGCCGGAGGCCGGGATAACCGCGCCGGTCGTGGTGGTGCCCTCCTTCGAGGCCTTCAAGCGACTTCCGGACGGCGCGGTGAAGGGCAAGATCGTGCTGTTCAATCACCCCTTCGACAAGCAATTGGCGGCACAGGGACTGGGCGGCGAGGCGTACGGACAGGCCGTGGTTTATCGCGGTGCGGGTCCGAGTTTGGCTGCCTCCGCCGGGGCGGTCGCCGTCCTGGTGCGGTCGGTGGGCAGCATTGAATACCGTCTGCCGCACACGGGGGCAGCGTCCTACGACCCCGCGGCGCCGAGAATTCCGGCTGCCGCGGTCACGGCGGAAGATGCGGACCTGATGGCGAACCTGGCCGCGCAGGGGACCGTGCAGATGCACTTGACACTGACACCGCAGACGCTGCCGCAGGTTGAAAGCTACAACGTCATCGCGGACTGGAAGGGATCGACGCATCCGGAACAAGTAGTGATCGTTTCGGGGCATCTGGACTCTTGGGACCTGGGTACCGGCGCGATCGACGATGGCGCCGGCGTCGTGGTTTCGATGCAGGTGGTTCACCTGATGAAAAAGCTGAGTCTTCATCCGCAGCGCACGATTCGCTTCATCGCTTGGATGGATGAGGAGAGTGGATCGGAAGGCGCCGCAACCTACGCGGCGGACCACGCCGCCGAGATAAAGGATCATGTTGGCGCACTCGAAAGTGACCTCGGCTGCGATCATCCCACCGGGATCACTTTCGCCGGAGCACCGGCACTCAGTGAATGGCTGGCTCCCGTGGCTCGCGAGCTCGAGCCGATCGGCGCCACGCTCCTGACCCCAGGTTCAGACGTTGGCGAGGATGTGGCATCGGTTGTAGCCAAGGGTGTGCCTGGATTTTCGCCCACTCAGGACAGTCGGTATTACTTTAACTATCACCACACGGCCGCGGATACCTTCGACAAGGTGGACCCGCGCAGGCTCGGCGAAAACGCGGCCGTGATGGCGGTGCTCGCCTACGCGCTGGCCGACTCATCCTCTCCGGCTCCGCGCGCTGCGCCCGCGCCCGCGCAGTAGCAACCGAATCAGGCAGCGGGTTTCGCGCGCCGCGGCCGGCCGCGGCGCGGGTGGGAGTGGACCGGTACCCGCTCCACCTCATAGCTGGCCAAATCCTCGGACACCCCGAATGCGAAGGGATTGCGGACGGTGACGCCGCCGAAAACAGAACGGTCTTGCAGATCCTCGGTCAGCAGTAAAACGCAACTCTGCAATTGAGCCGCGGCGACGATGAGGCTGTCCCACCAGCCCAAAAGGTAGCGTTGTTCGATTTCGCGCCCCCGCTGCAGTAGCTCGAGATCCATGGGCTGCGGATTCCATGCGAAGAGACTTCTCACATCGTCCCACGCCTCGCCGGGCGCCAATGCCGGCTTTATCTTGCGCGTCATCGTCGTGTAGTACTCGTTCAGCACCTGCACGCTGCAGCGGCCGTTCTGTTCCTCCCAGAGCCGCTCCAGCCAGCGCGCGGCGAGCGGTTGCTTCGTGGGTTCGCCCGCCTGTTTGGCGTAGACGAAGACATTGGTGTCAACGAAGATTCGCGCGGTCATGCAATTCGTCCCGCGACGGACGCCCGCCGTCGGTCCACTGGAATTTGAACGGCTTCTTGGCAAGATGGCGCCGCATGGCATCGTCGTAGTCGCGTACCTCGCGCATGCGCTCCTGCAAAATCTCGCCCAGCAGACGCGAAATGCTCTTGCCGCGCTCCGCCGCATAGATCCGCGCCCAGGCAGCCGTCCGTTCGTCCAACGTGATGGTGATGTTCTTCATCGATTGGCCTATTGCCGCAAATAAATTACACGAATTTCGTGTAATTATGCCGGCGTCAACTTCCGGCCGCAAGCACCTCGTACGGGCGCATCATCTCGTTGTCCTCGTGCTCGAGGATGTGGCAGTGCCAAACGTACCGGCCCGGATAGCCTTCGAAGGGCACGATGATCCGGGTGACCGTCTTGGCATTGACGCGGACCGTGTCCTTCCATCCCATCTCGTTCGCGTCGGGCGCCATGGCCGTGCCTAAGTAGCGCAGAGAACCCGCTGTCATGTACTGGAAACCGTCGAAGCGGCGGCGGTCCAGAACCTGGAACCTCACCATGTGCAAATGAATGGGATGCACGTCGTCCGTCAGATTCACCAACTCCCAGATCTCCGTGGTGCCCAACACCGGCCGCTCCGTGACAGGCATGTGCCAGGGCGTCTTGTTGAGCAGCATCCCCTGGGATTCGGCCACCATGTTGGTCGTTTCATCGAGCGTGAGCCTGCGTGTTTGGATCGCCGACGACTCAGGCAGCCGCGGCACGCTGCGCAGGGCCGCGGGCAGGAGGCTGGGATCGGATACCCGCGAGGCGCCCACCCGGAATTGCATCAGCTCCAGTGCCTCGCTGACCAGCAGCACGCGGGCGCCGCGCTGCTGCGAAAAATCGACGATGAGATCGGCGCGCTCCCCCGGCGCGAGCTGCACGTCCCGAACCGGGATGGGCGCCGCCAGCAGCCCTTGATCGCCGCCGATCTGGTGCATCTCCACGTCGGGCGTCATCGACAATCGATAGAACCTGCCGTTGGCCGCGTTCAATACCCGCAAGCGGTACTTGCGCGGCTCCACGGCGAGATAGGGAAATATCTTGCCGTTGACGAGGTGCAACTCGCCGAATACCTCCGGCACCCACGGCCGATCAGGATCGGCGGACACCGGGTAACTCAGCTGGCCGGCGGTCGTGAGATCGCGATCGAACAGCACGAGCGGAACTTCGTACTTGCCGCCGGGCAGATGCAGCGCTTCCTCCGGCCCGTCGCGTATCACGTGCAATCCCAGCAAGCCCGCATAGACGTTGAGGCGGTTGATGCCCATCGAGTGATCGTGATACCAAAGCAGCGCCGCCTCTTGATCGTTCGGATAGTAGTAGGTTCGCGATTGCCCGGGCGGGTACCAATCCTCGGGATATCCGTCGCTGTCGGGCGGGGTTTTGCCGCCATGCAGGTGCACGACACCGCGCGACTCCGCCGAGCCGCGCTCGGCGCCGTGCAGCGAGTGATCGATGGGCAAAAAGTGCCTGTCCGGCAATTCGTTGACCCATTCGACCGCGAGACCTTCGCCGCTCCGGGTTTCGAACATCACGCCCGGCAGCACACCCCCATAGGACCAGAGATTCGTGGGCGGCAGATCGCGATGCAGTTTGCCGGCGATTGCGCGCATGGCCAGCCGGTAGTGCGGTACGCGGGCTTGCGCGCCGGCCGGACCGGGAACCGTGTACACACCCACGGCACGCGCAACCGCGGGCAAGGGCAGCGGATCGACGAAGCGGGCGAGCTTGTTCGGATCAAGATTGGGTATGGCGGGCGGCGCGGCGCGGGGCATGGCGTGCGCAAACACCCGCGGCGCGACGGCACCTGCCGCGGCGAGCGTCGAGCCTTTGAGAAATCCGCGGCGAGTGGTCAAGCGGGCAATCTACTTCCGTCCTCGTCAAATAGACAGGGGCACGGGAATTTCTCCCGTGCCCCTGCGGAGTGCTTCGTTCCGTTTAGTTACCAGCCAAAGCCGCCCTCCACGGCGCCGGTGCCGGGATCCAGTGTGAACCGCCCGAAATTCACGGGATGCTCGAAATCGAACATGTTGTTGATCGGATTCGCGATGGTATCGAACGAGCCCGCGCCGATGCGCGCACCGCCCAGCCAGTTGTCCTCGACGAAGCGCAGGACCGACGACTGATCGGTCATGGTGTGGTCGACGAAGTTATGACGCGACCAGGGCGAAATGACGAGCAGCGGCAGGCGCGGACCATAGCCGCAGCGTCCCTGCGCGTGCTGTGTCGCGGGGTTGATTCCCGGTAGGGCAGCGACGCCGCTGCCGCAGAGACCCGTGCCGCTCAAGGCGTCGGCTTCGGTGCTCGACTGATTGACGATCTGTCCCAGCGCGTGATCGTACCAACCGTCCGAGTCGTCGTAGGCAATGACCACCGCGGTCGAGTCCCAGTCGCGCTGCTTCTGCAGGAAGTTGATCACCGTGACGATGAAGGTCTGCTCATCCAGGGGATCCGAATAACCGGCGTGGCCATCCTGGTAGCCCGGCGCCTTGAGGTAGGACACCGCCGGAAAGTTGCCGGCACTCACCGCGTCGAAGAAGTCCTGAGTGTCGTATTGGTGATTCGCACCGTCGCCGTTGTGACCGATGACGGCCACCGAACTGGGGCGCGCATGCGTCGGGTTGGCCGTGGACACGTAGTACTGGAAGGGCTGGTGGTGCGGAATGTAGTCCGCCTTCTTGGTGTTGGTCACGGTGGAGGTGTGGCTGCGCTTGCAGCCCGTGCTGCCGTCGGGGTTGGTGGTCGCGAGATTGAACCCGCCCTCGAAGAACCCCCAGGTCACGCCGGCCGCGGTGAGCAGGTCGCCCACGTTCTTGCCGCCGAACTGTACCCGCTCGCCGGTCGTCGTGGAGCAGACATCGCCCACCGGGTCGGCATCGCTGATCAGCGTCACGCCGCCGTTGCCGTCGCCGATGGTCGAGCCGCCCGGATTCACATCCGTGGTCACACCGTTGGTCTGGCCCGAAACCAGATTGATGGCACCCGGAGTCGAAGGCCCGAAGTTCGTGTCGTAGGAGTTGTCGTTCATGGCATAGCGTTGCGCATAGTTCCACAACGCCGTGACGGTGTTGCCGTCGTAGTAGCCCATGGTGAGCCCGGTCGTGGCGAGGATCGGGGTTCCAGCAGGCGGAGGTCCCGCGGTCCCCACCGAGGCGGGGAAGGCGTCCATCAAGCCGTGATCGAAGGCCAATTGCTCCGGGGTGTAGTCATGGTCCTGGTCGGCGGTCGCGGCCTCGCTTCGGTCCAGCCGGAAAGGGTTGGTAGCCCCCACGCCGTTGACGGGATTGGTGGCATTGGGGTTGTTGGTCAGCAGCGTGCCCTGCAGTCCGTTCACCGAGGGCGTATCGGGGGCCGCAACGAACCGCGGTTCGCCTGACGGATTGGCCGCCTTGGGGTAGGTCGCGAAGTAGTGGTCGAAGGACACGTTCTCCTGGAAGATCACCACCAGATGCTTGATCGGGGTCGCGGTCGCGGGGTGCGCAGTGTCCGCGGCAAACGCGGGGCACAGCACGGCACCGGACACAAGCAGTCCCGCCGCGAAACAGATGATCGGTCTTTGCATAGAATCCTCCGTAAGTCGTCGATGAAAAAGTCCAGGAGCGTCTTTGTAGCGACGCTCGATGAACGCCTGGTTACAATCAGATGGAGGAAATCCAAATTGAGCCGCGGAGCGGTTGCCGCGCGATGCCCCAGGGGCCGCTCTCTCCAGCGTCTTGGATCGAGACTGCGGACCAAGTACTACTATTGCAGCGCAGCAATTCCTTCAGCTGGCGAGCCGAAAGCCGATACCTCGAGTGGAAGGGAACACGATGCCACACAAAGGTTTAACTCTGGGCACCCATGCCGCCCCGGCCCGTTTGGCAGCCACCGTCACCACGCTGATCGGGCTGGCCGCCCTGGCCGGCTGGGTGTTCCATCTCCCGGCCTTGACCCGCATGCTGCCGGGTTCCTCGGCAATGACGGGGAACACGTCCATCGGCCTCATCCTGTGCGGAGCGTCTCTGCTCATCTTGGCGGATCGAGTCCCCTCCAGGCTCGAGCGGCTGGCTCAAAGTTTCGCCCTGGCGGCAACGATCATCGGCGCGGCAACGCTCGCCGAATACGTCTTTTCAATGCAACTCGGGGTCGATGAACTCCTGATCAAGGACTACGCTGCCGGCGCCATCCTGTTTCCCGGACGCATGTCGCCGTTCAGTGCGACCGCCTTTATCGTCCTTGGCTTTGCCCTCGCGGCCATGCGCCGCAAATCGCTGGGCTGGGCGGCGCAATCGGCGGCCGCCGTCGTGATCGTCATCGGCGTGGTGACCATTGCAGGGTATCTGTGGAACGCCGGCATCTCCGTCAGGGATCCGCAGCTACCCCCGATTGCCGTCAACACGGCCGCGTGTTTCGCCATGCTGGGTGTCGGCATTCTGCTGTCGCCGAGCGGACCGGGAGTGGGCTTCGACACACAGATCACCGCGCTCGCGACCGTCGAGGTCAAGATCCTGGCCGGCTTCCTTTTGGCCATGTCGCTGCTCCTGTTCGGCGGCTCCTACACCTACCGGACCAGCGTGGAATTTGCAGCCTCCGTCGACTGGATTTCGCACACGCAGGAAGTGCGCAAGTCGTTGGCCGACGTGTATGGGGCGTTCGCAGGCGCCGAGTTGGCGCAGCGCGACTTCTTGCTCACCGGATCGCAATCACGCCGGGACGATTACCTGCGGGTGGCCAGGATCTCGCAAGACCACCTGGCCGAACTCGAACGCCTGATCGGCGACAAGCCTGAGCAGCAAGCGAACCTGGCCGACCTGAAGTCCGCCATTGCCGGGCGCTTCGACTACCTGGCGAGTGTCGCGGCGGCCTACCAAAACTACGGCTTGCCGGCCGCGCAGGCCGTGCTCGGTGAAGCCCGACCGAACAGCAATGTCCGCTCGGTTCGCCTCGCCGTCGAACGCCTGGATGCCGTCGAGGTGCGCTTGCTCTCGGCACGGCAGGCCGAGTCCGCGCATGTTCGGCGCACGACGTTCGCTTCGCTGCTGATCACGCTTGGGTGCGCATCGGCGCTGTTCACCGCGCTGTTCCGCGGCATCCATCGCGAGATGCTCGCTCGCCGCGACGCCGAGCGCGCTCTGCGGGCGAGCGACCGGTACAACCGCAGCATCGTCGACAGTTCCCCGGACTGCCTCGCCATTTTGACTCCCGAGGCGCGTTTGAGTCAGATGACGCCGCAAGGAATGCGGTTGTTGGACGTCGAGGATTTCGCGTCGATTGCGAACCGCGATTGGTTCGCATTCTGGAGCGGCGAGGACCAAGCGGCGGCACGCTCCGCGGTTGCCGCGGCGCTCGCAGGAAGCGCGGGCCGTTTCCAGGGCCGCTGTCCGACGCAGGCCGGAGTTCCGAAATGGTGGGACGTCATCGTCATGCCCATCAAAGGCGCCGACGGCAAGACCGAGCAGTTGCTTTCGGTTGCGCGCGACATCACCGAGGTCAAGACCGCCGAGTCCAATCTGCTGGCGAGCAACCGTTTTCTGGATTCGCTGATAGAGAATGTGCCCCTCATGATATTCGTCAAGGACGCCAAGGATCTGCGGTTCGTGCGGCTGAACCGCGCGGGCGAAGCGCTGCTCGGAATATCGCGGGACGCCTTGATCGGCAAATCCGACCGCGATTTCTTTCCGCCGGACGAGGCGGAGCACTTCATGGCCAGAGATCACGAGGCAATCGCCTCCGGCCGGGTGGTCGACATTTCCGAGGAAGCCATCCACACGCGGCTGCTCGGCATCAGAACGCTGCACACCATGAAGATGCCCATTCTCGACGCGAACGGAGAGCCGCAATTCCTGCTTGGAATCTCCGTGGATATCACCGAACGCAAGCGCGCCGAGCATGCGGTTCGGGAATTGAACGAGGAGCTGCACGGCAAGGCCGCGCAACTCGAAGCCACCGTCAAGGAGCTCGAGAGTTTCAGCTATTCGGTCTCTCACGACTTGCGGGCGCCGCTGCGCGCCGTCGACGGTTTTGCATTGATGCTCGAAGAGGACTACCACGAGCGCATCGACGCCGAGGGGCGGCGCTATCTGTCCGTGATACGCGAGAACAGCCGGCGCATGGGCGTGCTCATCGACGATCTCCTGGCGTTTTCCAGGCTGGGCCGCCAGCCGGTGGCCGCGCGAGAGGTCAACATCGATTCTCTGGTGCGCGAAGTCGTCGCGGAAGCCCTCGACGCGAACGCGCTCGGCAAGATCGATCATCCCGAATGCGCTCCGCAGATCGAGGTCGGTTCGCTGCCCCCGGCCCGCGGGGATGCGGGGTTGTTGCGCCAGGTGTGGGCCAACCTGATCTCCAACGCAATCAAGTACAGCAGCAAAATGCCGCGCCCGCGCATCGAAGTCAGCGGTTGCGAACTCGGATCGGAGAACCAGTACTCGGTCCGCGACAACGGCGTCGGCTTCAATATGGATTATGCGGACAAGCTCTTCGGTGTTTTCCAGCGCCTGCACCGCGCCGACGAGTTTCGCGGCACGGGCGTCGGACTGGCCATCGTGCATCGGGTGATTACCCGACACGGCGGACGGGTGTGGGCCGAAGGCAAGGTGAACCACGGCGCAGTATTCTCGTTTGCGCTACCCAGGGGAGAGCGGAATGGATGACTTTGAGGCGATTGAGATCCTGCTGGTCGAAGACAGCGACGCCGACGCAGAGCTGGTGCTGCGCGCGCTGCGCAAAGGCGGCGTGGTGAACAAAGTGATGCGGCTGCGCGACGGCGTCGAAGCCATGGATTTCCTTTTTCGCGAGGGCACGTTCGACCAGCGCAGCGGCGGCCAGCCGCGCCTGGTGCTGCTCGACCTCAAGATGCCGCGGCTGGGCGGCATCGACGTCCTGCGGCGCCTGAAGGTCGACGAGAGAACGAGGATGATCCCGGTGGTGGTCCTGACCTCGTCGGCGGAAGAGCAGGACGTGGCCGAGAGTTATCGGCTGGGCGTCAACAGCTATCTGGTCAAGCCGGTCGAATTCACGGCCTTCACCAGCGTCATCACCAAAGCCGGGCTTTACTGGGCGGTCATGAACCACGCACCCAATTAGCATGGACTAGCATGGACAATCGCCGGAAAATCAAGGTGCTGCTGGTCGAGGACCGCATCGAGGACGCCGAAATACTGCTGCGTGAAATGCGCACGCGCGGCTTGTCCATCGTCAGCCGCCGCGTGGACACCGGCGCCGAGTTCGAGGAGGCGCTCGAATCCTTCGAACCCGACCTGATTCTGTCGGATTACAGCCTGCCGGGCTTCGACGGCACCGAGGCGCTGCGCATCGCCCAAATGCGCCGGCCCGACATCCCCTTCATATTCGTCTCCGGAACGATCGGCGAGGAACGCGCCATCCATGCGCTACGGCAGGGCGCCGTGGACTATGTGCTCAAGGAGAATCGGGCGCGGCTGGTGCCGGCGATCGAGCGCGCGCTGCGCGAGGCCGAAGACCGCGACGCCAGGCGCTGGGCCCAGCGCAAACTCGAAGAGAGCGAAGAACGATTTCGCTTCGCCATGCACTTCTCCTCGGTCGGCATGGCCTTGGTCGAGCCGAACGGCCGTTGGCTCAGCGTCAATCCCGCGCTGTGCGACATCGTGGGCTACAACGAGAACGAACTGCTCGCCACGGATGTTCAGTCCATCACGTATCCCGACGACCGCGACGCCGATGCCGTTCAAGTGCGCCAGATGCTCGAGCACAAGATCGAGACCTATCAAGCGAACAAACGCTACGTCCGCAAGGACGGGGGCGTGGTGTGGACCCAGTTGAGCGGTTCGCTGGTGTGGCTGCAGACGGGCGAGCCGCATTATTTCATCTATCAAATTCAGGACATCACCGATCGCGTGCGCACGGAGCAGGCGCTGCGCGCCAGCGAGGAGAGGTTTCGCTCCATTGCCGAGGCCACTCAGGAGTGGATCTGGGAGATCGACGCGGACGGCCTCTATACCTTCTGCAGCCCCGCGGTGGAAGCCATTCTGGGTGTTGCGCCGGAGCGGATGATCGGCACCCACTGCCTCGACCTGGCATCGGAAAGCATCCGCCACTCCATCTCGCAGCAGCTGGAGCGCGGAACGAAGGAGAAGCGCGGTTGGCGCGACTGGGTGCTGCATCTGCGCCATGCCGCCGGCGGCATCCGCTGGATCGACAGCAATGCCCTGCCGCTGCTCGACCAGGCCGGCAACGTGATCGGCTTCCGCGGCGTGGCGCGCGACATCACGCATCACAGAACGCAGCAGGAGCGCATTGCGCGCCTGAGCCGCATACAGGCGGTGCTCGGCGGCATCAACTCCACCATCGTGCGCGTTCGCGAGCGCCGCGAGCTGCTGCGCGAGACCTGCCGCATCGCCATACAGGAGGGCGGTTTTCGGATGGCGTGGATCGGCCTGGTCGAGAGCGGCGCGATGAAGGTGACGCCCCTGGTCTGGGAGGGTTTCGAACAAGGTTACTTGCAGGAGATGAGCCGGTTGCTCGCGAGCCGCGACGATCATCCGGGTCCCGTCGGCGAGGCGCTGCGCAATAAAAAAACGGTCGTAATGAACGACATCGAGACCGCCGCGGCCGCGGACGCGCCACTGCGGCAAGAAGCCCTGATTCGCGGCTATCGCTCGCAGATGGCGATGCCGCTCATTGTCGAGGACCAAGTCGTGGCCGTTCTGGTGCTGTATGCGCCGGAAGCCGGGTTCTTCGATTTCGAGGAGATGAAGCTGCTCAGGGATCTCGCGGGCGACATCTCCTTTGCACTCGACTACATCGGCAAGGAAGAGAAGCTCACCTACGTTTCCTACTATGACACGCTGACCGGCCTCGCCAATCGCCAGTTGTTCTTCGATCGACTGGCGCAATCGCTGCAGTCGGCGCGCGCCGAACGGCGGCAGCTCGCGGTGATGATCATCGACTTGCGGCGCTTCAAGAGGGTCAATGACACCCTCGGCCGCTCCGCCGGCGACCGCGTCCTCAAGGAACTCGCGAACCGGCTGCAGCGCACCATCAGCGAGTCCGCGACACCGGCGCGCATCAGCGGCGATCGCTTCGCCGTCGTCGTTCCCAATCTTCCGGGGACCCAGGTGGCGCGCTGGATCGACGAGTGGATCGTGAATTCATTTGCGGAGCCGCTGGTCATCGAGGACATCGAGCTTCGCACCTCGGTGAAAATCGGCATTGCCCTCTATCCCGGCGATGCGGATACCGCGGAGAGCCTGTTCCTGAACGCCGAGGCCGCGCTGAAGCGCGCCAAGGACGCGGCGGAGCCGTATCTCTTTTACTCGGCGGAAATCAACTCGCGGGTCGCTCAGCGTCTTCGACTGGAGAGCCGCCTGCGCAAGGCCGTGAATCAGAATGAATTCGTGCTGCACTATCAGACGAAAGTCGATTTGGCGACCCGCCGCATCCTCGGGCTGGAAGCGCTGATCCGCTGGCAGGACCCTGATTTCGGCCTGGTATCGCCGCACGATTTCGTTCCTCTGCTCGAAGAATCCGGGATGATCGTGGAAGTCGGCCGGTGGGTATTCGAACGGGCAGTGGCCGACACCGCTCAATGGAAAGCCGCGCGCCTTGATGTGCCGCGCGTGGCCGTGAACGTCTCCGAAGTCCAGCTTCGGCAGCCCAACTTCACCGCCACGGTGCTGGCCGCGTTGGGCGCGACCCTGCCCCATGCGACCGGCATCGATGTGGAAATCACCGAGAGCATGATTGCCGAAAACACCGGAACGAACGTGCAAAAGCTCCAACGATTGCGCGAGGCCGGCGTGCAGATATTCATGGACGACTTCGGCACCGGCTACTCGGGCCTCAGTCAGATTGCGCAATTGCCGCTGGACGCCCTCAAGATCGACCGCGCCTTCGTCGTCGGTATGACCATGAGCGCCGAGCACATGGCCATCGTCTCGACCATCATCAATCTCGCGCGCGCACTGCGCATCAATGTGGTTGCCGAAGGGGTCGAAACCGAAGAGCAAGCCGCACGGTTGCTCGAACTCGGCTGCGATGAGGCTCAGGGCTTTTTATTCAGCCGACCCGTCCCGGCCGAGGAAGTCGCCAAGCTATTGCCGTCGGCCGACTGATTCTCAACCCGCGCGCGTTTCGATTGACCACGCCGGGGCTCACGGCTAGCCTAGATGGCCGCTTCGTCAGGATAGTGCTGGTGCATCGCAACAATCTAAGAATTTCAAAATTATCCCGACGATTCAAAGAGTTAATGACTCGCTTGGCACCCTTTGCGGCTACGGCGAGTGCCGCGCTGATTCTTTGGCATGCTGCTCGCGATACCCCCTCTTCGGAGGTCTATGCCCCGGCGCCGCTGATCTATCCTAACGCGCCGGCCGCAAGCACCGCGGCGCAGAGTGCGCCCAACAGTCCCGTGCGGGTGAGCGCCCCCGTCATCGCGCAACAAGCGAGCGTGGGGGCGACCATCGAAGTAATCGTTACGCGGAACGACACCCTGGATGCCATTTTTCGCCGCATGGCGCTCGATACGGCGGATCTTGCCGCGATTCGGCAGTTGCCGGGAATTCGCCAGAGTCTGGACTTTCTCAAACCCGGAGATGCCATCAAGGTCACGCATGCCGACGGCGAAATCAGGGAGCTGACGCGCAAGGTGAGCGAGACTCAAACCCTGACAGTAGTGCGCAAGGATGAGGGCTTTGCAGCCAAGATGATCGACAATCCGGTCGAAACGCGGATCCGCACGGCCACCGCCCACATCGATTCGTCGTTGTTTCAGGCAGCCGAGGCGGCCGCTATCTCGGACTCGGTGGCGCTGAAACTCGCCAATGTATTTGCCTGGGACATCGACTTCGTGCTGGACATCCGCGAGGGCGACCGCTTCACCGCCGTCTACGAGCAAATCTACCAAGACGGAAAATATCTGCGTGACGGCGAAGTGCTGGCGGCCGAGTTCGTCAACGCCGGCAAGGTGTACCGGGCGGTACGCTTCGTATCCGACGCCGGGCGCGCCGGCTACTACAGTCCGGACGGCGCACCCATGCGCAAAGCCTTTTTGCGCGCGCCCGTCGAATTCACCCGGGTCAGCTCGGGCTTCAATCCGCATCGTCTGCATCCCATCTTGAATCGCATCCGCGGACACATGGGCACCGATTATGCGGCTCCGACCGGTACGCCCGTGCATGCGGCCGGCGACGGGCGAGTCGCCTTTGCCGGCAGGCGGGGCGGCTATGGCAATGCGCTCATCCTCGCCCACAGCAACAGCGTGTCGACCCTGTACGGCCACATGTCGAGGTTCGCCAAGAACGTTCGAATCGGCATCCGCGTGCAACAGGGCGATGTCATCGGCTACGTGGGCATGACCGGCCTTGCGACGGGTCCTCACCTGCACTACGAATATCTCGTCAACGGCGTCCACAAGAATCCCCAAACCGTGCAGTTGGCAGGGGCCGAACCGTTGCGGGCGGCGGCACTGGAGAAATTCCGCGGTGAAGTGGCTCCGCTGCTGGCCGATTTGCCCACGGCGCAAACCGCTCCCGCCGTTGCTGCCGCCCCCGTTGCTGCCGGCCCCGTTGCCGGCGGCCTCGTCGCTGCCGGCGCAGTGGCCGCGGGCCCCGTCGCCGGCCCGCTCGCCGGCGGCACTGCCGGCGCCCCGCTTAGCATAGGTCCGCTGGCCGCCGATGCGCCGGCGAATGGCGCGGCCGCCTACACGTCCATCATTGGCGATTCGAGATCTTTCTACGGCGATTTTCGATCGCAACTCGCGATCAACTGATAGTCACCCATGGGCTTCTATCTCGGCCTGATGTCCGGAACCAGCATGGACGCCGTCGATGTCGCCTTGGTCGATTTCGATTCCTCGCCGTTGCGAGTCGTCGCCGCCAGCGCCACGCCCTTCGACCCCACGCTCAAGCGCCGAATTGCCGACATTCTCGACTCCCCCGCCGGCGTTGCGCCGGATGAACTCGGTCAGATCGATGTGGACTTGGCCAAGGAGTTCGCCGGGGCGGTGTCGGCGCTGCTTCGCGATGCAGGTGTCGGTGCGGAGTGTGTGACCGCGATCGGCAGTCACGGGCAAACCCTGCGACATCGGCCGGATCTACCGACGCCCTTCACCTGGCAGATGGGTGATCCGAACACCCTGAGCGAGATGACCGGCATTACCGTAGTGGCCGATTTTCGGCGCCGCGATGTGGCCGCCGGCGGGCAAGGTGCTCCTCTCTTGCCCGTATTCCATGACCAGGTATTTCGCAGCGCCGCCGAAGATCGGGTCATCCTCAATTTGGGCGGAATCGCCAATGTCACCATTCTGCGGGGCAACGCGCCCGTGACCGGATTCGACACGGGCCCCGCCAATCGCCTGCTCGATGCCTGGATCTCGTTGCATCAGGGCAAGGACTTCGACGCCCACGGCGCTTGGGCGGCCAGCGGCCAATGCGACGACACCCTGCTGCATCGGCTGCTGGACGAACCCTATTTTAGCTTGGGCGCGCCCAAGAGCACGGGTCGGGAACTATTCAATATGCCCTGGCTCAACGACAAATTGGGTGCCTCAGCGAGGCGGCCGCAGGATGTACAGGCCACTCTGCAGGAATTCACGGCCGTGACCGTGGCCGAGGCGGTCAAGACGCACGCCCCCGGGGCCGCGCTCTATGTCTGCGGCGGCGGCGCGCACAATACCGGCTTGTTGGATGCCTTGGCGAGGCGGGTGGCGCCCAGCCGGGTCGCGACCACCGCCGCGCTCGGTTTGGACCCGGATTTCGTCGAAGCGGTCGCCTTCGCCTGGTTTGCGCGGCGTACTCTGGCCGGCCAGACATCGAGTGCCGGCAGCGTGACCGGCGCCAAAGGCGCACGAATCCTGGGCGGGGTATATCGTTACGGCTAGGGGCCCCTTGCGAGCAACATGAACGACATCGACCTGCAAGTACCGCAGCTGTATCTCAACCGCGAACTGTCGTTCCTGGAGTTCAATCAGCGCGTGTTGGATCAAGCCAAGGACAGCCGCATCCCGCTGCTCGAGAGAGTGCGATTCCTTTGCATCTCCTGCGCCAATCTCGACGAGTTTTTCGAGATCCGCGTCGCCAGCCTCAAGGAACTCATGGAGGCGGGCGCCGTGCAGGGCGGGCCGGATGGTCTCCCGGTTCCGGAGCAGCTCAAAGCGATTCGCGCGCGTGCAGTGCGTCTGGTCGACGAGCAGTACGAGCTCCTGAACGATGTACTCATGCCCGAACTTGCGCAAAACGGCGTGGTGTTCGTTTCGCCCGAAACCTGGACCCCCGCGCAGGCCGCATGGCTTGCCGACTATTTCAGCCGCGAGGTGGAACCGGTGTTGAGTCCGCTGGCGCTCGACCCGGCGCGTCCCTTCCCGAAAATACTCAACAAGAGCCTGAATTTCGCGGTCGTGGTCGAAGGCGAGGACGGATTCGGCCGCAATAGCGGGCTCGCCGTGGTGCAGGCGCCGCGTTCCCTGCCGCGCCTCATCAAGTTGCCCGACGAACTCGGCAGCCGCAACTTCGTATTCCTGGGGACCATCGTCGAGGCCTTCGTGTCGAAGCTGTTCGCCGGCATGAACATGCGCGGCTGCTATCAGTTCCGGGTCACGCGCAACAGCGATTTATTCGTCGAGCAGGAAGAGGTCGACGACTTGTTGCGCGCCGTCGAGGGCGAACTCGCCTCACGCCGCTTCGGCGATGCGGTGCGGTTGGAAACCGCGCACGATTGTCCGGAGGACATTCTCAAATTTCTGCTGGGCCAGTTCGGACTCACCGAGGATGACCTGTATATGGTCTCAGGACAGGTGAACCTGAATCGCCTGATGGCCGTGTACGATTTGGTGGACCGCACCGAACTGAAGTACACACCGTTCGCGCCGAGCATTCCGGAGCGCCTGCGCATGGGCAATGATTTGTTCGCCACGCTGCGCGCCGGGGACGTGCTCCTGCACCACCCGTTTCAAGGGTTCGGCCCCGTTGCCGATTTCATCAAACAGGCGTCGAGCGATCCTTCCGTGCTCGCCATCAAGCAGACCCTGTATCGGGCGGGCAGCGACTCGACCATCGTCGACGCGCTCACCGAGGCCGCGCAGGCCGGCAAGGACGTCACCGTCATCATCGAGCTGCGGGCACGCTTCGACGAAGAGGCGAACATCGACATTGCGACCAAACTGCAGGAGGCCGGCGCCCACGTGATGTACGGCGTGTTCGGCTTCAAGACGCACGCCAAGCTCGTCATGGTGGTGCGGCGCGAGGACAAAAGCCTGCGGCGTTACTGCCACCTGGGCACCGGCAACTATCACGCCAAGACGGCGCGGCTGTACACCGATTACGGCCTGTTGACGGCCGACGAGTCGATCGGCGAGGACGTGCACGAGATATTCCTGCAGTTGACGGGACTGACCCGCGTTCCTCGCCTGCGCAAGCTCCTGCATGCGCCGTTCAGCCTGCATCAGGCGCTGCTAGACAGGATCGAGCGGGAATCCGCTCATGCGAGGAAGGGCAGACCCGCGCGCATCATTGCCAAGCTCAATGCGCTCACCGAACCCACCATCATCCAGGCGCTGTACCGCGCGTCGCGCGCCGGCGTGAGCATCGACCTCATCGTGCGCGGCGTGTGCTGCCTGCGACCCGGCGTGACGGGCGTGTCCGAGCGGATCAAAGTCCGCTCCATTGTCGGCCGCTTTCTCGAACATTCACGCGTTTATTATTTCGAGAACGCAGGGAAGCGCGAGATTTACTGCGGCAGCGCCGATTGGATGGACAGGAATCTGTTCCGGCGCATCGAGGTCGCGTTCCCGGTGGAGGCGCCCGACCTGCAATCGCGAGTCGCCGACGATTTGAAACTATATCTGGCCGACGACACCCAGGCTTGGATCATGAACTCCACGGGCGATTACACCCGCGCCGAGGGCGCCGCCGATCACGTGTGCGCTCAGACCCGGCTCCTCAGCCTGTACGACGAGCGCGTGCCGCTCATCGACGGCTGACCAGCGGCCCGCAGGCCTGCGCCGGACCGTGCGCCGGACCTCACGCCTGGACGATATTGAGGCGAAAGCCCGCGTCCTTCAGATAGAAGCGCTCCTGCTCCAGATCCTCGAGGGTGAGCGGATGTTCCTTCATCCAGGCCTGCGGGAGCACCATGTTCACGGTTCGCCCCTTGGCGCGCAGCTGCACCTCCGGCAGCGGCTGCGGGCTGCGCCCCCGGTGCAGCAGCACCGCGAGCCGGAGCACCACGACCAGATACTCGGCGAGATGATCCCAGGGCGGCAGCAGATCCTCCATCAGATCGACGGAGAATTGCCTGCGATGTCCGCCGACCAAGGCCGACAACAACAGCTGTTCCTCGCGCGGGAATCCCGGCATGTCCGCGTGCTGCATCAGGTATGCGCTGTGCCGCTGATACTTCGAGTGCGCGATGTCGAGGCCGCTTTCGTGCAAGCGCGCCGCCCAGCGTAGCATCGACTCCGCCAACGGATCCTCCAAGCCCCAGTCGGACTCGACCTGCTCCAGTAAATTGACCGCCGTGGCCTCGACCCGATCGGCCTGCTCGCCGTCGACGTGATAGCGCATCTCCATGGCGCGCACGCTGCGCTGACGCGCATCCTCATTGGTAAAGCGGCCCATGAGGTCGTACAACAATCCCTCGCGCATGGCGCCTTCGGCCACCCGCACGCGGTCGACGCCGAAGTTCTCGACGATCTCCAAGAGGATGGCGAGCCCCGCCGGAAACACTTCGGCGCGCTCCGAGTCGACATCCTCGAGATCCAGCTCGTCCACATGGCCCGCGGCAATCACGCGCTCGGCGAGCAGCCGTAGGTTGTCGAGTGTGATGCGCGGCGAGTCCGGATTGAGCCGTCGCAGCACGTCGCCGATGACGCGCACCGTCCCGGAGCTGCCGAATACCTGCAGCCAGCCGAGCTTGCGATAGGCCTCCTGGATGGGCTCGAGTTCGAGCCTCACCGCCGTGCGCGCACGCTCGAAGCGTTTCTCGGAGATCTTGCCGTCGTCGAAGCAGATGGCGCTCAATCCCACGCAACCCACCGACAGGCTTTCGAGCAGCAAGGGATTGAAGCCTTCGCCGATCACGACTTCGGTCGATCCCCCGCCGATATCGATCACCAGCCGCTTGTCGGGGCTCATGGGGCTGGTATGCACCACGCCGGAATAAATAAGCCGCGCTTCTTCCAGCCCGGAGATGATTTCGATGGGATGACCGAGCGCGGCGCGCGCGCGCTCCAAGAACCAACGCTTGCGCTTGGCGCGCCGCAAGGCATTGGTGCCGACCACGCGTACGCTGTCGGCGTGCATCGCCCGCAGCCGTTGTCCGAAGCGCTCGAGGCAGCGCAGTGCGCGCTCGGTCGCGGCGTCGTCCAGCCGCCCGCTGTCGCCCAAGCCTGCGGCCAGGCGCACCATCTCGCGGAGGCGATCGAGAATGACCAGCTGGCCGTGCGAATAACGCGCGACCACCATATGAAAACTGTTGGAGCCCAGATCGACGGCGGCGAGCACGTCGGGTACGACACGGCCGCCGCTCATCTACACGGTCATGGCTAGGCTGAGAACGAAGATCCGCAACCGCAGGTGGTTTTGGCGTTCGGGTTGCGGATGACGAACTGGGCGCCCTGAAGGTCCTCTTTGTAGTCGATTTCCGCACCCATCAAGTACTGTGCGCTCATCGGGTCGACCAATAGCTGCACACCGTGGTTTTCGACACAGAAGTCGCCATCCTCGATCTTCTCGTCGAAGGTAAATCCGTACTGAAACCCCGAACAGCCGCCGCCGGAGACGAATACGCGCAGTTTGAGGTTGGGATTCGCTTCCTCGCGAATCAATTCGCCCACCTTGCCTGCCGCGGCATCGGTGAACACCAACACATCGGGCGGGGGTGGGGCCAAGTCGCCCTGAAGACTGGATTCTGAAGTCGCGTTCATGCCGTCATTCTACCTCGCCGGCCACTGGCCGATCAAAGTTCCGGACTCTCTTTGCGACCGGGTTCACCAGGACCTGGGCCCGAATTCGCCTTGCCGGGCCCCGAAATTGCTCGGTGGACCAGCTTCCCATTGATTTGGGCGCCCACCGCCGTTTCAATGATGGTGTAGTGAACATTGCCCAGAACGCGCGCTTTCGCGCCCAGTTCGACCCGATCGCCGGCCTCGATGTCGCCTTTGACGATGCCGTTGAGGATGACACTGGGGGCGATCACCGACCCCTCTATGCAGCCTGATTCGCTCACCGATAAGAACGTGTCCGGCGAAAGTTGGCCCTTGACGCTGCCGTTGATATAGCCGTCAAGATGCAGTCCGCCGGCGAATTCGACGTCGCCGTTGATGCGGGTTTCGGCGCCGATCAAGGTGTCGATCTTCGCCTTCGTATTCTTATTCCGTTTGAACATCTACGTCACCCTTGGCCGCGGGATTGGGGTTAGCCTCAGTCTCCACCGACATTCCCTGCGACTTCCACACGAAGGCCTGTCGAAAGCTGTGGCTGGCATCTCTGTCTTTGCCGCTGTGAATCTCCACTCCGACCCGCGTCGGCTCGAACCCCAGCGGCAATTGAATGGGCTCGTCGTAATCCTGAAAGTAACGGAAGGAGTATGCCAGGCTCACACGCCGGGTCGAGCTTACTTGGGCGAGGCTCAAAGTGGTGGGTTTGCCCTGCAGCAGCCCGTCGACGGCGATCACGGCGCTGCCGGCCACCTCGCGGTCCGGCTTTCCGGTCTGCATCAGCACGAATTTGAGGTGGTATTGACCCGGGGCAGCCTCCGGTACGATCTGCATTTGCTGCACTTTCACGTGAATGAGCGAGTCCGGCTGCACCAGACCGCGGTAAAACGACAGATCCTGGTTCAGGCGCGCGATTTGACTCTGCATGTCGCCGAGACTGCGTTGAACCTGCTTGTAGCCCTCGTTATCGACCCGCCGCGCCACTTCGGCGGCTTCCAGCTGGCTGCGCTGCTTTTCGTTCTCCGCCTCGAGACCGCGGATGCGCGCGCTCGCGATGAGCGCTCCGCGCACCGAATCGACCACGCGAAATCCGGCGTCGTATCGGCCGAGCTCGAACGCGGCGTACAAGAGCGCGCCCGCAAACAGCACCGCCAGACCCATCAGCACGGCGCGCAGCTTCGGCGTATGCGATCTGACGACCAACTTGCCGAAATAGTTCGCCATCCTAAAGCCTGTCTGAATACCAACGTAAGGGAGCCGACATTATACGAAGCGGCGCCCCTCGAGGCAGTTCTTTGCGACGCCGGAAGGCGCGGCCGCCCAACGCGGGTTAGGATACCGATAAACTAGGATAGCCTCATGCTCTGGCTCAAAGCATTTCATATCATTGCCGTGATCACCTGGTTCGCGGGTCTGTTCTATCTGCCGCGGCTCTATGTCTATCACGCGGACACCCGGGACTCGATCAGCATCGAGCGCTTCAAGATCATGGAGCGCCGCCTGTTTGCGCTCACGACCATCGGCGGCGTGGCGGGCATCGCTCTCGGCGCGGCGATGTTGGTGGCGGCCCCTCTATATCTCGCGATGCCGTGGCTGCGGATCAAGCTGCTGCTGGTTCTCTTGGTCGTTGCGTATCACGGCTACTGCTACAAGCTCATGCGCGACTTCGCGCAGGATGCCAACGCGCGCAGTGCCCGCTGGTACCGCGCGTTCAATGAAGTCCCCTCGCTGTTGCTGATCGCCATCGTGCTGCTGGCCGTGATCAAACCAGGGTAGCGCCGACACTAGACGGGCGCCTTGGAAGCCGCCGCTATTTCGGACCACCACTCGGGATAAGGCGGCAACCCTTGGGGAAACATCAGCTGACCCAGGTCGTGCAGTGCACGCATGTAGACCCGCCGCTTGAAATAGACCACCTCGCGCACGGGCGTCCAATAGTCGGCCCAACGCCAGCGGTCGAATTCAGGCGTTGCGGTGGAGTCGAATCGCAACTTCGATTCGTCGCTGATGAGCCGCAGCAGGTACCAACGCTGCTTCTGTCCGATGCAGCGATCGCGCACATACTGTCGCGGCAGGCGGTATCGCAACCAGCCACGGGTCGAACCCAGCACCTCCACGTCCCCGGGCTCGAGGCCGATTTCCTCCTTGAGCTCGCGAAACAGCGCCTCTTCGACCTGTTCCCCCCGATTGACGCCGCCTTGAGGGAATTGCCAGCCGCGGCCGCCCACCCGGCCGCCCAGGAACACTTCCCCGGCGCCGCGCGTCAGCACGATACCCACATTGGCGCGAAACCCGTCCTTGTCGATGTAGTCGATGGTTGGTTGGATGGCCATGGAGCAATTGTTCCATATCATCGGCTGCTTGTGGTCGCCGCGCAGGCGCCCTATGGTACGCGGCAGATGAAACCCAGCAGTCTGCTCCCTTTACTGGCGTTGACAGCCCTTTTGAGCCTCGGTTTGGCCATCTCGGTGGGCAGTACGGCCCTGCACCTGGACACCGTGTGGACGGCCTTGCTGGGCGGGCAGGACTCGGTGGTGCGCGAGGTCATTTTGGGCCTGCGCCTGCCGCGCGCCCTCAATGCCTTCAGCACCGGCGGCCTGCTGGCCCTGGCCGGCGTGCTCATGCAGGTATTGTTGCGCAATCCCCTGGCCGATCCTTATGTGCTCGGCATTTCCGGCGGGGCCGCCGTCGCGGCCTTGGGGGTGATGCTGTTGGGATTCGGCGGCTTGATGATCGACGGTGCGGCGGGCGCCGGCGCGCTGGGCGCGACTCTCCTGGTGTTCGCACTGGCGCATGCCCGCGGCGGCTGGACTCCGCAGAGACTGTTGCTCAACGGTGTGGTGGTCGCTTCGGGCTGTGCGGCGGTCGTCAGCTTGATGCTCGCCCTGGGCGATGAGACTCGATTGCGCGGCATGCTGTTCTGGTTGATGGGGGATCTGTCTTTCGCGCCCTTCTCGCCCGCGGCGCTGTGCCTGTTGCTCATCGTCGGAGGATTCGCCATTGCCGGAGCCCGCACGCTGAACGTGCTGGCGCGCGGCGAGATCGAATCCCAGGCGCTGGGCGTCGCGCTCTCGCCCGCGCGAATTGCGCTCTTCGGCGCGACCGCCGCGCTGACCGCCACCGCCGTCATCACCGCGGGAGGAATTGGGTTCATTGGCCTCGTCACGCCGCATCTGGTGCGGCTGATCGCAGGCAGCAATCACCGGATCGTCGTGCCGGCGTCGATACTGCTCGGCGGCACATTGCTGACCTTGGCCGATACTCTGGCGAGAATCGCCGCTGCGCCCCGACAGTTGCCCGTAGGCGCGCTGACCGCGCTCATCGGAGTGCCGCTGTTCCTGATACTTATGCGCCGCGAACGGCGCATAACTTCGTAGCCTCCCGCTCGACCCGCCTGCATCGCGAGCGGATGCCCACCTGCGCGATTACTGGCGCTTGGCTGCTGCCACGAATAGTTCCGCCACCGAGGTATTCAACTTGACCGCGATGGCCAAGAGCGTCAGAACGGAGATGTTGTAGGAGCCGCGCTCGAGACGTCCAACCACGTTCGTATGAACCCCTGCTTGATGCGCCAGCGCCTCTTGGCTCAGGTTTCGCTGCTTGCGGCGTTCCCGAACTTCTTCACCGAGGCTTCGAAGGATCGTTCTCGTGCGCACGCCACAAGATTCAATCCTTGAACAGAATAGTGTCCAGACACTATAATGTTGATCTGGACGTAACGGATGTAAATGACGTCAAGAGGCAACGGATATGCTCATTTTGACCCGCCGGCCAACGCAAACGTTGACGATCGGCAGCGAAGTCACCGTCACGGTTCTGGAGATTCGGGGCAATCGAGTCCGAATCGGGGTGAACGCCCCACGCGACATCACCGTGCTCCGCGTGAAGAGAGCGGAGAAAGCCAGGTCTCGGCGACCGCCTGACGTCGATCATTGACGCAATTCCTTAAGGCCAGCAAGGGGGTTGTACCAACATGAAATCTCGCCCCGCGCTCTTCAAACGCCTGCTGAAATTCCTGCGCCGCAAGGGCCGCTCTCACGAAGACGCCGAAGATCTCATCCAGGAGGCCATGCTGCGCCTGCATCTCTACGGTCAGGCCGTGCCGGTCGTGAACGAGGAGGCCTTCCTGCGTCACGCCGTGAACAACCTGTCCATCGATCAACACCGTCGCGATCGCCTCGACTTGCGTAAAGAGGTGCCGATCGAGGAATTCAACGCGCGCTGGCCTTTGATCGCCCAGGAATCGACTCCCGAGGAGACCTTGGAGGCCGAGCAGCGCCTAAACCGCATCCGGGCGGTGTTGGACGCTGTGAGCCTGCGCACGCGCGAGATTTATTTTGCCCATCGCGCCGGTTACAGCTACGCGGAAATCGCTGATCACATGAACATATCCCAGATCACGATCAAGCGGCACATCGCGCGCGCCCTCCTGACCATCATGCAGCACGGCGACAGGGAGGCAAATGGAACCCCGAATCGCGCCGCTGAATAGGCTCACGACACGCCGCATTCGCAAACAGGCCGCCTGGTGGGTGATGGAATTGCATGGTCCGGACCGCGACGCGGCCCTCGAGGACAAGGTCCGGCAATGGATCGCAAAGGATCCGCGTCACGCCGCGGCCTTCGAGCTCGCCACCGATAGTTGGAGCGGCCACCCGCAGGGGGAACGGCCCAGGCCTCCGCTCGCATCAATGGTGACGCGCACTCGTCGGCGAGCTTCCGCCGCGGCGATGGTCGGCATGGCGGTTCTATGCGGATTTATTATCGCCGCCGTCATCCTCTTGCGCGACCCCACCTTGGTGACCGGCCCCGGAGAACAAAGAACCGTTGAATTGAGCGACGGCACCCAGGTATCGCTCAATGCCAACAGCCGGATAGTCATTCAATACGATGACCGCGTGCGCAAGGTGAGCCTGGCAGGAGGCGAGGCACTGTTCAATGTCATCAAGCACCAGCTCCGTCCGTTCGTCGTCATCATCGGCGACCGCAAAGTCGTCGCGATGGGAACCTCTTTCGAAGTCCGCCGCGAGGATCCTGCTGGGTCGGCCTTTGCAGTCACCTTGGTAGAGGGCCGGGTCGCCATCGAGCCGATTTCGTGGCCCGACGCATTGCCGAGCGAATCATTGTCCGGGCTGAAGCTATTGAATCCCGGCGAGAGACTTCGATTCGACGGCAAGTCGACGGAAAAGAAGGATTCTCCAGCCATCGAAAGAGTCACCGCGTGGCAGCGAGGCCAACTCATCTTTGACGATACCTCGCTGGGCGAGGCGGCGGCGGAATTCAACCGCTACGGAACCCGCAAGTTATCGATCGACGGTCCTGAGTTGGCCGCACTGCGCATCGGCGGTGTATTCAAGATCAGCGACCCCTCCAGTTTTGCGCAGGCCATGGCCGGCACCTTTCACCTGCGAATCCTCGATCGTGGAAACACGATCGTTCTCACCGACAAGCCGGCCGAGCCGCAGTAAATATTTCCGTTCGATTGATCCCTAGCCACCCGCCGCTTACGTCCTTTAGTAATCGAGAACCTGCGGTTCTCGACAATTAGAACTATTCAACGACGTGCAACGGACTTGCCGGGGGATATCAAATGTGCAGACGCGCAGGGATTGTCTTGCTCGCGATTTTTGCAAATATTGCTTCAATCTATTATTTGCCCTGCGCCGCCATGACGAGCTCTCCGGCGGCCTCAACGATCAGGTCTCACTTCGATCTGCCGGCCGAACCTTTGGGCAAGGCGCTTCGCGATCTCGCCGTTCAAGCGAATTGCAATATCTCCTATGAGCCGTCGGTAGTCGCCGGGCTGTCGGCGCCTGCGATCAAAGGAGAGTTCACCGTCGATGGGGCGCTCTCGCTGTTGCTGAAGGGTACCAGCCTGCGCGCAGTCAATGTCAATGCCGATACGGTTCAGATCGTGGAGGGGGATGCTTCCACCGCCAATGTCCAGCACCACGACGACAAAGACATTGAAGAAATCGTAGTGACCGGCACACATATCCGGGGAACCAAGGACTCGCCGTCGCCCGTTCAGGTCTTCACTCGAACGGACATCGATGCGACCGGCATGTTCACGGTCCAGCAGTTCCTACAAACCCTGCCGCAAAATCTCGGCGACACGTCCGAGAATACCATCGGGGGAATTGCCGGCAGCGGCCGAACGGCCAACTCGGTCAACGGCAGCGCACCGAATCTGCGCGGTATAGGGGCCGAAGCCACCCTCGTATTGATCAACGGTCATCGCGTCGCGCCCGGCAACAGCGACGGAAGCTTCGTGGACATCTCGATGATCCCCTTGGCGGCGGTCGAGCGCATCGAGATAGTCACCGACGGTGCATCCGCGATTTACGGATCGGACGCCGTGGGCGGCGTCGTCAACATCATCTTGCGCAGCAAGTTCGATGGTGCGGAAAGCCGCGCGCTGTTCGGAGCGGTTGGCACCGGCTCGATGCACGATGTTCAGGCGGCGCAAACGCTGGGAGACGCCTGGTCGACCGGATCGGCTGTGCTCAGCTACCAGTATTCCGATCAAACGCCTCTGTCCGCGGGCAGCCGCGACTACCTGCGATCGGTGCTTTTGCCGTTCGATCTGCTTCCCGAGCAGGTACAGCACGCAGCATTCGCCAACATCGACCAGGAAATCGAACCCGGCTTCGAACTGCATGGCGACGCCATTTACTCACACCGCTCGACCAGTTCCGTGTTCAGCTCGGGCGACGCGACATATGGCAACTTCTACACGGTGGCTCCCTCGAGAATAGACAGCTACAGCGCTTCACTGGGATCCACCGTCGCACTGCCTCGGCAAAGCAAACTGGCAATCGTGGCGACCTATTCGGAGAGCGACACGAACCAGCAGGAATTTCAGACGCCGCCGGCGGATGCGCCGTTGGAGGCGTCGTTCAAGACGAAATCGACGCTCGTGTCGCTGGACGCAAACGTCGACGGAGTCTTGGCTGCGCTTCCCTCAGGATTGGCTCGCTATGCAGTCGGCACGCAGTATCGTCGAGAGTCCTTCGGTAATACATTTTACTTTCCGCTGACTGACAATACGTTCTACCCCACACGAAACGTGGCAGGTGGTTATCTCGAATTGCGTATTCCCGTCGTCGGCCGGAGTGGGGACAGTCATGGAGATCCCGCTCTCGAGCTGACGCTGGCTGACCGGGCGGAGCACTACAGCGACTTTGGCGCCGCCAACAATCCGCAAATCGGAGCAATTTGGAAGCCCGTTTCCAGACTGGTTGTTCGGAGCACCTATGGCACATCGTTCAAGGCGCCGACCCTCAGTGACTTGAACCCCGTTCCGTCTCAAGTAATCCCTTTCCCCGGATTTTTGTTCAATCCGGTGCCGGGTGGAGCGCCCAATCCCAATGTTTTAATCGTAAACGGCGGCAATCCGGATCTGACGCCGGAGAAAGCGACGGTCTGGACGGTGGGATTGGATTTCAAGCCCGTGGAAATCGACGGCTTCACTGCGAAACTGACGTTCTACGACATTGTCTTCAGGCATGAAATCACTCCTTTCAGCGCGAGTGTCAATACCCCCGACGCCTTTGTCGATGAAGCCTTACTGGGTCCGCAGATCGTGATCCGAAATCCGCCCAGTTCACTCCTTCAGCAATATATATCCGCCCCGACTTACCAAAATCCTTACAACATCGCTCCGTCGTCGATCGGCGCCATCATCGATGATCGTTTCTTGAATTTGTCCACTGTCAAGACTCGAGGATTGGACTTCAGCATCGGCTATAGGGCCACACTATCGGGCAGTTTGATTGACACCGGCATCGACGGCACGCGCATCTTTGCGTTCGAAAACCAATTCACGAACAGCGCACCTATCACGTCTTTTTTGAGCACGCCCTACAACCCCATCGATCTGCGGCTCCGTGGGCGAGCAACCGTTGCCCGGGGACCGTTGAGCGCCGGCCTGTTCATGAATTTTACCAACGCCTACAGGGACACCAACGTCGTGCCCAATGGTCACGTGTCGTCATGGACCACGGCGGATGCCGTTCTCAGTTATGAATTTGAATCGGCCGAAGGTCCTCTCAGCGGCGTGACGGCGGCGCTGAACGTGACGAACTTGACTGACCGCGATCCGCCCTATGTTTCCAATCCGTCCGGGTATCCAATCACTTACGATGGGATAAACGCCAACGCCTTGGGTAGATTCTTCTCACTCCGACTTCAGAAGCGCTGGTGATGCGTAACGCCTGGGGGTTTGCGCTTCTTTCCGTGGCACTCGCCACGCCGGCGGCCTATGGAGCTGTCAGCGGAGAAAGGCCGCTGACCGTTGACGACCTACTGAAGTTATCCAGTGTTGGCCGAGCGATCGCTCAGCCGGGTAGCGATACCTTTGTGTGGGAACAGTCGCCGCCTTACGACACTTTGAGCGACTACGGAAGGGGTGGCCAGGGTACCTGGAATGGCAATGACTACGTCATATTCACTGCCGGGCCTGGCCAGAAGATTCCGAGAGAACTGTTCCGACCGCACAACGGAGCGACTTACCGGTTGGGTGGCTTTTCATCGGACGGCCGGTTCCTGACGCTTATGGCAATGCGAGGGGGCAAAGTCAGCCTCGCCACGTTCGACTTCCGGCGACATCGACTGAGAGAGTTCGCGCTCACACCGCGTTTCCCCCCGGTCCAGCCAGACCCTGATTGGGTATGGCTGGACAATCGCCGCATTGCCGTCGCGGTGGATCCGGCAGAAGAGGGGCCGTGGCAATTCACGTTTCGGGAGAGCCTTGCCAAGCACTTAACCGATAGTTGGGCGAAATCGTGGCGCGGTAGAGAGCCTTCAGTCGATCGATATGACAGCTCTGCAACCGACGTCATTCGACCGCTGCCGGGACGCCTGATGGTCATCGACATGGTTTCCGGCCATGTACGTCAGATGGCGTCCGGACAATTCTCGGGACTGCGCCCGTCCCCCGATGGTCGTTGGCTGGCGGCGGTGCGGCAGTCGTCACTGCCTCAATCCACGCTGGAGCAACCCCACCTCGATTGGACCTACTCGCGATCCACCCTGACGTTGTTCTCCCTGGCCGGACCACCGGATTCACGAGAAGTCGCGCCGGAATTGGACGTGCTTCCCAGCAGCATCGAATGGAATCCGTCGGGTAAGGACTTCGCCTTCTTCGCATCGCATGTCGGGGCGGCTCTGCAAAGCGGCGACTTTTGGATAGCGGACCCGGCGACTCTCATGACTAGGATCGTGCCGCACATTGGTCTCAGTCTCGCCTCGCAACGAGTACGCGTAGGGCCCCAATGGCCGGAGCGGCCGGTGTGGGTCGGGGATTCGCTCGCCGTGTTCGCGCACTCGACACCGGATGAGCCCGGCACGCTGGCATTCGAAGACATCAAAAGCAACGGCGTCGTAGATCCCCGAGTGGCCGTGGCCTCGATACCGCCCCATTGGTTTCTGCTGGCGCCGAACTCGGCGCCAATGGATTTGACACCCGGAATGCAAAGCGTGTCTGCCTTCCCGGTCATCGCCGACAAATCGCCGTTCATTGTTTTGGGCGATGGCCGCGCTTGGCGGCTGGATCCAACGGAGCCGCCTGCCCGACTGTTTCCGGAGTTCCCGCAAGCTCTTTTCCCGCTCTCACAAGATTACTCCTCTCTGGCACGGTCAAATGGTGGAGGGGGCATCGTTTCCGTCCAAGGCGCGTCGGGAACGTTGGCCCAAATCGTTCTCAACGATGAGTCGGCGTTCTTAAGGTTGTTGACCACGCCACCGGAATCCTCGGTGCTTGCGCTATCGAATTCCGGCACGGCCCTCTTACAAACTGGCGCCGGGAAAGGCGCTCAATTGGCTCGCATGCGGGCCGGCGGCACCCCGGTCACGCTGGAAAAGTTGAATCCCTCGCTCGATTACGTTGCCGAAACTCGGTGGGCGGCCTTCGACTATGCCAATGCGGAAGGCTCCACGAGAACGCAGCTTTCAGGATGCCTGCTTCTTCCGCCCGACTGCCACCGCGGTTATAAATACCCTTTGATCGTGGAGGTGTACCCCGACCGGCCCGGCGGTTGTGCCGCGCCGGAGGCGCAGCGTCGAGAAGCCATGGGCGCGCGTCCCACCTCCTACAGCGAGCATCTGCTGGCCGCTCGAGGCTTTGTGGTTTTTCGGCCCGATACCGGGGGCGGGATCAGTCGCACGGCGGAAGGACCGCAGGCCCGGTTGTCTGCGGTAGTCGATCGCGGCATCGATGCCGTACTAGCCGCTGGTTTCGGTGATCCCAACCGCATCGGACTATTGGGATTGAGCCAGGGGGGCGTGGTCTCTCTCTGGATCGCCACCCAGAGTCAACGATACAAAGCGATTGTGTCGCTCAATGGGTGGTCCGATATGTTCACCGGTTTTTTCGAGATGAGCGGAGATCAAGAACTCATGCCGATGGAAATGCCCGTTCGGGGCCATCCAGACCGCTATCTCAGTTCCGCCGGGGGTTCCTTCAGCATGGGCGGCACGCCGTGGCAGCTTCCGCAGCGCTACATTCAAAATAGTCCTCTTTGGCGTTCGGACAGCGTTTCGGCCCCGGTTCTCTTGATACATTCGGATATGGATGACTTCGATGACGCGGGCTACAAGGCGTTTTTTAGTTCGCTTTACCTTCAGAAAAAGGACGCGCGACTGCTCATCTATCGAGGCGAAGGACATACGCCGTCAAGCCCTGCGAATATAAGGGACATGTGGAAGAACATATTTTCCTGGTTCGACATGTATCTCAAGGTCAAACGGGATTCGACCGGGAAAATGATTCTCGGTGACTAAGGTGTCGCAGCCGATTTTCCTGTCACCCCAAACGCCATGCGGTGCCGGCCCATTTTCGGGCCCACACCTCGGCCGCGATGCAGGACAGAAAGGGCCACAGTACGCGGTAGTTCATTGGACGGTTGCCAGACAAATAAGGCGCCAAGGACGACCGATCGATGATCCTTTCTTTGACCAGGACACCGTCGAGCAGCAGCTCACGGATGAATGGCAGGGATTCGCGGAGCTTGCTCATAAATCCCGTTGCTATTACCCCCTTGTTCTCACGCTGAATGATAGACGAAGGCACGCAATCGCGGAACGCGGCACGTTCCAGTGCGCGATCGATCCCTCCGCGCAGCAGCGTGTAAATGGGTATTCGCAGGCAAAGCTCGAACAGCGGCTGAGAGAACAGCGGGTGATGTTGGTCGGCATACTGCAGCCCGGGAACCGGGCGATGCCGGTGAATTAAGCTCGCCAGGAGGCAGATTTGCCATCGCTTGCCGGGCGGCAGATTCGAGCTGTCGTCCAGCCACGGCTGCCAAATGTAATCCGCCATATTTTCCGGAATGGCTTCCGGGTTCAGAAACGTGGCCTGCGTCTGGTACTCGTCATCGGGTTGCCAGTGGCAGCGGAATAGCCCCAATCGAATCGATTGTCCGAGAACCTCCCAATAGGATGACCGCGACAGGCGTACGGAATCCCGAAGGTGCCTGGGGAAGTCGCCTGTGACCCCATGACGAAATGCATAATCCACTGCTGCAAATGAAGAATGGACCTGAAAGAAAAGGTGGTCGCCGCCCTGCCCGTCCCATATCGCCTCGGCCTTCGTTTGAGAAGGGATGAGATTTCTCAGGTCGGATTCGATGACGACTCCAAGGTGCGAAACGCTGGGTTTCGGTGCTCTCGGAAGCCGAAATATCCGTTCGTCGTAACTTGAATCTTGCGAATATCCGGGTTGCAGCACCAACTCGAGGCCCGCGGCGTCGGCCGCGAGTTGTGCGAACGTGGACTCACTTTCCCCCGTTCCCCCGGATTCCAAGTGCACACAGG
>Ga0210391_10000717_pt1 | contig 32731 bp, 21 predicted proteins | sample IncBWC12OmetaG_FD_160573 | JGI IMG/M metagenome (GOLD analysis project Ga0210391, IMG submission 160573) | Forest soil microbial communities from Barre Woods Harvard Forest LTER site, Petersham, Massachusetts, United States - Inc-BW-C-12-O ... | reverse complement strand
CTGTGACCGGAGCCCCGCAAAGCCCGCCTTATAAGCGACGGGAAGGTCAAGCATGCCGTGCAGGACCAGAAATCCGCCATAACCCCATCCGCAAATGCCTACGCGTGCAGGATCGACGTAGGGCAGCGAGCGAAGATAGCGGACGCCATCGCGCTGATCGGCCATCTCCGGGCCGGAGAAGCGCAGGTGCAACGGCTCTTCGAACAGGTGCCCGCGCCCCGCTGTGCCGTGGCCGTCCTGCGCATAGATGAGGTAGCCCTTCTGCGCCATCATGCGCAGCCACAGGAAAATGTCGCCGCCCCATGCATCTCGCACCACCTGCTCGCCCGGACCACCGCCCACATAGACGATTACGGGATATTTCCGTGTCGCATCGAACTCCGGCGGACGGATCATCAGCGCGTTGAGATCCGCCCCCATGTGCGTCTTCACGGAAAGGAATTCGATAGGAGGCAGCTTATATGCGGCGAGCGCACCAACTGAGTCCTCGTTGATCGCCCCGAGCCTGGCACCGTCACCCCGGACTAGATCCTGACGTGGCGGAGTAGAGGAGTTAGAGTACGTATCGACGAACAGATGTGTGTCAGGTGAGAAGAGAGCCTCGTGTGTTCCCTTCTCTCGTGTGATAGCGGTTGGCCGGGATCCATCGAGCCCGACCTTGTAGACTTGGCGCTCTAGCGGGCTGAACTGGGTCGAGGTGAAGTAGATCTGCCCGGTCCGCTCGTCGACACCGTCGAGGGAAGTTACCTCCCAGTCTCCGTTCGTAAGCTGGGTGAGTTGGTGACCGTCGATGTCATAGAGATAGAGATGGCGATAGCCGCTGCGTTCGCTCGACCAGATGAAACGCCGCGAATCCTCCAGGAAGTGCGGTTCGTCGCCAAGATTGATCCAGTAGCTGTCCTTCTCTGATAATACGATCCGCGCTTGGCCAGTCGCGGTGTCGACCATGAGCAAGTCGAGAATCTTCTGGCTACGACTTAGATGCTGCACGACCAGATGTCGGGAGTCGGGCGTCCAAGTCAAGCGAGGCACATAACCAACCTTGGTACTGCGGAGATCTATGGCGTGGCGTTGGCCACCATTCACAGGCTGGAGAAATACATGGACAACAGGTAGCACACTTCCTGGCAGCGGATATGCAATGATGTTCTCACGACCTTCTGCTGAACGAAGCGTGTACTTGCCGGTAGCCCGGTCGTTCGTCTCCAGGTAAGCAATCTGGGAGGAGTCGGGCGACCACCAATATGCTGTTCGAAGACTAAGTTCGTTGCGGTAGGGCCAGTCGGTTTCGGCTTCGCGAAGGTCACTGTAGCCGGCAGGAGTAAGTCGATGCGTGGCTCCGGTCGCCGTACTTGTCAACCACAGCGCGTGATCCCGAATGAAGCTCACGTATCGACCGTCAGGAGAGAGCCTCGCATCGCTCAAGTCTTCACTGCCGCTAACCAGCGTTCGCGAGTTTCCTGTGTCGAGATCGATCCATGCCAGAGATACGGGTGTAATAAGGAGAAGCGCGCGATCTCCGTGTGCCCACACGAAGTCAATTAGTTGCGGCGGCCCGCTCGCCCGCTCGTCATCGTCGACCGATTGCCGGACCGCCCTTACCGCTTTCAGTACCTTTTCTAATTGCGAACTGGAAATGAGCAGGGCGCGGTGACCCGAGGCTGGGTCGATAGACCAGATCTCGGTAGATGGTGGTCTTAACGTTTTAGAGGGAGACGGGGAAGAAGACTTAGAGGATTGAAGGAAGGCAAGACGCCTGCCGTCGTGGCTCCAATGCAATGGCCGGAGAAGTTCCCCATTTAAACTAGGCCGGCTGACGATTCGTTCGGGAGTGAGTGACTGAAGCTGGGACGATGGCAGTTCCTGAGCAAAGAGCGAAGTAAGTAAAAAGAGAGACCCAAAGCTCACAACAAGATGTTGCAGGAACTGCTTCACCGGGTTCATCTATTCCTCCATCTACTGCCGCCGGTACGGGAAACACCGTGCGAACGGAACGAAATGGTTACTTTGGTTCGAGTTGTTTGGTTACGATCCCAAAAATTGGTTACAACCCAAAAGATGTACATGCAGAAATGTCAAAGGTCGAGATACTATGAAGGTGGTTTGCGCTGATCCCCTTCTAGTCAACTCTTATCAATTTACCTTGGCTGACGTGTGAACTCACCTTGTCGATGAGGCGGATCTGGGAGATGACTGGCTTTGATGGGCTACGGACGTTGAAGCCCGATCGCTAGTTCGATGATTTGAGAGTAACAGCTGGAGCGTAGAACACGGACCAGGGATGATCAGATACCCCGAGAGCAGGAAAGAAAGGATCGCTTTGACGAGATTCGCAACGACCACACGGAGTGCCTTCCGGTTTTTGGCTGTTCACGCTCAGAAGTGCAACATGCGGACATCGATTTCATCGTTCGTTATTCTGTGTGGTCTGAGTGTTTTCACCTGTTGTGCGCAGACCAATGTCACCACATGGCACAACGATATTGGGCGCACCGGGCAGAATCTGAACGAAACCATCCTGACGACATCGAACGTCAATGCCACGCAGTTCGGCAAGCTGTTCTCCCAGCCGGTCGACGGAGCAATTTTTGCTCAACCTCTTTATCTTTCCAACATCACCGTCGCGGGCCAGCAGCACAACGTAGTCTTCGTGGCGACAGAGAATGACAGCGTATACGCGTTCGATGCGGACAGTAATGGGGGCGCAAACACAAACGCGCTGTGGCAGGCCTCGCTGCTCACGGCCGCACATGGCGCTGCGGCGGGGGCGACAGCGTTTCCTGCGTCCGAGCTTTGCGCGGACATCGTGCCGGTTGTCGGAATCACCGGCACACCCGTGATTGATCCCTCCAGCAACACGCTTTACGTAGTGAGCAAGACCCTTGAAGGCGGCAACGCCGTCCAGCGGCTGCACGCACTGGACGTAACCACGGGGAACGAGAAATTCAATGGCCCTGTAGTGATTACGGCTACTATCGCCGGCACTGGGAGCGGAAGTGTCGGGGGCCAGCTTACCTTCGATTCCATGTGGGAGAACCAGAGGCCCGCGCTGCTGTTGCTGAACGGAATCGTGTACATCGGTTTCGCTGCTCACGGCGATAATGGTCCGTGGCATGGCTGGATTTTTGCTTATAAGGCCAATACGCTGGCGCAGACCGGAATATTCAACGCCTCGCCGAACGGCGTAGGTTCCGGATTCTGGATGTCGGGTGCCGGTTTGGCGGCCGATCAGTTGAATCCGTCGACCTTGCCTTATGGCCGCATGTTTGTGCCGACCGGCAACGGCGACTATACCGCGGCCACTCCTTATAACGGAACGATGGATTACGGTGACAGTATTTTGCGGCTGGACCTGACCAACGGGGTGCCTACGATCCAGGACGAGTTCACGCCGTCGAACCAGGCTAGTCTCGATGCCTCAGATGGTGACGTGGGTTCAGGTGGTCTTATGGTGGTGCCCACCCAGACTACGGGCAACTATCCGAACCTGCTGGTCCAGACGGGCAAGGCTGGGAATACTGTACTGCTGAACCGGGATAATCTGGGCGGCTACAACGCAACGGACAATGTAGTGCAGGAAACTGACCTCATCGCGTCGTTCGGTACCTGGAGCAGCCCCGCCTATTGGAACGGAACGGTCTATTACGCTGGGCAATTGGATAATCTTATCGCATCCCCGCTGGCAAATGGCCAATTGTCTACCACCCCAACGAGATCCTCAGAAACCTATGCCTGGCCGGGCGCCACTCCAGCGATCTCCGCTAATGGCAGTACGCAGGGTATCGTGTGGACCATCGATTCCTCCGCTTACTCAACATCTGGGCCAGCCGTCCTGGCGGCGCACAATGCCAGCAACGTAGCTACGACCTTGTATTCCAGCAACACGAACCTGTCACGGGACAACCCTGGTCCGGCCGTCAAGTTTACCCCGCCGACGATTGTGAACGGGAAAGTCTACGTGGCTACGGCAAACCAGCTCAGCGTTTATGGATTGCTGGCCGGAGTGCAGCAGGCCGCGACGCCGGTCCTGACACCTGGGACTGAGTCCTTCAATGGCAGCGTCTCAGTATCAATTACCGATAGCACCCCGGGTGCGACTATCTACTACACGACGAACGGAACTACGCCGACCGCCTCGTCGACACAATACACGGGTGCCATCACGGTCAGCGCGACGACGACCATCAATGCTGTCGCCAGCGCAAGCGATTATCTTGTCAGCCAAATGGCGTCGGCGACATACACAAACATCACCCAAGCGAGTGCGCCGACTTTCAGTGTGGTGGGGGGGGCGTACTCGACGGCGCAATCCGTAAGCATCAGTGATGCTACGGCGGGCGCCACGATTTACTACACCACTAACGGCACGACCCCGACTACCTCCTCGACCCAGTACACAGGCGCTGCTATCTCAGTCAGCACGACGGAGACCTTGGAGGCGATGGCGGTCGCCGCCGGCTATGCCAACAGCGCAGTGGCCAGCGCAGCCTACACCATTCAGCCGTTGGGTATCAGCTTCCCGCAGGGCTTTGCCAATTCCGAGGGGTTGATGATCCTGAACGGCAGCACGGATTTGGACGATTCCCGCTTGCAGTTGACCGATGGAGGTCTAAGTGAGGGGGGCACGGCCTGGTATGCGACGCCGATGAATGTCCAGTCCTTCACCACGACGTTTACATTCCAGTTATCGAACCCGGCAGCGAATGGGATTACCTTTACCATCCAGAACCAGGGCACCGCCGCGCTGGGGATGTTTGGATTAGGCCTCGGGTACGAGTACATTCCGACGAGCGTGGCCGTGAAGTTCGATCTGTACAACGCCGCGGGCGAGGGCCCGGACTCGACGGGTCTTTACACCGACGGTGCCGTACCGACTGTTCCGGCGATCGATCTGAGTTCGACAGGCATCAACCTGCACAGCGACGACACGATGTCTGTCCAGTTGGTGTACAACGGCACCACTCTGGCGATGACGATCACTGACACTGTGACACTGGCGACGTTCTCGACGAGCTGGGCCATCAACATACCGGCAACGGTGGGCGGCAACACCGCGTACGTTGGTTTCACGGGTGGAACCGGTGCCTTGACTGCGTCGCAAAAGATACTTACATGGACCTATACGCCCGGTGCGGCCCTGCCCACGCCAACCTTCAGCGTGGCGGCCGGTACCTACACGACGGCGCAGACGGTAAGCATCAGCGACAGCTCGTCAGGCGCGACGATCTACTACACGACCAATGGCACGACGCCAACCACGTCGTCGACGAAGTACACGGGTACCGCGATTTCCGTCAGCACGACGGAGACTCTGAAGGCGATAGCGGTCGCCACGGGCTACACGAACAGCGCGGTAGCCACGGCGGCCTATACCATCGCTTCCGTGCTGCCCACGCCGACCTTCAGCGTGGCGGCCGGTACCTACACGACGGCGCAGACGGTGAGCATCAGCGACAGCTCGTCAGGCGCGGCGATCTACTACACGACCAATGGCACGACGCCAACCACGTCGTCGACGAAGTACGCAGGCACAGCCATCTCGGTAAGTTCAACTGAAACCATCAAGGCGATGGCAGTGGCCACCGGCTATACCAACAGCGCGGTAGCCACGGCGGCCTACACCATCGCTTCCGTGCTGCCCACGCCGACCTTCAGCGTGGCGGCCGGGACGTACACGACGGCGCAGACGGTGAGCATCAGCGACAGCTCCTCAGGCGCGACGATCTACTACACGACCAATGGCACGACGCCGACCACGTCCTCGACAAAATACACCGGTACCGCGATTTCCGTCAGCACGACGGAGACTCTGGAGGCGATAGCGGTGGCCACCGGCTACACCAACAGCGCCGTGGCCACGGCGGCCTACACGATTAGTGCGGCCAATTCGGTGCTGCCTACGCCAACGCTCAGCCTGGCTACCGGGAATTACACCACCGCGCAGACGCTAACCATCACCGATGCGGCGTCGGGCGCGACGATCTACTACACGACGAATGACACGCTACCGACCACGTCGTCGCCGAAGTACACGGGCCCCATCAAGATCAGCTCGTCGGAAGCGGTCATCGCAGTCGCCGCTGCTCCGGGTTATACCAACAGTGCATGGGCGTCAGGCGTGTACCTCATCAACAACGTATTGCCTACGCCCACCATCCTGCCTGCGGGTGGCACCTATAACACGTCGCAGACGGTAACCATCAGAGAATGGCTGAATACCGATGTCTATTACACGACGAACGGCACAACGCCAACCACGTCGTCCACCAGATACACGGGACCGTTCACGGTCAATTCAACGGAGACGATTAAAGCGATCGTAATTGCTTCGGGCTACACGAACAGCGCAGTAGCCACAGCGGCCTACACCATTCAGGCGGCCACCCCGAGCATCAACCTCGGCGCAGGGTTTGCGGCTTCGCAAGGTAAAATGGTTCTGAATGGCACAGCGCAGTTAAACGGCTCGGGTCTGCAACTGACCAATGGCGCCACAAGCCAGGAGGGCTCGGCCTGGTACGCTACGCCAGTGAATATTCAATCGTTTACAACGAACTTTACCTTCCAGCTGACCAACCCGGAGGCGAATGGGATCACCTTTACGATCCAAAACCAGGGCACGGCCGCGCTGGGAATCTTTGGGACCGGTCTCGGATACCAGTACATTCCCACGAGCGTGGCCGTGAAGTTCGATCTGTTCAATGCCGGTGGCGAGGGGCCGGACTCCACAGGTCTCTACACCGATGGTGCCGTGCCAACTGTTCCGGCGGTCAATCTGAGCTCGACAGGCATCAACCTGCACAGCGGTGACACGATGGCCGTCCAGCTGGTGTACAACGGCACCACTCTGACGATGACCATCACTGACACCGTGACGCAGGCGACCTACACGACCAGCTTTACGATCAACATCCCGTCCACAGTCGGGGGTAACACCGCCTATGTCGGATTTACCGGCGGCACGGGAGGTTTGACCGCCACGCAGGAAATTCTCGCGTGGACATACGGCAACTAACAATGTCGATTCCATTGCTAGCATCCTTGAATGACCATGACGCATCTGGAAAGGCCTTGCAGCGGTGAAAATGCGTGCGGCGGACCGGAATGGACTGCCTTCGGGAAGGAGTCAAAAATAAAGTTCGACCAGAATGTCCTCGAAATGGTCTTTCCAAACGCTGGATAATTTAGAGGGGGATTTCCGGACGAGCCCGGAACCCCTACCCTATCGATTCGATTTACATAAGGCTGGCAGCTGCCAGCCTTTTTTTATTGTGTGCCGAAGCGTCCCGGCAGACACAATAGACAAATCCAATGCATAGACAAATCCACTGCGACCAGAGCGGGAGTCCTTCCTAGAACGCAGGAGAGTTGCGCCAGCTTCGCCCTGAGACGTACCGGTCCTTGCTGCTGTTTCGTTTGTGTTTTATAACGGGTCCTGAAGCGCTTCGGGGCACCAGAAGATAGGCACCTTATTCACGGCTTCCTGCTACCCATCTTTCCGGGTCTCCCCCTCGGGGGAATGCCCGGTGTTCCGCCACCGGCTCTCCATTTCTAAAAACGGCTACAAACTGGCGGAGAGGGAGGGATTCGAACCCCCGATAGGGTTTCCCCTATGCCGGTTTTCAAGACCGGAGCAATCAACCACTCTGCCACCTCTCCGAAGTGATTACAGTTTACTTCAAGCACCCAGTTGCATGCTGGTTGCATAGATGCGTCCCGCGCCCTTCCGTTTCTGAATCCTGCCTTCAGCGAGTACGATCAATAGAGCAGCAAGTCGCCCATGGCCGCCCCCCCACTGAGCCGAAGCCGCAAGTCCTTTCAACGAACGCTGAGAAGCGCCAAGCAGACGATGCTTCTCAGTGAGATCATCAAGCTTGCCATCGACAGCTTCAAGGCCAGCAAGGTGCGCTTCGCCCTGACCGCGCTGGGCATGGTCATCGGGTCGGCATCCGTCATCCTGGTTGCGACCATCGGCCTGACCGGCAAGCAGTACATACTCGAGGAGCTCCAGAAGATCGGCACCAACATGGTCGATCTGGGCTATTCCGGCGGAGGGGCGGCAGGCAGCAATGTCACCGTCAACAATGACTTCCTCACCCACGACGACGAGCTCGCCATCGAGGAGCGGGTTCCCGCTGTTGCTTACTCTTCCCCTCTGCTGCAAATGCACGACCGCGTCAGCTTCGGTGGAGGCGTCGTCAAGGACGTCCTCGTGCTCGGTGTCACCCCTGACTATAAGAGAGTGCGGAATCTCGTCGTCCTATCCGGACGCTTCTTCGACGAAGAGGACGAGAGCACCCACGCCAAGGTCGCCGTAGTCACCGAGCCCTTTGCCCGCCAGATGTTTGGCACTCCCGACGCCGCCATCAATCAGACCTTTCAGCTCACCGGCATTCCTCTCACCATCATCGGAACCTTCAAGGAAAGCGTAAACACCTTCGGCTCGACGGAGATCGACGATGAAACCATCCTCATCCCTTACTCTGTTGCCCGCTACTTCACCGGAACCGACAACGTGAAGGACATCTTCTTCTCAATCCGCGACCAGAATGACGTGGAAGAGGCGGCCAAGGAAATCAGGGCGGTTGCGCAATCCCGCCACCAGCGCAACTCTGTTTACACGGTCACAACGCTTACGGCGGTCCTGACCACCGCGGCAATTGTCGCCAATGCGCTGACCGTCCTGCTGCTGCTCGTCTCTGCTGTCACACTCGCGGTAGGCGGCGTCGGCATCATGAACATCATGCTTGCCACGGTTCGCGCGCGCATCCGCGAAATCGGCATTCGTAAGGCGTTGGGTGCGACCGCCCGCGAGATCAAACTCCAATTCCTTATCGAAGCTGTCTTCATCTCGCTGATCGGAGGCGCCGTAGGGGTTTTGGTCGGCCTCGCGCTGCCGGTTTCCGCGCGCTTGTTCACCTCTTTCAATATCCCCATCAATCTATGGTCGGTGGTCATCGCGCTGGTGACCTCCGCGGTGATCGGCATCGTCTTTGGAACGCTCCCCGCGGACCGTGCCGCGCAAATGGACCCGGTGGAGTCGCTCAAATACGAGTAAATAGTCCCGGCACTGGTAAACTAGTCTAGGTAGAGATCGATCCAGCGGCTTTGCCGTTGGCGAAAGTCCCATTCGCATCGATCTGGCCGCGATTTTCGCAGGCATCGACAAAAGACCGCTCCCGGTTGACTTCCGCAAACGGCTGCCCTGGACCAAACGAGCCTTCGCCACACTGCGCTCGAACAACGAACAGAAAGAGATTAGTAACGCCTGTGAGCATCATTCGTAATATCGCCATCATCGCCCACGTCGACCACGGCAAGACCACTCTCGTCGACGCCATGCTCCGCCAGTCCGGCACCTTCCGCGCCAATGAGGCCGTCGCCGAGCGCGTCATGGATTCCAATGAGCTGGAGCGTGAGCGCGGCATCACCATCCTTGCCAAGAACACCGCCATTTTCTATAAGGACACGAAGATTAACATCGTCGACACGCCCGGCCACGCCGACTTTGGCGGAGAGGTCGAGCGCGCCCTCAAAATGGTCGACGGCGTCATGCTGCTCGTCGACGCATCCGAAGGCCCGCTGCCCCAGACGCGTTACGTGCTATCGAAAGCGCTTGAGGCCAACCTTCCCGTCATCCTGACGGTCAACAAAATCGACCGCCCCGACGCCCGCCCCCAGGACGTGCTGAACGAGGTCTACGACCTATTCATCGATCTAGACGCCAGCGAGGAGCAAGTTGAGTTCCCCGTACTTTACACGAACGGCAAACTCGGCCAGGCATCGACCGATGCCGCTTTGCCCGGCGTCGATCTGCAACCGCTCTTCGAGCAGATCGTCCAGACCATCCCCACCGCCAGCGGCGATGCCAACGCGCCGCTGCAGATTCAGATCACCAACCTCGATTACTCCGATTACCTTGGCCGCCTCGGGATCGCGCGCGTCTTCAACGGCACGCTCCACACCGGCGACGATGTCTACATTTCGAAGAACGACGGCTCGCTCGAAAAGACCCGGATCACCAAGCTCTTCAGCTTCGCCGGTCTCAAGCGCACCGACATTACCGAGACCGAGCTGGGCGACATTGTGGCCATCGCCGGCGTTACCGGCATTACGATCGGCGAGACTATTACCTCTATCGAGAACCCCTCGCCTATGCCGCCCATCGTCATCGATGAGCCGACCATCGCAATCCAGTTCTCGGTGAACAACTCACCCATGGCCGGACGCGAAGGCAAATACGTGACCTCGCGCAACCTGCGCGAACGCCTCGACAAGGAACTGCTCACCAACGTGTCAATTCGCGTGGAAGAGACCGGCAGCCCGGACAGCTTCAAGGTCCTTGGACGCGGCGAATTACAGCTTGCCATCCTGATCGAGATGATGCGCCGTGAGGACTTTGAGCTAATGGTGGGCCGCCCCGAAATCGTTACCCGCACCATTGACGGCCAGCTTATGGAGCCTGTCGAGCACCTCACCGTCGATATTCCTGACAACTTTGTCGGCACGGTGATCGAACGCCTCGGCCCGCGCAAAGGCGAGATGATCAAGATGCACGGCCACGGCCGCGTCCGTCTGGAATTCCGCGTTCCTTCGCGCGGCCTTATCGGGTTGCGCAGCGAGCTGCTCACCGAAACGCGCGGCACTATTGTGATGAATTCGCTATTCGACGGCTACATGTCCTACCAGGGCGAGATTCCGCAGCGGCCTACCGGCGCGCTTATCTCCGACCGCAACGGTACGGTTACAGCCTATGCGCTCGACGCCTTGCAGGATCGAGGCGTCCTCTTCGTACCGCCGGGCGTGGAGGTTTACGAGGGAATGATCATCGGCGAGCACTCCCGCGACAACGATCTCGACGTCAACATCGTTCGCGAGAAGAAACTCACCAACATGCGCGCCTCATCGGCCGACGAAGCGGTCCGACTCACTCCGCCGCGCGCCATGAACCTCGAGCAGGCCATCGAGTTCATCGCCGAGGACGAACTGGTCGAGGTCACGCCAAAATCGCTCCGCCTGCGCAAGAAAATCCTGCAGGCCAATCGTCGCCCCAGACGTCAGTCTTAAACAGTGAAACAGCTCAGAAGGGTGCCGTGCGAATCCCCTCACAAACAGCTTGCATTTAGAATCAAACCATCGCATGTCGCAGCAGAATCTCTTTTCCGCTCAGGCGCCCATCACTCCGCCACCGGGCCTTGCCGTGAGCTCGCCGGAAAGCGCAAAGCCACCGCGCCAGTCGCCTCGCTGGCTGCAGCGCCTCGATCTTATCGTCCGCGTCATCGTGCGCCTCTACCTCGGCCTCATCATCGTCGTCCTGCCGTGGATGCACTTCTGGGATGAGAATCGATTGCTGGCGCTCCTACCGCATCTGGCTCCTCTGGCGCTGAACGGTATCGTGCGCGGAGTCGTCTCCGGCCTGGGGCTGCTCAATATCTGGATCGCTATTCACGACGTCATTCATTACAAAGAGGGTTAGACGTCATGCGCAAGACTCCCAAGCAGTTGGAAAGCGCTCCGCTCGCCTACGAGAATCACGCCTTTCTCAACAGTCCCGATGGCCGCGTGATGCGCATTCTTGCGGAGTATTCCGAGCCACTGTCGCGCTTTCGCCGTGAACGTATCCGAGACACCGTTGTCTTTTACGGCTCAGCGCGCTTCCGCGCTTTGGACGAGGCTCACCAGGAACTTCAGCTGCTTGAAAATACCGGCTCCGTCGAGCCAGCTCCGCAGGAGGAGCAGCCGGCCAGCCAGCCCGAATTGGAGCAGGGAACAGCCAGCGAGCTGCGCCGCCGCCGTGCCGAAGCCGCGGTCGAAATGGCCCGCTACTACGAAGACGCCCGTCGACTTGCCTTCCTGCTGACCACCTGGTCGAAAGGTCTGAAGTCGCGCCGCCACCGCTTCGTCGTCACCTCCGGAGGAGGTCCCGGCATCATGGAAGCCGCCAACCGCGGAGCCTATGAGGCCGGAGGCAAGACCATCGGTCTAAACATCCGCTTGCCCTTCGAGCAGTATCCCAACCGCTACGTGACGCCCTCGCTCAATTTTGAGTTCCACTACTTCTTCATGCGCAAGTACTGGTTTGCCTACCTGGCAAAGGCGCTGGTTGTTTTCCCCGGCGGCTTCGGCACCCTGGACGAGTTGTTTGAGGCCCTGACTCTTGCCCAGACCCATAAGCTCGCCAAGAAGATGACCATACTTCTCTATGGATCTGCTTACTGGAACCAGGTCCTTAATATGGACGTTCTTGTGGACAAAGGGGCTATCTCTCCACGCGACCGCGAACTGTTTCAGGTTGCTGACACCCCTGACGACGCCTTTGCCCTCCTGCGCGACAATCTCACCCGGGATCATCTCCAGCCCGACGTCGCCCGCACCGACACCGATGATGAAACATCTCTTGGACCAGAGATCGTCCACACTCGCTCCTAAGTGGTCCGTGTGTAGATAGGCTGCACGTATCTCGCGGGTAATGTTGCCTCTTTTGGCACTGGCTTCAATTTGAACTGACATTCTCCGCCCCGTAATGCAACATTCATGGTGCAAAACCGATACTGACATTGAGCACAGCACTCCGATGGAGGCAACTCAATGGCCGGTTTACGCCGCATCTCGTACCTCTGGAAAGATGCCGATCCCGCACGTGAGTACTCGACAGGCGTCTCGCTCCACAGTCACACCAACCAGTCCAAGGAAACTCTCGATTTCCTGGCCAACTTTGGCAACGATTACAGCTGGGTACGCAAAATCATCGCCGTCGCCGAAGCCCGTGCTCGCGATGCCTATCAGATTTCCATCAATTACGCCGCCAGCTATTGGACTCCGCCGCTGACGCCTCGTCTGGCCTTCGATCTCGAAAGCCGGCAGATCGAAAACACGCTCAACCTGATGCCGCTGGTTTCCATCACCGACCACGACAACATCAATGCGCCCATGCTTCTGCGCACCGTCGCCGCCGCCCGCCACATTCCCGTCTCCGTTGAGTGGAGCGTGCCCTTCGGTTCCGACCAGTCCTTTCACCTCGGCATCCACAACCTGCCCAGCGACACCGGCGCCGACTGGATGCGCACCTTTGAGGCATTCACCTCACGTCCCTCCGAGGCCCGCCTCACCGAGATCCTCTCCGCTCTCCATGCCTTGCCGAACGTCCTCATCGTCTTCAACCACCCCATGTGGGACCTCTACATCATCGGGAGAGAGAAGCATCGCCAGCGGGTCCACGACTTCATGACCGCCAATGGCGAGTTCATACACGCACTGGAACTGAACGGCCTGCGCAGCTGGGAAGAGAATCGCGAAACCAAGCAGATGGCCAAGGCGCGCAACATGCTGCTCATCTCGGGCGGCGACCGCCACGGCTTGGAGCCGAACGCCAACGTCAATCTTTCCGGCGCAGCCACCTTTACCGAGTTCGTCCACGAGATCCGCTACGAGGGCCGCAGCCACGTCCTCTTCATGCCACAGTACGCCGAGCCCTGGAAACATCGCATTCTGCAGTCCACGCTCGACGCGATTCGTAACTATCCTGATTTTCCGCAGGGATCGCGCACCTGGGACGAGCGCGTCTATCATCCTGACTCCACCGGAGCCATTCGTCCCTTGAGCGAACTCTGGCCCGGCGATGGCCGCGCTCCCTGGTACCTGAACGGGGTAATTGAGGCTGTGAAGATGATGGGCAGCATGCCGGTCTCCGGCAGCCTGCGCATGGCCTGGAACGAATCGCGCGAGCTGCAGTTCGCTCTCGGCGAAGAAGTGTTTTGAATGTCGGCCATCAACGAATGAGGATTAGTCTTTAGCGATAAGCTAAACAGATCGGGGATTGGAACTGGCTCGAAAGACCGATCTCCGTGAAACCAAACCCATGGCTATCGTTCATTCGTAATGGCTGTCTCGATGAGTGCACTGGCCCCTCGGGTCGCCTTTTTTCCCGACTCTTTCAACGAAGTCAACGGTGTTGCCCATACCAGCCGCCACTTTGAAGCATTTGCGCGCCGCCATTCGCTGCCCTTTCTCTGCGTACGCGCCGGAAATCGCCGGCCTCGCTTGCTCGTTGAAGAGCAACTCCATACCCTCGAGCTGCGCCGCGGCTTTCTGTCCTTCTACCTCGACAAAGGCCTCACCTTCGACCCGGGATTTATCCGCCACCTGCCGTTGATCGTTCGCACGCTGAAGGCATTCCATCCTGACATTGTCCACATCACCGGACCCAGCGAAAACGGCATGCTTGGCGCGGCGCTCGCCAATCACCTGCACCTGCCGCTCGCAGCCTCGTGGCACACCAATGTGCATGAGTACGCTGCCAGACGCTCCCATCGGCTACTCCGCCACATACGCAGCGGCCACGACGCGGAACAAACCATCGAACGGCTGGCACTCGTCGCAAGTGCCAAATTCTATTCGCTCGCGCGTATTCTCTTCGCACCCAATCCCGGGCTCTGCCGCCTGCTTGAGAAGGAAACCGGACGTCCCTGCCACCTCATGCAGCGAGGCGTCGATTCGCAAGTATTCTCGCCCGCGCACCGTCAACGCCAGCCGGGAGAAGATTCCTTTGTCCTCGGCTACGTCGGCCGCTTGTCGGTTGAAAAGAATGTTGGTCTACTTGCGCAGGTCCAGCAACAGCTCACCGCGCGCGGCTTCCGCAATTTTCGCTTCCTCATCATCGGCCAGGGAGGCGAGGAGTCTTGGCTGCGCCAGCATCTGTCCGGAGCCGAATTTCCCGGTGTCCTGCGCGGCGAGGCCCTTTCCCATGCCTATGCCGATATGGACCTTTTTGTCTTCCCCTCCCATACCGACACCTTCGGCAATGCCGTCCTCGAAGCTCTGGCTTCAGGAGTTCCGGCCATCGTCACCCCCGATGGCGGGCCACCTTCGATCATCCGAGATGGAGAAACCGGTCGAATCGCCCGCGACGAAGACTTCGCCGATGCGATCGCCGGCATTCTCACCGACCCGCCTCAACACGCCCGCATGCGCGAAGCCGCGCGCATGCACGGTCTCAGCGCCACATGGGAGGCTGAATTTGAAGCGGTCTACGACAGCTATCGCGCAGTCCTGTAACTCCGCTATCACAAAATCAAGTTCATTTAATTTACCGAGGTCCGGGCGTGCCCGTCAGATGGGTCATCGCTGCATCGTATCCTCGCCGGAAACCTTCGCGATAATCCTCGCGGTCGGCTTTCGATACCTTGGGATGCCGATACTCGTCGCGATTATTCACGTCCGGCATGCGGTGATGATCGAAATCCTTCTTGGCCGCTTCAACGCCGTCATGGTATCCCTGGCGCTGAATTTCGCGGAACTCCTGGGGTGGAGCATCCCAATCATCTTGGTGGTCCTGCACGAATGCGGCGGCGGGCGATCCGTTAAACGGCTGGTAGGGCCCCTGTGCCTGCGCAACAGCAATACCTGCAGTGCCGACTGCAAGAGCGATGAGGGGAAATGTGGTGCGATGGAATTTCATGTTTGTTCTCCATGTACTTTCTGCAACTTACGGTTGGATGAAGGAATTTCCTCCGTTGTTGTCCAGGAGCCGTTCAAACTGGTGCTCTCTGTCTTTTTGGCAGCAGTATCCACATCCATTCTCACAGCCCAGACTTTTCGCGGAACCTTGCTTGGCACTGTGGCCGACCCTACTGGAGCAGTCATTTCCGGCGCCTCCATATCAGTGAAGAATGACCGCCCGGATATCCAGCTGTTGTCGGGATTGAACTCCGTCATCGCGGCCGCAAGGTTTGCGGTGTTTGATCCAAGGTCCTTTTGATAGACCACGCCGTCCCTGGTTGCCGACAAAGGTCATCTCCGGAATTGCGGTAGGTCACGGGATAGGCGTCTAGGGGTAGCCGCCTTGCATCAAACGACTGACCGAAGGCAGAAATGAGACTCCGAACATGTCGATACAAATGAAGGAAGGTTCCCCGACTCCCCGCGGTGCAACCTGGGATGGGACAGGAACCAACTTTGCAGTCTTTTCAGCTCATGCCACCAAAGTCGAAGTGTGCTTCTTCAACGAGGCAGGAGACAAAGAGATCGACCGTCAAGAGCTGCCGGAATATACCAATCAGATATGGCATGGATACATCCCAGGGATTCGGCCGAGCACACGCTACGGATTGCGAGTCTATGGACCGTATGAACCGGAGGCTGGTCATCGGTTCAATCCGAACAAGCTGTTATTAGACCCGTACGCGTGCGCTCACATTGGTGAGCTTAAGTGGGATCCCGCCTTATTCGGATATCAGATGGAGTCTGGGGACGACACGACCTTCGATGAACGGGACAGCGCCCCCTTTATGCCGAAGTGCATCGTAGTCGATCCCGATTTCAACTGGCACGGACAAGGAAGATTGGCGAAGTACCGCGTGCCGTTCGACGACACCATCCTCTATGAAGTACACGTCAGAGGTTTTACCAAGCTCCACCCTGGCGTTCCGCAACCTCGGAAAGGTACTTACTCGGGACTTGGTCAGCCAGAGGTCGTCAAATACATCAAGTCTCTCGGCGTAACGACGGTTGAACTGTTGCCGATTCACACGTTTGTAAACGACAACCATCTTTTGGAGCGAGGTCTCACCAACTACTGGGGCTATAACACGATAGGATTTTTCGCACCCGAGCCGCTCTATGCGGCGGACCCTGCGGACGCACTAAAGGAATTCAAGCAGACCGTGGAGACCTTGCACAGCGCTGGATTGGAAGTGATTCTGGATGTGGTTTATAACCATACGGCTGAAGGAAACGAACTCGGTCCGACCATATCTTTTAAAGGCATCGACAACGCCACCTACTATCGCTTGGTCGCCGATGCCAACAGATATTATGTCAATGACACGGGCACAGGTAATACCCTCAATTTAAGCCACGCACGTGTCATTCAGATGGTGACTGACAGCTTGCGGTACTGGGTTGAGCAGACTCACGTGGATGGATTTCGGTTCGACCTCGGGACCATTCTTGCCCGAGAACAAAATGGATTCGACAATCAAAGCGGGTTTCTAAAGGCATGCAGTCAAGACCCTGTTCTCGCAACGGTGAAGCTTATTGCAGAACCCTGGGATTGTGGACCCGGGGGGTATCAGGTCGGTGCTTTTCCCCCCGGCTGGGCGGAGTGGAACGACAATTTTCGCGACTCTGTTCGTGGGTTTTGGAAAGGAGCATCTTCGGCATCCGAGCTAACAAAACGGCTCACCGCCTCCGGTGAAATATTCAACGTCCAGGGCCGCCGACCATGGTCTTCGATCAATTTTCTCACTGCGCACGACGGGTTCACACTGAATGACGTCGTCAGCTACAACGAAAAACATAATGAAGCGAATGGTGAACAAAACCAGGATGGGACCTCTGAGAATTACTCCTGGAACTGTGGGGCCGAGGGCCCTACAGACGACCCGGAGATCAACAAGCTGCGAGACCGTCAATTGAGGAATCTCTTCGGAACCTTGCTTCTCGCTCAGGGAACGCCCATGATTCTCGCCGGTGACGAATTCGCGCGCACGCAAAACGGGAATAACAATGCCTACTGTCAGGACAATGAGATCAGTTGGCTTAATTGGGATATTCAAGAAAAGGGCACCAAACTTACCACTTACGTGAAGAAGTTAACTGGATTTCGGCACAAGTATCCTATTCTTCGCCGGAACCTGTTTTTGACCGGAGAATACAACGAACAGCTGGGTGTTAAAGACGTCACCTGGATCAACGCCAACGGCAGAGAAATGGAAGACCACAATTGGGGCGACACGGGCATGCGCTGTTTCGGAATGTTGATCGACGGCAGAGCTCAATCAACCGGGGTACGCCAGCGAGGAAAAGACGCGACGCTTTTGATCGTGATCAACGACCACTTCGATCCAGTTGAGTTCACATTACCGGAGGCGGTAGGAGGAACGGAATGGACCTTACTTCTTGATACAAGCCTCGACGAGGAACGTGAGCTTGGGAAGTTCCAGTCTCTATCGGCCTACGGCGTAATCGCAAGATCCCTTTTGCTCTTTGCGTTGAATCCGGAGCTGGTGGCAGAGTGACGCATCAGTGTCCTTGGATCACGGCTGCATGGCCGCCTTCGGAGCAGCCACGATGCTTTTTCTGCGCCAGGTCTGCATTAAGTCATCGTGCTCCACATGGTTGAAGCCTTTCAGTGAGGGCGAGAGCACGCAAGAGAGCACGGTTCGGTCCAATTCAGGTGCCCACGATGCGGCCATCCCATCACAGTTCTTTGGGCAGAGCCACCTGAGAAAAGCGTCGAATTTCGGGTTGGTCGCAGAGGTTGACGGGAGTGAGGTGGATCTCCTCTGCGGGCAGGTACCGCGCGCTAAATTGAGCTGGATCATGGGTCGCGGGTTGCCAATGCGCAGCGCCGTTCATACGGGACTTTTTTCCAGGAGATAGTTGTGTAGGATAAGCGCGTCGATATTGGTGGAAAGGAAGCATTCGATGGCATCGGCAGGGGTCTCAACGATCGGACGGCCAGCAACGTTGAATGAGGTATTCAGGACGACTGGAACACCGGTAAGCGCGTCGAAGGCGGCGATGAGTTGATGGAAGAGAGGATTGCCCGCAGCGCTGACGGTCTGGACGCGGGCGGTTCCGTCTACGTGGGTGACGGATGGGATGACAGCTCGCTGATGGGGAAGGACATCGACCACCCGGAGCATGAACGGGCTGGGTTGGTGTAGATCGAAGTATTCGGAGACACGCTCTTCCAAAACAGCCGGCGCGTAAGGACGGAAAGGCTCGCGGTGTTTAACCCGATCGTTGAGGTGGTCCTTCATCTCTGGCTTGCGGCAGTCAGCGAGTATGCTGCGGTGCCCCAGCGATCGTGGACCATACTCGGAGCCGCCCTGGAACCAGCCGACGATCCGGCCTTCGGCGATAAGAGCGGCGGCGCGGTTTACGGGATCGGCGAGGCGGGAATATTGCAGGCCGGCGTTCTCAATTGCGGCGAGGACATCCGCTTCCGCGTAACGGGGCCCCAGTCCGTCGCTCTCCCCGATGGCGCGCGCGGGACAGTTCAGGAGCATGCGCTCCGCAAAAAGCGCGCAGCCGAGCGCCTGCCCCAGGTCGCCGGCGTTGGGCATGATGTAGATCTCGCGGAAGCGAGAAGCGCGGAAGATGCGCTCATTGGTGACACTGTTCAAGGCGATGCCGCCGGCAAGACACAGCCGTTCCGATGGCGCCTCGCTCTCAAGCGCACGCAGCGCATTGTGCATGATGTCGTCCAGCAGAAGCTGGGCAGCCTGGGCAACGTCCTCGTGGTCCGGCAGGATTGGCATTCCCGGCAGTCGCGGAAAGATGCCGTGTTCCCGCAACGTGGTTTTCAGGGCGGCGTCATCAGGGAAGAAGAACGATCCGTCGTCGAAGAGCTCAAGCTGGGGCCGGAGATACCGGTAACAGGTGTCGCGACCGTAGGAGGAAAGCCCCATGGTCTTTCCTTCTTCGCCCTGCTCAAAGCCCAGGAACATATTGAAATTGTTGTAAAGTCGGCCGGGGCTCGATTCCGGAGACGTATGCTCGGCGAAGACGGATATCTCTTTGTCCCTTGCGCTGGAGAAGGTCATAGCAATTCGCTTGCCACCCTTTCGACGCAGCGGTTCGCCGGAGGCATCGGCCGTGAAGACGGCAGCGTCGCCAAAGCCGCTGGCCAGAAAGGCCTGATAGCGGTGGACGGCGTGGTGCTCGAGGTCTGTACGCACTACAGCGTTGGGAAAGTAGTGGCTGAGAGCTCTGCCTTGCCACGAACGGTTGATGGCGAAGTGGCTTTCGCTGCCCATTACGAAATCGATGTCGCGGGGCCGCAACGGCAGGCCGTGGACAAGCGCCTTGAAGAGAGGTTCCCAGGAGTCTTCAAAAACAGCAATGGGAGGGAGACGGCCGAAGCGGTCCCGCAAACAGAAGCGGATGCCGGAGGGAATCGGGTCGAGGCTTTCCCGTATCTCGCGGTATTCCTCGCGCGCGAGATACAGCGCATTCTTCTTGCCGAGGAAGCGCTCCAGGCTGAGAGCTCGGACACCGAAGCGAGAGGAGACCAGAGCGAGGCTGGCCCCATGTCCGGTTGAACAGATGCCGAGGATATTCGCGTCCGTCCGCCGCCGCACCCGGCGAAGCGCGCCTCGCCAGACGTTGCGCAGATACCTGTCAGGTTGATGCAAGGCCACGCTGCGAATGACCAGGTCGGTGTTGCGGCGCATGGCGTCGCGCTCCGAGTGGTATACCGCCGGATGCAAGTCGGGATTGGCCGGCGTCGTCATGAGCTCATTCGGCATGGGTCACAGGGAGCTCAGCATCGGCAGACGCAATGTTTCTTTGCAGGGCCATCGAGGCAAGCTGCGTCCGGGTTGAACGTCCCTCGAGGAGACGGGATTCAACAAGGCGGAAGATTTGATCGGCACTCAGGTCGGAGCCTGTGCGGATCGGCGGCTCAAAGTGCAGGCTCACGTTGGCGCGGAACCAGTTCTCTCGCGGCCCCGCCAGGCGAACGGGCAGGATGTCGATCTGCGTATCGGCCGCGATGGACGCAGCGGCGCGAGACCAGGTGATGATGGGCGACATGCCGCGATCGATGAAGGCGCAGCTATCGCGGATGCCCTGAACCGTGCCTCCCGGCGAAAGAACGTAGGGCACCACGCAGGGGACGCCGAAGCGCACCATGAAGGCGGCGTACCAGCGACGCCAGTGAGAGTCTTCCGGCTTGCGAAAGAAATAGGAGGCGAAGATGATCCTGTCGCCGACGAGCACGACAAGACGGCGGCGGAAACGGCCGGGAAGCGCCCGCAGAAGGGCAAGAAACTCGACTCCGTGCTCGCGATCGGCGGCGTCGAAGACGAAGAGCACAGGAGCCTCAATCTGGCGAAACTCCTCGAGTCCGGTGGCGTAGATCTGCAGGCGGGTGCGGAGCAGGCAATCCACCAGGATTGTCTGGACACAGGTTCTGAGTAACCCGGAACCGGGCCAGCTCTGCCAAGGCGGGCTGTGCCGAGGAGCGTCAGAGGGCGGAGGAAACTCGGTCGCTTCTGTGCCAAGAGGCGCTGGAGTGGCGCCGGCGGGATCAGGAAGCTCGTGCAGCATGGTCATCAGCTCGGCGGCCTCAATCGAGTCCAGCCCGAGATCCATGGATTTCCTAAGGATTTGCGGAAAATTGCCCGGGGATGTCTCCTGGCGGAAGAAAGGAACGAGGCGCTGCAGGCGGCGCTGACGATCCGGATCGGCGAGAGCGGCTTCGATGGAATCCGGGGCACCCACAAAGGATGGAAGAGACTGAGGGCGGCGCAGGCGTTCTCGTGTGGCCGAGATAACCTGCTCGCGGCGAATCTTCGCAAGGGCTCCGCGCGGAAAGTCGGGCTCCGGCCAAACGGACCAGCTGCGGATCCGGTGGGAGGCAGGCAGCCGCTGGTTCGCCTGTTGAATCAGCGTGGCGGCGGGTGCGCTGGCCGAGTCGAGCAACAGGGTTGCGTGAACCTGCTCCAGACCATCGATGGCGGCAGCAAGTACGACCACGTCTTGAACGCCGGGAAGCTGATGAAGCTCGGTCTCAATCGTGTTCGAGTGCAAGGTGTGGCCTTCGGCGGTGACGATGCGATCCTCAAGTCGGCCCAGGAAGAAGAGACGGCCTCGGCGGTCCTGCCGAGCGATATCCCCCGAGCGCACAAAGCCGTCCGCTGTGAGACTGGCGGCTTCTGTGCCGATGTATTGGGGCGAGACATGTGGTCCGCGGATCAGGATTTCGCCGTCGGCTGAGAGACGGATCGAGTTATTGTGGATAGGCAGACCGATCGAGCCGGGGGTACCGAGCAGAGGCCGGTTGACGGTGGCGAAGGCGGCAGTTTCCGTCGATCCGTAGCCCTGCACGACAATGCAGCCGCAGCGCCGCCAGAAGCTCTCGCTGGCCGGCGGCAGAGTTGCGCCTCCAACGAGAATCAAGTGGAAGCGGCTGCCCAGCGTGCGCCGGCGCAGCCACCACAGGACGACACGGCCTAGGTTGGAGCCGGCCTGGAGTCTTGTCTGGGTTCGCAACGATTGTTCAAGCAAAGCAAGCACACGGGGCACGGTCGCGAGGGCGCGGATTCCAGCTTCGCGCAGGGTCCGCTGAAGGTGGAGCGGCTCGATCGAATGGGTATGCACGACGCTCATGCCGAGCGAGAGGGGGACGCAGGCGCCGAGCATGAGTCCCTGAACATGACTGAGCGGGGATAAAGCCAGCAGGCGGGTCGGAAAGATGCGGATCACCGGCCGCCAGTAATGGAAATGGCGTATCTGGCAGGTGAGGTTGGCATGAGTAAGCACCACTCCGCGCGCTTCGCCCGAGCTGCCTGCAGTGAAGAGGACTACAGCCGGGTCGTCCGGCGATATGGGCACGCGCAGGTCACTACCTGCGGGGATGGGAACACGTTCAAGACCGTCGATGCGCTCCGAGGAGACGGGCGACTGCGATGGACTCTGCTCCGTGCCGAACAGGAGCAGACGCGCACGAGTGATCTCGATGATGCGTTCGATCTCGGCGAGCGGCGCGGCGGCATCGACAGGAACGACGACCAATCCGCGTAAAGCGGCACCGAGTAGATAGGCTACCCACTCGGGCGAGTTGGGTGCCCACAGGAGAACGCGGTCTCCGGGTGCCAGATTTCTGCGGCGCAACGAAATCGCGGCACGGAGGGCGTTGTCGTGGAGTCGCGCATAGGTCCACCAGCGAAATCCGAAGTCGCCGCGAAGGCCCAGGGCGCGGCGTCCGCCCCACGCCGGGAGAGAGTCGAACAGCGACTGCAGAGTGGCAAAGTCCTTGATCGGCTTCAAGGCTCGCATGGAGCGGCCTCCGTGGCAGCAGTGTCCGGGCTTCGACGCAATGCGATGGCGACGTGATTGCGTCCACGGTCGCTGGTCCAGACGAGGAGTTTTTCGGGCGGCTGTTCAGGATTAGCCATACCTGCGAAAGACAGCTGACCGTCTATCGTCAGCGCGGCGTGCAGGAGTGAGAAGAGGCCAGTGGCTGCACCTGCAAAGCCGAGTCGACTCACCGTGGAATGGAGCGGGATGCCCCGCAGCCTGCAACCGATGCGTCGCAGGACTTCGGCTTCGAGTGCGTCGTGGCCGGCGAGGTTGAGGCCGTCACCAAAGACAGCGTTCGGGGCGGTGCAGGATGGGTATTCCGTCGGTGGTTCAGCGGCAGCGCTGGCGCGGGCGGCGCGCTCGAGGGCGGCTACGGCGCCTTGCTCCGGTGGAGTGCCAGATGGCGAGTGAGTGACTGCCGAAGCTGCGATCTCCGCAAAGATGTGGGCTCCGCGGGCATGGGCGTGCGCCTCCTCTTCGAGGAAAAAGAAGGCAGCGCCTTCACTGGGAAGATAACCGCTTCCGTTGCCGCCCTCCTTGCCGGTGCGGAGACGGCCGTCAATCAGATGGGCGAGGACGGTCTCGAGTTGGACGAGCGAATCGTAACCGCCCGCGAGGGCAACGGGAGTATCTCCCCGAAAGATGGAATCGGCGGCTGCAGATACTGCGATCAGGCCAGAGGTGGACCCGTTCATGATGTTCAGGTTTGCGCCCTGCATCCCGTGCTCGATGGCGGCACCGCAGAGTCCGGCGTTGGGCAGGGATTTCAGGAGAAAGAGCGGATCGATGAGCGACATGCCGTGTTTATGGAAGCGGCTGTAGGAAAAGCGCTCCGGCGCCGAGGCGGACGCGGACGGCTCGGACGGGTTCGGCTCGAGCCCTGGCAGGGCCGGTTCGAGCGACTGACGCAGAGCCTCGCCGAAGGTGTTGAGATCCTGATCGAGGCCCAGCGAGCCAACGAACAGGCTGAGTTTCTCTATCTCTGCGGGCTGCAATCCGGAGCGGTGCAGCGCTTCGCCGGCTGCGGCAACGGCGAATCCGGCGGCGGGTGTCAGGATTTTGCGCAGCATCCGGTTAGCGATCCGGTTGTGCGGCTCGAAGCCCGGCACTCTGCCAGCATGGGGAATGCCGAGCGCCTGCATCTCCGGCGTTGCAGGGGATTCGGTACCTGAGTGTCCTTCCCGCCAGCGAAGAACATGACTGGACAGATCGAAGCCAAGGGGCGAGTGAACGCCGATTCCGGTGATGCAGACGCGCCGAGTTACGGCCAGAGGAGGAATTGAGACGGCGGCACTCGATGCCTCTGCCGGTTGAGGCCAGCGGCGCAGAACGAGTGAACCATTTTGTCCTCCGAAGCCGAAGGAATTAGATATTGCCACATTCACCGCGGCGGGACGCGCTAAGCCGGGGATGTAATCGAGATTGCACTCGGGATCCGGGTTCTCGAGGTTGAGCGTCGGAGGAAGGATCTTGTCGTGTAGGGCGAGCGCGGTCACCATCAGCTCGACCGCACCAGCGGCGCAGAGGAGATGTCCGAGCTGCGATTTGGTAGAGCTTACGGCGAGGCCGTGGTCCGCGTGACTTCCGAAGACCTGACGGATCGCGTGCGTCTCGATGCGATCATTCAGCGGCGTGGCTGTGCCATGCGCGTTGATGTAGCCGACCTCTTCGGGGAGAACCTGGGCATCACGAAGAGCGGCCTGCATGCAGAGCGCGGCGCCACGACCTTCCGGCTGCATGTCAGTAAGGCGATAGGCGTCGCAGGAGGAGCCGTAGCCGAGCAACTCCGCATAGATGCGGGCATCGCGGGCGAGGGCGTGATGCAGCTCCTCAAGCACCAGAACGGTGGCTCCCTCGGCCAGCACAAAGCCGTCGCGCGTGCGATCAAAGGGGCGCGACGCCTGTGCGGGTGAGCTCCATCGCTGAGCCAGACTGCCGAGGAGCGCAAAGCCTGTAACGCACATCATGGACAGCATGCTGTCGGTGCCTCCGGCCAGCATCACGGTGGCCTGGCCGGCGCGCAGAGAATGGAAAGCATGTCCAATGGCCTGTGTGGCAGAGGTACAGGCAGCCTGCACGGTAAGCGAGGGACCTTCGAAGCCGAGCCGATCGGAAAGCAGCGACGAAATCGAGGCGGCATCGCTCTGCGTGAGCAGCCAAGGCCGCTCGCGGCAGAGCTGCGCATAGCATTGCGCGTTCCACCGCGAGCCGTCGAGCAGGCTGCCAAGCCGATCAAGCCGATCTTCGATGACGGGAAAGGTCGAAGCGCCAAGACAGACCCCAATCTTCTGCGCGTGCGGAGTGCCTGGCGTCAGCCCCGCATCGACGTAGGCATCGAGTCCGGCGGCGAGGCCAAACTGTGCGGCGCGGCCCAGGTATTTCTCGTTGCCGAAGCCTTCAAGGCAGGCAATATCGACGTAGCCCGCTACCTGCAATGGGTTGGCGCTATTTTCGAAGGGGTGGCGAGCAGTGACGCCGGATCTGCCGTCGACGATGGCGCGCCAGGTCTGCATCGCGCCGCGGCCAAACGCGGTGACCGCACCCAGGCCGGTGATGACTACCCGTCGATGCTCGTTCGCTGCGATCATGCCGGCTCGCCGACGATCGGAAGATGCATCTCCTCTCCCACCCGGCGCAGATCGTCGACGAGGAGATGCTCTCCGGAAGGAAGTTCGATAGTGTGGCCGCAGTCTGCGCAGATCATGGCCATCGAGAACTCGGAATTTGGAACGGCAGCTCCGCCGCACTGCGAACAGCAAAGCCGGGCTACCGCTTCCAAACAACGATGCACAACGCGAGCGAGCGACTCGACTGTGATGAGCAGGCGAAAGTCATAGACTCGCATGCCGGGCTTGATCCAATTTTCTGGTATCTCGGGCATAGAGCGGCGCATCAGGTCCATACCGGTTTCGGTGACGATACCGTCCTTGAGAATCGCCTGTTCGCTGAAGAGATCGCTTGCACGTTGAAGCAGGTTGACGCGCGGCATGCGAATGCAAAAGGTTCGCTCCAGGCTATAGGCAATGTCGAGCATGTCGAGCGATTCCGCATCCAGGTCGACAAAGAGGCGCGAGTTCAAATCGATGGTGGCGGGGTCGCGATCGAGTGAGCGCGCCACGACCAGCAGGACGCGCTGTTCTACGTCTGGCACACTGTGAGCGAAGGGCGTGGAGAAAGAAGCGGGCAGAGCAGTCATAAACCAAGGCCTCCGGAGACCTGAAGGGTGGCGCCGGTGATGTAGCCGGCATCGGGCGAGGCAAGAAAGGCAACGGCGCGCGCGACGTCGGCGGGATCTCCAAATCGGCGCATGGGGATTTGTTTTAGCAGCGTGTCCTCGGCGTTGTTGCGCAATTCGAGAGTCATATCCGTGGTAATCAGACCTGGGGAGACTGCATTGACACGTATTCCACGCGGCGCGACTTCGAGCGCAAGGGAGCGGGTGAGTGCAAGGATACCCGCCTTCGACGCGGCGTAGTTGCAGTGTCCATTTCCGGCAGAGTGGGCGTGGACGGAAGCGATGTTCACGATAACGCCGCTGCGCCTCGCGACCATGTGGGGGAGAACTTCGCGGATGCAGAGAAAGGGGCCGCGGAGGTTCACCCGAAGCACGTCGTCCCAATCCTCGACAGGCATGCCCGTCGCCAGCCCGTCGCGAAGAATGCCTGCGTTGCAGACGAGAATGTCGATATTCTGGAGATGCCGAAGAATGGCAGCGGTCATTTCGCGTACCTGCGCCGGATCGGAAACGTCGGCCTGATGGCAAAGCGCGATGTGGCCGGACGCTGCAAGTTCCTCAACGAGTGCCTCCGCCGCACTTCGACGCTCCAGATAGTTAATCACCACGGCCGCGCCTTCCGTTGCCATCTGACGCGCGACAGCTGCGCCGATACCGCGTGAGGCACCTGTGACGAGAGCGACGAGTCCGGCGAGGCGAGGCATGGCAGGTCATCCTTGGAGCGAGTATCCACCGTCAGCCACGATGGTCTGACCGCAGATCCAATTGGCATCGGCTGAACAGAGCATTGCGATCGCGGCGGCTATATCGTCCGGCTGGGCAATGCGACCTGCGGGAGTGCGCGCGACAACTTTTGCTGCGGCTTCGGAGAAATCGGGGAGCATGCGAGTGCTGCCGGTATCAACGAGGCCGCCGCAGATGCCGTTGACATGAATGCCGCGGGGGGCGAGCTCGACGGCGAGGTAACGCACGAGGCTCTCGATGAGGGCCTTGGACGAGCCCAGAGCACCATATCCTGGAATGCACTGGCGACTGCCCAGACTGCTGAGAGCGATGATGCGCCCGCCGTCAGACATAAGATCGGCTGCCAGCTGGGCTCCGATGAGGAAGGCGCGCGCATTGAGATCGAGGACGCGCTGCCAGGTGCGCGGGGTCAGGTCGAGCAAGGGGCCGAAGGAGGTGCGAGCCGCATTGCTCACGAGCACGTCAAGCCGCCCGTGACGCCCGGCTATCTGCTCAAATGCGCAGCGTAAGTGGTCTTCGTGGGCAACGTCCGCGCATATGGCATAAGCATCCACGCCGAGTGCCTGCACTTCGGCAACGGTCGCCCGCGCCGCGTCGTGGTCCAGAACATATCCGAGAGCGATGTGCGCCGGACGTTCCGCCGCAAAGCGCAGCGCCGTAGCACGGCCGATGCCGCGCGTGCCTCCGGTGATGAAGGCCACGCGATCTCTAAGCCACATGCGCACACTCCGGCGAGCGCATGGGGCGCGGCCCAGAATGAGTAAGGTGCAGCCGGAGTTGCGCCACCAGTCTCTTCGCCTGATCCGCGATGTTGTAGTTGCGGTCAACAAAGAGCGGCCCCGCAGCACTGAGCAAGCGGCGGCGCAGATCATCGAGCAGGAGGGCTTTCGCGGCCTCCACCCATTCGTCGACGTGATGGCTGGCGACTGCCACACCCCCCGAGCCTGGCGTCAGCAACTCTCGAAGGCCGTCGATGTCGGCTCCGAGGACGGGCGTTCCGAGTCGCATGGTCTCGAGAGCGATCATGCCAAATGGCTCGTAACGGCTGGGCATCAGGAGAAACGCAGCCCGGCGTAAAAAGCACTCGAGTTCAGCGGTGTGCAGCCAACCCGGCGCGGTGACGCGATCAGGATAGCGAGCTATGAGGTCCGCGATAGAGCTTTCGAATATGCTATCGACATTGTGGCCGCCGATGAGCGCACAGTGCAATGTCGGGAAGCTGTCGAGCAGAGCGGACATGGTTGCTGCCGCTATATCCGTGCCCTTGCTGCGCGCAAAGCGGCCGGCGTAGAGGATGAGTGGTGATCTCATCCGAGCCTCGCTACAACCAGCGGCAGTGGATGGGGGTAAGCCATTGGGGAGGACGCTGCTTCGCTGCGCGAGTCGCGGAAAATCGGCGATTGCCTGCTCTCGTTCTATCGAGGTGAGGAAGAAAGTGTGATCGGCAGCTTTGAAGATGCGCTGCTGTAGCTCTTGCCAGGGTCCGGCATCGGCTATCTCCTGCAGTTCGCGCTCAAGCAGAGAGTGGGCCGTGTAGAAAAGCGGGGCGGCGAGCCGCGATCGGAGTTGCAGAGCGAGTTCACTGAGCGCGAGCGAATGAAGGTGAATGCAGTCTGGACCAGGCAGGTCCGCCGGGAAGCGATCTCTCGGAAGCGGATGAACGCGAACTCCCGGGATTTCTGTGCGGGGAGCGGTGGTCAGGATGTCTACATCGTAGCCCAGGGCGGCGATGGCCCGTGTCTGATGGGCAACGGCAATCCCGATGCCGGACCAATTGTCCGGCGGAAGATCGGCGGTCAGCACCAGGATTCGCATGCGTCAACTCACCAGGGCGGTTGGCTCGCCCTGGACCTCCGTGACCGGCTGCCGGTGGAGACGTTTCGTTTTGTTGAGCTCGTAGCGATCCTCTCCGCGAAGGAGCAGGAGAGACCACCTGTCCAGCGAGTAGACCTGCCCCATGTGCATGGCGCGATGCGTGCGCTGATCCGGATAAACTCTGACGTTCGGGGGGATCAGGCGGAAGTTGACTGCCATGCGGCGCTTGGTGCTGGTGTTCGGTCCGGAGCCGTGAATGACGCGCTCGGAAAAGAGAATGAAGTGTCCGGCGGGAACTTCGAGCGAAACGGCGTCCTCGGGGCGCGACTCGAATTCGAGGGTGAAGTTCACCTTGTAGAAGCCTTCGTTACCGCCGAAGCGGATGGTACGGATCTCTTTGTGGCTTCCGGGATAGGCCTGCATGCAGCCGTTTTCGCGAGTGGCGTCGTCCAACGCAATCCAGATTGTGAGCTGGAAAAGCTCATTGCGATCGGGCGGATGAAGGGCTGGTTCCAGGTAATCCTCCATCATGTAGGTGCTTGCCTGATGCCATTGAATCGCGCTTCCTCCGGGGGGCTTCAAGAATACCTGGGAGCGCCAGCAAGCTAGATCCGGGCCCAGCAGTTGAGCCGCGCGCTCGAGAATGGCTGGTTCCGCCAGAAATTCGAGGAGAAGATCATCTTCGAAGTGGAGATCGCGGTCGGTAGGGAAGCCGTAAAGGTAGGAGGGCTGCGTGCGCCGCAGCATCAGCGAGCGGGCAAGCTGCTCAATCTGCCCGGAGGAAAACGCGGGATACGGACCCAGATAGCCGTTGTCGTAGAAGAATTGCAGATCGCTCGGGGAGAGTGCATAGCGGGGGTCTGCAGATGCTTTGGGAATGAGAGGCTGGGGCGTGCGCAGCGTGCAAGGCTGATCGATGTAGGCACGCGTGATCCAGGATCCCATGACCACACGAAACATCCCCCAGGTCCAGTTCTGAAGGATGCCGCGCATCGGCTGCGGCCACTTTCGTCGAGGTAGCTGTAACGCCTTCCACACGGCGAGGAAGGCGAGACCCGCGACCAGAAGTGTGCGGATCCACAGAGGACGGCGCACGGGCGTGGGCTGGATCATGATGGCTCCAAGCGAGTGAACTCGTCCTGTCCCGCGAGAGCCGCGTGGTTCTGAATAGACCTTGGGGGCAGGCCGGAGATCAATCTCAGGTTCGGGCTAATCGTATGAAGCATCCTGTGTCGTGTCAACGGCAAAGACCGGCGTCTCATCCGAGACGGAGCATGGCTTTCGAAGCCAGGATGCACAAGCCACTGGACTTCCACGCGCATTTGCTCAAGACTGAGTGTGCTTTAACAAGCCTGAGTTTCGGAGCAAGCTCATGGATCCGATGCATTCGCAGGAAGCCGGGGAGTTGGACGGGGACAACGCGCGGGGACAGGCCCCGGCGAATTCTCTTCTCCAACCGTGGTATGTGCCCGAGAGCCACTTCGAGGAACTGCCGGGCGTGATGTGCGCAACGGACCTGCTGGTCGCATGGGAACCAGAGACGGCCGTATCTCCGCTGACTGAGTTCGGCACGGCTGGAGTGTGGGAAACATATTTTCAAGGCAGCGCAGCCGCAACTGCTCTTCCCGGCATCGCTGTCAATGTTCAGGAGATCGAAGAGAACGACGAAGCGTGGGATCCAGATGCCGCGGCTGCGGCCGTCGAATGCCTTTTCCGCTTCGTACATGCAATCGAGCGAACAGACGTAGAGCAGGCGATACTCTGCGTGGCTGAGGATTACCACGCCTTCGAGAGAGATATCGACTTCGATCGCGACGCTCTCAAGCTGTGGCTGGAACGAATGGTCGATGAGTGGCGCGGACCGGAATTGCGAATCAGCATGACTGAGATTCCTGACCCTATTTTCCATCCCCTGGGAGTTCTGATTCACGTGACGCTGCAAGTTGATTACCGGAACAAGTTCCGTGACGCTTTGGAGACTCTCCGATTCGGCTATATCGTCGTCCTGGATGCTGAGCCCCGCAAAGAGTGGCTCATCCGCTCGCTGTGCCGGATCAATTAATGGCGACGACGCTTAAGAGCCTGCAGCATGAGGGCCCGGAGCTCGTTCTGCCTGTCGTCCTCTTTGGCAGGTACCTCTACTTTCTGGCTCGGCGCCCGATCAGTGAGAGTAATCTCCACTACCGAGCGACGCGAGTCGCGGGCCTGCAGACCTTGATTCCGCTCTTCGCAAATGAGGCGCATCCGCCTCTGGCCAAAGTCGCCGAGATGCTGCGGACACTCACACCGGCGAACCTGGTCAGGCTCGCGCCGGTGATCCAGCGGGTGGTGCGCATTTATCGCGATCCCCTCCTTCCGCGAACCTTTGTCTCGACTGAAGAAAGCACGGACGCGGAATTTTTTGCCGAGGTACAGCGCGTACTGGTGCTCATCGGACCGGCGATCGGAATTGGAGACGAGATCATCACGTTCTCATTGCCGCGCGCTTTGCGAGCGATTCTAGCCGTGACACCCGGAGTTCAGATCACGGTTGCATCGTCATACCCGCAGGTTTGGGATCGCGTTGACGGTGTAGATGCAGCGCGACCGTACGGAGACATGCAGGGCCTGTTGAAGTGCGTGCGGTCGGACAGCTTCGACCTGCTCATGGTGGTTGACTTCGAGACGCCAGGCCTGACGAATGCCATGTGCTTCGAGCCCACCGTCAGCCGCTACATTGAATTGTCGCTGGGACCGCGGCAAATGCTGGTGCTGGACAAGGTGCGCCAGCGGCAGTGGCGCATGCCGGTGGCGGAACCCAACTTCGACAACTTTTACGACTGCATGCGGCATATGATGCACTGGCTCGGGGCTCCGGAGGATCTGAGCACGGAAGCGCTCATCCGCTCGGAGGAGCGCGGTAAGGCAACAAATCCGGATGAGTTGATTTTCTTTATCAACGCATTCACCTCGAAAGAAGACCCGTCGGAACGTTACTGGAGCGAGCTACTGGCCTCGATGCTGCCGCCCGAACTTGAGCAGCCGGTACGCCTTGTGATCAACACAGGACCGAATCTGGCGACGCGCAGCCTGGCCTTCGCCATGGCGCGGAGGGTGGAGGCATTAGGCAGGAAGGGCGTTCGATGCGAGGTGCCGTATCACGCCGACAAGCCGGGAACGACATTGACCATCGGCGATATCTTCCTCTTCAGCAACCGCGCTGATGTTGTGGTGACGGCGGATTCTTTTCCAGCCCACGCTGCACAGCTCTATCGCAAATTGACGGTGGTTCTAGGTCGCGAAAACACCGAGAACTGGCGCTCACCTTCCCCCAGGAGCTTCTACTTCTGCTCGACCCAGAGCCTCGATGAGGTGTCTTTCGGAATCCGCTGTCTGCTGCGTGACGCGCTTGACCGCAGCATGGACGTGGATGCGGTCCCCGCACACGGATGCGGCGCACGCCCGCGCCTTCACTGTGTACTACAACTTGCGTCAGCGGCGGCGCGGTTGCGAGAGCTACTAGCATCGAAATTGTCTCCGGGTGACGAGTCGGAAGATGCAGCATGGGTTGCGGCGTGGGAGCGTTGCCGCAACGCGCAGGCCGCTCTACTCGAGTCGCTGGCAGAGGCCTCTCCCGGATATCTCGTGCTCTTCGACGATAACGTCTACCACGAGTTGCTGCCGCGCCTGCCGAGCAGCAACAGCGCCCACGATGTAGCGATCTGGCAGCATCGGCGTCGTCGTCTGCGTGAATGGGAGAACTCCAACCTGGTGAAGTATGTGCAGCTTTGCTCGCGCACGCCCGAAGCCGACGATACAGCGCGGGAAGTACTGCGGGAGGCACTGTTGTGACGGCTACGATCACAGCGCCCGCCAGGCTCTCGCCCTGGCAAATGGAGGCATTTCTCCTGCGTTCACTGCCATGGTTGCTGCGTCAGCAGCTACCGACAGGTGAATTGCTCTGTTATCGCAAAGAGCCAGGCCGCGATGCGGTTCCGTATCCGTATCCGCTGTTTTCGGCATTGGCTTCGGAGGCACTGACCTGCCTCGATCCCCGCTCCCCGTATTTCTCACCACGCCTGCACGATCTTATTCCGGCAAGCCGGCGCAGAGCCTGCACGCGAGTGATCATTACGATTCGCTGGCGCA
>Ga0210391_10000716_pt1 | contig 32739 bp, 23 predicted proteins | sample IncBWC12OmetaG_FD_160573 | JGI IMG/M metagenome (GOLD analysis project Ga0210391, IMG submission 160573) | Forest soil microbial communities from Barre Woods Harvard Forest LTER site, Petersham, Massachusetts, United States - Inc-BW-C-12-O ... | reverse complement strand
GTTGCGTATGCACAAGAACGTCTCCTACCGCCCGAGCGAAGACGTTCTTCGCGGCGTCTCGGGGGATCCGGCGACGGTTGAGCGCGTGCATACGATCCTGCGAAATTACAGCACGCATCTCATCGACTTTCTGAAGAATTTCCTGATGCCCTACGCCGGCAAATGGACCGTCGATTTTTCAAGCTTTCGCCCGTTTGAGGAAGAACGCCGCGGCCTGCCTCTGCACAAACGCAACGACCTGCTGCACGTGGACGCATTCCCGAGCCGGCCCACGCGCGGCGGCCGCATCCTGCGCGTCTTCACGAACCTGAATCCCTCCAAACCGCGCGTCTGGAACACGACCGACAGCTTTGAAATCCTCGCGAAGCGATTGGCCCGCGACGCGGGCCTGGACCGGATCGCCGAGGATTCCTGGGTCAGCCGCAGGGTCCACGATCTGGGCGAAAAGCTGGGGTTTCGCGCGGCCGGCCGCACGCCCTACGATATGTTCATGCTCGGCTTCCACGATTACCTGAAGGAAAACGCCGACTTTCAGAAGAATTGCCCGAAGAACCTTCTCGAATTTCCGCCGCTTTCAACCTGGCTGGTATTCACCGACGGCGTCGCGCACGCCGCGATGTCCGGCCAATACGCCCTGGAGCAGACATTCCTGGTGCCCCCGAAAGCGCTGGTCGCTCCCGATTTTGCTCCCTATCGAATTCTGGAAAATATCGCCGGCCGCCCGCTGGTATCCTGAATTCCGGCAAACACCGGTCTCGTGATGGGAGGGTTTCACGGCGGGGCCGTGGATCGGCCGCGGAGGTTAAATTTCTGACCGAGTCGTTCGCACTGCGGCGTTATTTCCCCGCCGCAAACTCCGCGGCATCTTCGCCATAAGGAATCCCCGGGCCCCCGCGCGGAGCGCCGGGACGGCGGCGCGTCTCGATGCCGAGCCGCTTGATCTTCTGATTCAGGGTCGAGAGAGGAATCTGAAAGCGTTCGGCCGCTTCCGTCTGGTTCCAATTCGTCCGCTCGAGCATATCGACGATGATCCGCCGCTCGACTTCCTCGAGAATCTCGAAAAGCGAAGGCGGCGGCGCGGTTCCATGCGCGCCCATCTCGCCGGGCAGGGGCGGCAAAAATTCCGCAAGCTGCAATCGCACGCCTTTCACGATTTCGCGCGTGCGCACGCTTTCCGGCAGCAGGTCGGCGTCCATGAATTCCTGCGTGGAGAGCACCACGGCCCGCTCCACGGCGTTCTCGAGCTCGCGAATATTTCCCGGCCAGTCGTAATCCATCAGCAGCTTCATCGCGCCCATGGTGAAGCTCCGCTGCGGCTTGCCGTTGTCCCGGCAGAACTGGTCCAGGAAGCGTCGCACGAGCAGCGGAATGTCTTCCTTGCGTTCGCGCAGCGGCGGCAGCTGGATCGAGATCACGTTGAGGCGGTGAAACAAATCCTCGCGGAACCGCCCTTCGCGCACAAGCTTGCGCAGGTCTTCGTTCGAGGCGGCGAGGATGCGCACGTCAACCTTGATGGTTTCCGTGCCGCCCAGCCGCATGAATTCGCGCTCCTGGATGACGCGGAGCAGCTTGGCCTGCGTCTCCGGGCTGATGGTGGAAATTTCGTCGAAAAAGATCGTGCCCTGGTCGGCAACCTCGAAAAGACCCTTTTTGGAAGCGATCGCGCTGGTGAACGCGCCCTTCACGTGCCCGAAGAGCTGCGATTCCAGCAGGTCCACCGGAATCGACCCGGTGTTGATCGGAATGAACGCCTTGTCCACGCGCGTCGACGCTGCGTGAATGGCCTTGGCGATCACTTCCTTGCCGGTGCCGCTCTCGCCGGAAATCAAAACGGTCGAGCGCGAAGGCGCGACCTGCGTCACCAGGTCAAGAACCGAAAGCATTTTCTCGCTCTTGCCGACGATGTTCGGAAAATTGTAGCGCTGCTTGAGCGCGCGCTTCAGGTGCAGGTTTTCTTCGCGCAGCCGCCGTCCCTCGATGGCCACGGAAATCTGCGCGATCAGTTCGTCGTTGGACCACGGCTTCGTGATGTAGTCCTGCGCGCCGCCCTTGAAAGCCTCCCGAGCCATATCGATCGAGCCGTACGCGGTGATCAGGATGATCGCGAGGTTCGGATCGCGCTGGCGGATTTCGCGCAGCATATCGATGCCGTTGCGATCCGGCAGGCTGACGTCGAGCAGCACCAGGTCGAACGGCCGGTCTTCGAGCATTTGCAAACCGGCCTGGCCGGTTTCAGCGACGGTCACGTCAAAGCTCTCCGACGTCAGCAGAGCCTCAAGCCCTTCGCGAATTTCCAGCTCATCGTCGACGACGAGGATGGTTCCTCTAGGCATGGACCGCTTTCCTTGCAACCGGGAACTCCAGACGGAACGACGTGCCTTTGCCGGGCGTCGAGCGCACGTCTACTTTGCCCGCATGTTCTTTGATGATCCCATAGCTCACGGAGAGGCCTAGGCCCGTACCGCGGCCGGTGGCCTTGGTGGTGAAAAAGGGATCGAAAATCCGGTGCAGGTGCTCGGCCGAAATTCCCGCGCCGGTATCGGTTACTTCGACTTCCACCGAACCGTTTCGTGAGCCGGTGCGCACCTCGAGCATGCCGCCACCGGGCATGGCATCGCGCGCATTCATGAAAAGATTCAGAAACACCTGTTGAAGCCGCGTGGTTGAGCCGGAGATCACCGGGAGCCGCTCCTGATAATTCTTCACCACGTTCACCTGCGCGGCCTTGAACGGATGCTGCACCAGCGTGAGCGTTTCCTCGAGCACGGAATTCAAGTCCACCTCCACGGGCTCGGTGCCGCCGGTACGCGAAAAATTCAGCAAATTATTGACGATTTCGCTGGCGCGAAACGTTTGCTTGACGATGCGCTCGATGGTCTTTTGCCGGGGATCGTCCGTGGGAATCTGCTTCGCGAGCATCTGGATGTAATTGGAGATGACCGCCAGCGGAGTATTCACTTCGTGCGCCACGCCCGCGGCCAGCAATCCGAGCGAGGTGAGCTTTTCGGTCTGCACCATCTGATCTTCCAGGCGCACGCGCTGGGTGATGTCGTCGAGCAAAATCAGCCGGCCCAGCCGCGCGCCGTTTTTCGCCAGTAGCGGAGCGATCGATGCGTTGAGCACCAGGTGGCGATTGCTGCGGCTGTTCAGGTGGAAGCGGTAAATTCCCGAGACGTGGTCGCTCTCGGCGTGCGCCGCGATTTCAGCGGCCAGGTCGCGCGGCAGCACTTCATCGAACTTGCGCCGCAAGGCTTCGCTGCGCGGAATTTCCAGCAGATTTTCCAGCTGCGGATTCCAGGATTCGACGCGATCTTCCAGGTCAACCGTCAACACGCCGATGCGCAACGATTCGACGATGTTTTCGCTGAAATCCTTCAGCCTTTCAATCTGCAGCGCCTTTTGCTCCAGACTCTGATAGAGCCGCGCATTTTCGATCGCGATGGCCACGTAACCGGCGATGGTTGAAAGCAGCTCGAGGTCGTCGCTTGAAAGATAGTCGCCGTCGACCGTCTTGCCCAGGCCGATCACCGCGGCCGTGCGGTCGTGAAAGCGGCAGGCGATGAAATAGTTCAGATCGAGTTCCTCGATCGTGCGCCTCACCGATTCGGTTTCTTCCGTGGCTGCGCGCGCGGATTCGAAAAACAGGCAGCCGCGCGCCAGCGCCGGCCGCGACGGGTCGAGAAAGCTCAAATCGAGTTCGCCGGAATCAGTCAGCCCCATCGAGCGCGAAAGCACGAAGTGCCCGGGATTCGCGCCGTCCTCCAGAAATACAGCCAAACGATCCACCAGCAGCGTCTGCGAGACGCGGTCGAGCACCGAGCCCAGCAGCGGCTCGAGGCGCACTTCATTGGCAAGTGCCCGGCCGAATTCGATCAGCGTGCGGCGATAGTCCAGCCGGTCGCGATAAAAGAAATGATCGAGCCGCGCCTGCACCCAGTCGCGCAGCGGCTGGATCAGAAACGCCGCGGCCACGATGGCGATCACCGCGCCGGCAGGGCCGGCCGTCAGCGTCGTGTGCGTCAGCTCGCCGATCAGCGCGATCGCCGAGAAATAGATCGCCACCACGGCGCCGGTCGCAAACGTATAGGCCAGTCCGCGTTTGAAAATAATGTCCACGTCCATCAACCGGTAGCGAATGATGGCGTAGCCGAAGCACAGCGGAATCAAAGCCAGGGAAAGGACGGAAAACTTCGTCCACTCGGGCACGGCGGCGTTGAACAGATAAGGAATCAGGTAAAGGCAGAGGAACGGCACGATGCCGGCCAGCGTGCCACCCGAGACCCACTTCAATTGCTGGCGCAAAATGCCGCTGGGAGCGCGGAAATAGCTGGCCAGGAAAATTCCCGCCGCCAACAAGTAATACGCGCCCATGTACGCAAATTCGATCTGGTCCAGCTGCTGCCGGTTGGTAATCGACGGCATCAAGTCGAGCATCGCCAGCGCCACCGAGACGTGAGTCAAAAGCAGTGCCAGGGGGACGATGTAAACGGCCAGCAACTTCGTCCAAAGCGCCCGACGCCGCTCGGGAAATACCAGCGCGAAATGAACGAACAGAGCGGGCTGCAGCATCCAGGCGACTTCGTTGGTCCAGTAGATGATGTGATCGAAAGAATTCAGCTTCCCGCTGTAATGGAAGCTGTAGAAAATGAACGAGACCAGGCAAAAAATGTAGAAATGCATCGCCCGCGGCGCGTTCCAGCGGCGTGCCAGAATGAACAGCCCGATAAAGAGGTACAGGATGGCCGTAACGCGCAGGTAGTTTTCGATGCTAAGCGGTTTGTCCTGCGGAGCCGTGATCAGCGGGACCTCGAACGATTCATCGCCGCGCCGAATCCCATACTTCACTTCCGTCCAGACGCCGGAATGGTAGAGAACCTTGGTGACGTCGATGGCACTGCGAATGGGGGTTGCGCGGACGGTCTGAACGAAATCGCCCTTTTGGATTCCCGCCCGTTCACCGGGAGAACCAGGAGCCACATACCACGCAGTGACGCCCGAGGCGGTATTCACCCAAGTGATTCCGTCATCCGGGGTTACGTATTGGGTCCGCTGCCGGAAATTGAGGCAGGCGAACACCACCGCCGCAAGCGTCAGCAGCGCGAGGGTTACAGCCCCCAGACGTAGTCGAAGACGGTCGTTCATCCAACCACCCGTACCCTCACCCTTTATTATTTTAGTCTAGCACGCAGGATTCCAGCGAATCATTAATTGTGGGTGCCGTAAGTGAGGCATTTGCTGCATGTTACAAAGCCGCAACGCGCGGGCAGCTCGCCGGATTCCATTTCTGGGAGGCGCATTTCCAATTCCAGTAACGACGATCCAGTCAAAAAAAGGCTAGAACTGGAGGCTCAGTCCGCCCCGGAAGTATCGGTAGGCGGGCACAAGCAGAATGGAGTTGTCACCCGTGCTGATCGGTACGTATCCCTGTGCGAGGAGGTTGCCGATATCCGCTTGAACTTCCATATGTCCGGGGAAGACGCTTGGCAGGGGCTGGCGTATCTCCATGCTCAGATACGGTTCCAGGTGATAGAGCGACTCGCCGTAAGGATCTTGGCGCGAAACGGCCGTACCGCTAAGCCATTTGTAGCTGGTGGTGATCTTCGTCTTCGTGCATGGCAAGGTGGTTGTAAGGGCCGCGGCCAGGCTTTGCCGATAGCGGGTTGCCAGCTCCTCGCGCAGCTCATCGGAAATCACGCCATTCGGGGCCAGAGCACCGGCGTATGCGTAGACGATCGTGGTGGTCAGGTTCCGGTTGATCTTGTCGCGGTAAACCAGCCGCGCGCCGCCGGAGCTGGTCGATCCGCCGTCGTAGGCGAATGCCTCGGAGAAATAATCCTGCAGAAAGTCGGGGTTGCCGCCGGGCGCGCCGCGTCCGATCACCGCCGTATGAGATGAAAGGTCGTGAAAAACGGAGGCGATTAGATCGATATGCGAGTTAAGCGAATGATCGATCGCAAGCTCCTCGTGCAGTCCGTCCTCGAGCACGGGATGCCCCTCGCGCAACAGCAAAGTGGGAAAAGCGTCCATGGTATCTAGCGTCGCTTGCATGGCGTCGGAGCCGGCGGAGGCCTCCTGCCACGGATGCGTCGCCACGATTGCGTCGGCCTGCCAGGCGGGCGACAGCTGCATGGCCACCTCGGTTCGCGGACGCAGTGCCGAAGTCGAACCGTTGAATCCAGCCATCACGTAGTCGGCGCCGTATCGGATGGTGACCATGTTCCCGAGCGCCAGCGCATCCTCGTGCGAAAGCCGCAAACCGCGGAATGTCGGCCCAGCCGGGCCCAGACGGGATTCGCGCACCAGAATGGTGGTGACCGGCCCGGCGCCCACCTGGCCGGTTGGCAGCCACTCAGCCGCAAAACCGCCGGCCGCTGCGCCGTCGTCTTCGCTGTATTGCCCGGCCAGCACAAACTGTGCGTTGCCGCCGAGGCTTATATCGTAGGCGAACGAGGTTCCCGGCGAATCCGCCACGTCTCCGATCGATCCGGGATGATCCGCACCGGAGGTCAACTCCAGCCGCGCACGCAGCGCCGGGCCGGCCGAAGCATCGCTCGAGTAGACTTCGCTGGCGCTGTCGTTCGCCGCCGAATCGTCCTGCCAGCGCATCACCGGCCGGGTGGCAGCCGAGGTGCGCAGCACCCAGGTCCAGTCGTCCGTATTGACCGGCTGATTTGGCGCGTGCTGCGTCTCGAAGGTCGAAAACAGCGAACCCAGCACGATCTGAAGCAGCGTGGCGCGGTCGGTGTTCACTTCTACGTGCTGTTCAATGGCAGGCAGGTATCCGGCCAGCGTCACGCGAATCGAGTAACGCCCGGCCGGTAGCGCAGCGGTTGAGAAGCGCCCACGATCGTTGGTCCGAATCTCGAGCGGCGATCCGCCGCCAAGCTGCTCAGACGACACCACCACGGTTGCGCCCATCTGGGGAGTGCCCGCAGGATCGACCACAACGCCAGAAATCTTACTCGAACCCGGCGCCGCCGATGCGGGCAGCGCAAGGAGGCACACGGCGAATCCAAGGCCCAGGATTCGAAGTGCGCGGAGATTCAAATCCTCTACCTCCCCTGTGGGTTTGGCGCCGGTGCAGGTGCTTGTGCCGGCGCAGGAGCCGCTGGTGGAGCTGCGGCCGCTCCTCCCGCGGGCGGCTTTACAGTGAAATCCGCCGTTGGCGTGATCGTTTGCTTGGCCAGATTGTCGGTTACCGCAATTGCCAGCTGGTACTTGCCCGGTGGAAGCGAGGCCAGCGTGATGCGGTTTTCGATCGTCATTTCCTCGCCGTGCTGCGGCACTTTGTCCGCCGGAATGCTGAACGTCAGCGTGGGCTGCGTGTCCTTTTCCTTGGTCACCCGATATTCAACCGAGGCGTCGGCCTTGTGCGTCTTGTCGTCGACTTTCAGGTTGTAGACCTGCAGGAACACCCCGATGCTATCGTTTTCCGCAAACGCCCCGTCCAGTCGCGGCCGTACTTTCACATCGCCGATTACGAACTGACCGAGGCCGATGTCCGCCGTCGAAACGCTGCGAATATCGTCCGCCAGGATCAGGGAGCTGGTGCTCAGCTCGTCATCCTGAAACCGCGGTACCGCCAGCCGCGTGTTCACGACTCCCACGTTGCCGCTGTTCACGTCCTTCACCACCACGTCCAGCCGGTAGAGCCCCGGGCTCAGCGGCACAGCCTTCTGATAGATTCGAGAGGTTCCCACCGACTTCGACAGCAGTTCGGTCGGGAAATCCGCGCGCAGCGTGTCTTCAAACGTCTGCACGATACGCCCGCTCAACGTAGTGATCCTGGCAAACACATTGATCGAAGCGGAATCCACGCCATCCTTCTGCAGGAAATTCAGCTGCCTCACCGGTATCTGCACGGTGATCGGAACCAGCACGGTGTCGGAAGTAATGCGCAGGAAATCGAAGCGATAATCGAACTTCACCTGATCGCGAACCAAGCGTGAGGTCGAAATCGCCTCTAAGTCCTTGAATTTCACCGGAGGCGGACGGAAGATCGCGGCCATCAGATCGAGCCGCGAAAACTCATTGTCTTGCTCGCTTTGTGCGCCCGCGCCCGTCTCGTTCCATGCCACGTTCGTGCCGTCGGTGTTGGAGAACCGCTGGGATTTGTCGGCCAGTCCCATCGATTCCGCCATCGTCAGACCCGCGCCAGGAACCCGCAGCAGTGCGTCCTTCTCGCTGGGGTCGGACGTGATGTGGTATTCGCCCGTGGATGTGGGATCGACGAACTCGAGCTCGACGTTTTCGCCCAGGCCTTCGCCGTCCAGATGCCGGTACCGCCAGGTCTCCCATGGGTAGGTTGTCGTTGAGCCGCCGCCTTGATCGGAGGGCCGGTCCCAGGTTCCGCCGGTCGGATGCGAATCGACCTCATCGGGCGGTCCCCACATGATGTAGATTTTGCCGCGATCCGTCTTCCATCCCGGAATTCCCGAAGCGTAATGCTCGTTGGCGTAAGCGATGCGGCGGTAGTGCTCTTCCTTGAAAGTGTTCTCGGGCGAATCCGGATCAGGATTACGCCGCTGCCAGAAGGCCTCAATGAACTGCTCACGTTCCTCGTTGGTGGCAAGATGCAGGAACGCATGCCGCTCCTCGGGCGAGATGATATACACGACATCCTCGTCGAGCCACTTCTTGTAGGGCGAATCGAGCTCTTTCTTGAGCTGGTTGTCGTTCTTGGCCTTTTCCTTGCCATTCTTCTTGGAGGATTTCTGGCTCTGGTCGTCCTGCTGCTGGGGCGCCGGGGTTGACTGACCCGATTGGGCCTGCTGGTCCTGACTCTGCTCTTGCGCGGCCATAGCGGAGCTGACAGGAGTAAGAACCAATGCTCCCGCGGCGAATAATGAAAGGAACGTCCTGACGGACCGATCCATAGTGGCACCCTTTTTTTCGATTAGAGATGCTAACCTGTCCCAAAGGACAGGTCAATATTAGTTTCCCTCGGTTGGCCGTCTCTTCCCGCTTGGAATGCCCAAGGCTTCGGCGGGTTGCCTCGCGCTAAAAGCTCGACCAGGCCCGCTCATTTTCGCGGGCAGGTTGCTTTTTTCTTTTCCGTCTCGACCGAAACAATTAGAATGGTGGGCGACTGTCCCGGGGTGCTTGAGCGTGGAGTGGTGTCTATAGGGAGCCGTAGGTGTCGAGTTGTGCTGGTCCGGCCTCCCCCAGCCGGTCCAAGGTTCGAAATAATTTAACCCGCTGCTGCCGAGCCGAGAAACATTCTCTTCCGTCCAAGCGTATGTATCAAGTGACGGGCAAGTTTGTCAACCACGGCCCCTAATTGCAGGGGAATCGACCAAGGGTCAATTCATGAAGATTTGGCAGAAAGCAGCGATCGCTGTCGGGGTGGTCCTCGCCGTCGGAGGCATCGTCTGGTACAGCGTCTATAAGTCCAACCAGAACGTGGTCGTGGTTCAGACCGGCCACGTGGTCAAGCAAGATCTCGTCTCGCTGGTTACCGCCTCCGGCGAGATTCGCCCGAAAACCTATACCAACGTCCTGGGTGAGGGCATCGGCAAGATTACCGACATCGTGGTCAAAGAGGGCGACCACGTGAAGAAGGGCGATGTACTCCTGCACCTCGAGAATATCCAGCCTGGCGCCGACGTCCAGGCCCAGCAGGCCGCCATTGACGCCGCCGAAGACGGCATGAGGGCGGCTTCCTCGAGCTACGACTCAGCCGTGGCCACTCAGGCCCAGCGCCAGTCCGATCTCGACAAAGCCAAGTTCGATTGGCAGCGGGCCCAGCTTTCCTTCAAAGAGCAGCTGATTTCCCGGCAGGACTACGACGCCGCGAAGGCAACTTTCGACGGCGCCAATGCCGCCTTTTTGTCCGCGCAGGCGCAGGTCGATCAGGCGAAGGCGTCTCGCGATCAAGCCCGCTCCAACCTCGATCAGAACCGCGCGGTGCTGAAGCACCAGCAGGATGTGCTGCGCAAGACGACCTATACTGCGCCGATTGACGGAATCGTGAGCTACATCGCCGTTCGCGTGGGAGAAAACGTGGTGCCCGGAATTCAGGGAACGGCCGGCAGCTCGATCATGACGATTTCCGACATGAGCGTGGTCACCGCGGAAGTGAAGGTCGACGAGACGGACATCGTCAGCGTCAAGAATGGACAGCCGGTCGACGTCGCCATCGACGCCATCCCGGCCAAAACGTTCAAAGGCCACGTGTCGGAGGTCGGGGAGCTCGCGATTTTGCGCACCTCCGGCGAGGCCTCGATGACCTCCTCCACCGCCAATACCCAGGAAGCACGCGATTTCAAGGTTGTCGTCACGCTCGAAAACCCGCCGGATTCCCTGCGTCCCGGACTTTCCGTCACGGCCAAGATCCAGACCGCGCAGAAACAGAACGTGATGAGCATTCCGATCCAGGCGCTCGCCGAGCGGTCGCAGAAAGAACTGGACGAAGCCAAGAACGGCACGAGCAGCAGCAGCGTAACCCTGGCCGCCTCGAATTCCGATAGCGCCTCCAGCGCGAAGACCGATATTCAGGGCGTCTTCGTGGTGCGCAACGGCAAAGCGCAGTTCGTGCCCGTACAGAGCGGGATCAGCGGCACCACGGATATCGAAATCACCAGCGGCGTAAACGAAGGCGATACGATCGTCACCGGCAGTTACAAAGCCCTGCGCACGCTCAAGCCCGGCGCTTCGGTGAAGATCGACAATTCCGCGCCCAAGACGGACGATTCCTCGTCCTCGAGCAGCAGCAGCTAGGATTTCATCGCGCGAGGAGCCCAATGCCCATGGCAGTCGACGAAGTCGAATCGCAAAGTTTTCGCCAGGATCTGATCGATTCCGGCGTGGTCATCCAGACCGAAGAGCTTTGGAAAACCTACGAAATGGGCACCGAGCAGCTGCACGCGCTGCGCGGCGTGAACATCGTGATCCGCAAAGGCGAATACGTCGCCATCATGGGTCCTTCCGGCTCCGGAAAATCCACGCTCATGAATTTGATCGGCTGCCTGGATTCGCCGACGAAGGGAAACTACTGGCTGGCGGGACGGTTGGTGAGCCAGCTCGACGACGACGAGCTCGCCGCGATCCGCAATCGCGAAATCGGGTTCGTGTTTCAGACGTTCAATTTGCTGGCGCGCGCCACAGCGCTGCACAACGTGGAGCTGCCCATGATTTACAACGGCACGGGGTCGGAAGAACGTCTCGAGCGCGCGAAAGAAGCGCTCAAGCAAGTCGACCTCACCGACCGCATGATGCACAAGCCGAACGAACTCTCCGGCGGACAGCGGCAGCGGGTGGCGATTGCGCGCGCGCTGGTGAATCACCCTTCGATCCTGCTGGCCGACGAGCCCACCGGCAACCTCGATTCCGGCACCGGTGAAGAAATCATGGGCCTCTTCGCGCGCCTTCACGAAGGCGGCAATACCATCATCTTGGTCACGCACGAGCCCGACATCGCCACGCACGCCCATCGCGTCATTCGCGTCCGCGACGGCAAAGTCGAAAAAGACGAACGCACGCAATAGCCTGAGATCGCCCATCTCCCGAGGGATATTCTTTTTTCGCCGCGGATCGCCGACTGCGATGCGATTTTCTTGCGCTTGATCCCCTGGAAGTCGCTCGGAAGAAGTCACGGTCTCCCGCCCGTTTCGGTTCGCGCGCCGATTTGGTTCGCGCCGGGGCCGAGGTGCGGTTCCCCGAGCGAATCCCGAAAGTGTCGCTCAGAGGAATTTGAAAAGATTCGGCATCGCTTCGCCGGATTTTTCGAGAAAGATTTCGCCGAATACGCTGCTGTTTGCCGGGGCTTCGGGCCCTACGTAAAATGTGCGCGCACCCCGGTTGCGAGCCTGGGCTGCGAAGCCGGCGGCCGGCTCAACAACACCCGACGTGCCCGCGGCGATGAAGACGGTGCAATCGCTGAGCGCGCGCAGGATTCGATCCATTTGATAAGGCACTTCGCCGAACCAGCAGATGTGCGGACGAACGAGCGCTCCACACGGGCAGCGCGGCAACGGTCGAGGCGGTTCGTACCGATTCGAATCGTCGAACGGCAACCGCGCGCAGCTCTCACAGCGGCTCTTGAAAAGTTCGCCGTGCATGTGGACTGCCCTGCGGGAGCCTGCCTGTTCGTCGAGATTGTCGACGTTCTGCGTGCAGAGAAATAAACGGTCACCGATCGCGCGTTCCAGAGCGGCCAGCGCGAAGTGCCCGGGATTCGGCTTCACGTCCGCGGCTTTGCGCCGGCGCATCGAATAAAACTCCCACACGAACTGCGGATTCTTTTGCCATGCGGCGGGCGTGGCGATTTCTTCGGCGCGACGCTCGCGCCAGATGCCGCCCTCGCCCCGGAATGTCGGCAGACCGCTTTCGGCGCTGATGCCTGCGCCCGTAAGGACGAAGACGCGATCGTTGGGCCCGATCTCAACCATGATGGCGTGATCGCCCGGCAAAATGTTTAGCTCGAGAACAAATTGCGGACGAGAAACCAGACGTTGGCGGGCCGTTCCGCCAGCCGGCGCATGAACCAGGGGAACCAGAACGAGCCGTAGGAGATGAGAACGCCGCTGCGGTAGCCTTCGCGCGCGAGATGCAGCTGCTCGGCGCGCTGGATTCCGAAGAGCATGGCAAATTCGAGCTCCTGGCGTGGGATCGAGTGCGCCCCGGCCCACTCGGTAAGGCGCGCGATCAATCTCGGATCGTGCGTGGCCATCACCGCGCGAACGCCGGCGCGGCGCGCTTCGGGGCCGAGCAGCATCTGCGCGAGACGAAAGTAATTTTCGTCGACATCCTGCTTCTTGGGCAAGGCGATTTCCGGCGGCTCGCTGTAGGCCCCCTTCACCAACCGCACCGCGGCGCCTGACGCGATCAGCGATGCGATGTCTTTTTCCGTTCGATGCAGATAGGCCTGCACCGCGACGCCGACATTGGCGTACTCCTTCCGCGCACGCGCGTAAATTTCCAGCGTTCTTTCGACGTACGCGCTTTGCTCCATGTCGATCCAGAGCGTTTTCGCCGCAGCGGGTGAATCGCCCCTCGATCGCTCGATCAGTTTCACGAGATTCGCGTAGGAAAAGTCGCGGTCGAGATCGAGTCCGAGCTGCGTAAGTTTCACGGAGACTTCCGTGGGCAGCTCGGCGGCGCGGATGCGCTTGAGCAGATCGAGATAATGGGTGACGACGGCTTCCGCCTCCCCGCGTTGGGTGATGTTTTCGCCCAGCTCGGTGAGCAGAGTGGTGATGCCGCTCGCGTTGAGCGAGCGGGCGGCCGCAAGCGCGTCGTCCATTTTTTCACCGGGCAGGAAGCGGGCGGCCGCGGCGCGCACAAATCCAAAATGCGGGGCGTGCTCGCGCAGCCAGCGGCTTTCGGAAAGTTTTACGAGGATATGCCGGGCGAGATTCATCCTGGTTCGATTTTACGCGAGGGTCATCAAGGAGACGAGAGCGCTTTCAGGAAGCGTCCCCAGAAATCAAGGCCGCCGAAGAAGGAATCGACGCGCAGGCGTTCGTCGCGGCCGTGGGCGCGCACGTCGTCGAAATCAACGGCCAGTCCTGAAATCGCGTAGGTGGGCATGCCCGCGGCGTTGGTGAACACTCCGTCGGATGCACCCGTGGCCATGGTGGGGATTACGGGGATCGCCGGCCACATCTCGTGCGCGATTCTTTCGAGAGGCTCCATCACTTCGGGCTTGAGCGACACAGGCGCACCGGAAGGCTGGCTCGGTGCAGTGTCGCGGACGTCGCCGGCGTCACTGATATAGCGCACGGCGATTTTGGGATCCGCGAGGACGCGAATCAATTCGAGGCGCACTTCCTCCGCGCTGTGTCCCGGCAGGATGCGGCAATTCACGACGGCGCGCGCGGTTTGCGGCAGGGCATTGTTGGCGTGTCCGGCGTCGAGCCGCGTGGCGACGCAGGTCGTGCGCATCGTGGCGTGCGACAGAGGGTCGGCGTCGAGTCGCGCGATGGAGGAGGGGTCGGGAGGATTTTTCGTAATGGCCTTCATGTCGGAGGCGGTTTGGCCGTTTTCGATCGTGGCCATCTGCCGGAAATACGCGCGCGTGATTTCGCTGAGCTCGAAAGGGAATTGATCGTGCTCCAGACGCGCGAGCCCGTCGGTGAGATGGTAGATCGCGTTGTCTGGGACCGGCAGCGAACTGTGGCCGCCCGCGTTTTTCACTTCCAGCTGATAATCGGCGTAAAGTTTTTCAGTGGCATCGACGGACATCATCGCGGGCTTGCCCTCGCGCGTGTAGACGCCGCCACCATCCGGATTGAGCACGAATTCGGCGTCGATCAGATCGCGATGGTTGCGCAGGAGCCAGTCGACGCCGTTGGAGCTGCCGGTTTCTTCGTCGGCGGTCAGCGCGAGGATAAGGTCGCGATCGGGCTCAAAGTGTTCTTTGTGGAAACGGATCAGCGTGGTGACCATGATGGCGTCCGCCGATTTCATGTCCTGCGTGCCGCGACCGTAAAAATAGCCGTCCCGCTCGAGGAACACGAATGGGTCGACCGACCATTCCTCGCGTCGCGCTTCCACCACATCGAGATGACCGATCAGCAGGATCGGCCGGCGCGCGCCGCTGCCGTGCAGCCGGGCGACCAGGTTGGCTTTTCGCGGATTCGGGCCGAGGACTTGCGCATCGGCGGCGGGAAAGCCTGCATCACGAAGTCGCTGCGCCATGGCCTCCGCAGCGCTCCCCACGTTGCCGGTCGAGTCTGTCGTGTTGATCTCGATCAATTGCTTGAAAATGTCGCGCGCGAGCTGTCGATCGGCGTCGCTCGTCTCCGCACGGACGACGACCGTGGCGGCGAAAGCGAAGCAAAGGTAGAAAGCAATTTTTCGTGCCATCTCGAAGGTCGCGACTCCCAGGGTGAACGCTCGGATTCTGTCCCATCCAGCCATTGCAGCAGCGGATAAGTCCCGGTAGAATACACTGGCTTTGCGGGAATCGCCCGGGAGCGTGCGAATTCCGCAATACGTTTGTCCCGATGCGGCTGCCGGGACAGACCCACCAGCCCTGGGGGATCGCATCAACTGAAATGGACGCCAGTCTATCCGTGCATTCAATCGTCAGCGCTTCGCCCGAGCAGGTATCGTGCCCGCTGGGCGACGAGGCCGCGATCCTCAATCTGAAGAACACCGTGTATTACGGCTTGAATCCCATTGGAGCGCGTGTCTGGAACCTGCTGCAGCAGCCGAGAACGATCGGCGAGCTGCGGGACGTGCTGCTTGAGGAGTACGACGTCGAAGCGGGGCGCTGCGAAGCCGACCTGTTGGAACTTCTTCAAAATATGAGAACCGAGGGCCTGATTCAGGTTCGGAGCGCGGCCGGAGCGGGCGCATAGCTTCTCGTGTCGCTTTTTGCGGCTCTCGCGCATCTCAACGGCACCGAGTCTTGATGAGCCTCGGCGCGGGCTCGGCCAGGAACGCGACTTTCCGCGAGGTTATGGGTTGAACAACACGATGAGAACCTGGGGCAGCTATCGTCGCCTGGAGCGCGGCGATCGCCGGCTCGCTCGCGAAACTGCGGCGGCGCTTCTGGCGACCCGCATCGGTCTGCGCGTGGGCGGGTTGCGGCGTTGGAAAGAGCTCCTGGTGCGGCTGGCGCCCCTGCGGACTGCCGGGGCCTCGGCGGGGCTATCCGGCGGGCCTGAAATGGAAGTTGCGCGGAGAGTTGCGGCCATCCAGGAAGCCGTATCAAAGCATCTACCGTGGCAAGCCAGCTGTCTCGAGAAGTCGCTGGTTCTCTGGTGGCAGCTGGGCAGGGGTGGGATCGCGGCCGAGCTGCGAATTGGCGCCCGCAAAGAGGCCGGCCGGTTTGAGGCGCACGCCTGGGTGGAATTGGGAAGCGTAGTCCTGAACGATTCCGGCGAAACGCACATGCACTTCGCGCCTTTTGACGGCGCAATCCTGACGCTGGGGGGCTAGCACCTTGAGCGGGATCGTGGGATTTTTCGGGCGCGATGGCGCGCCGGTGGATCGCCCGCTGCTGCGGTCGCTTTCGCACTATCTTTCGTTCCGCGGGCCGGACGCGCGCGAGGTGTGGGCCGAGGGCCCGACCGGGTTCGGGCATACTCTGCTGCGGACGACGGACGAATCGCTCACCGAAAGACAGCCTGCAACGCTCGAAGAACGTTACACCATCACAGCGGATGCGCGCATTGATGGCCGGGCGGAGCTGATCGCGCTGCTGACGAATGCTGGACGTAACGTGCGGCAAAAGGGCCCTGATTCGGAATTGATTCTGCACGCTTACGCCGCCTGGGGCGAGGAATGTGTCGAGCATCTGCGCGGCGATTTTGCCTTTGCGATTTGGGATTCGAGATGGAAGACACTTTTTTGCGCGCGCGATCATTTCGGGGTAAAGCCGTTCTATTTCGCGCAGGCGGGCGAGACTTTTATTTTCAGCAATACGCTGGACTGCTTGCGGCTGCATCCCGGAATTTCGGGCGAGGTGAACGAGAGGGCGATCGGGGATTTTCTGCTCTTTGGGATGAACTGCGATACGGCGACTACGACGTATCGAGATATTCAGCGGTTGGCGCCGGCCCATTTTATGACGGTGAGCGCGGCGGAGATTCGCACGCGGCGATATTGGACGGCGCCGACGGACGGACGAATTCGCTACCAGCGGCCCGATGACTACGTGGAGCATTTCCAATCGTTGATGGAAGCCGCCGTGGCGGACCGGTTGCGGACGGACCGCGTGGGAATCCTGCTGAGCGGCGGGTTGGATTCCTCCGCACTCGCGGCGACGGCTCATGGGATTTCAGTGGAAGCGGGCCGCAAGGTCGACCTGCGGGCGTACACGGTTACCTACGATTCGCTGATTCCGGACAAGGACGGTGAGTACGCGCAGAAGGTGGCGGAATTTTTGCGCATTCCGATTCGTTGCCTGCCACTGGATGGGATCGAGCTGTTCGAGCGCTGGGACGAACGCGAAATCGCATGGCCGGAGCCGGTGGACGATCCATTTTTTGCGGGGCTTTTCGACCAGTCGCGGATGATTGCGTCGGAATGCCGTGTAGCGCTCGAAGGCGAGGGCATGGACAACTTGATGATTTTCGAGGTCGTGCCTTATCTCCGGAATCTGGCCCGCACGGGCGAGTGGCGCCATGCGGTCCGTCAGGCGCTGCGGTATCTCGCGGCCAAGCCCAGGATTTGGCCGGGAATTCGTCGGCGGTTGATGGCGGTTCGAGGACGGCGGCCGGGACTGCCGCAGCTTCCGAAATGGCTGGCGCCGGAATTCGCGAATCGCATGAACCTGCGGGACCGCTGGCAGGAGGTTGGCATGGCCCAGGCCACGCCGGCGCATCCGATCGTGCCGGCGGCGCATTCGTCGCTGATGGGGCCGCAGTGGCCGCACTCGCATGAGCTGCAGGACGCGGGCGTGACGCGGTGCGCGCTTGAGATACGGCATCCGTTCCTTGACTTGCGGATCGTGGACTTCGTGCTGGCGCTGCCGCCCCTCCCCTGGACGCTTGAGAAGTCACTGCTGAGGGCAGCAACCGCGGGGCGGCTGCCCGAAAGCGTGCGCATGAGGCCGAAAACGCTATTGGCGGGCGACCCGCTGGCAGAGACGTTGAAGCGGCCCGACGCGGCATGGGTGAATCGTGCTCGCTGGAGCGAGCAGATGGGGGCTTACGTCCGGACTACGGCGATTCCGGAGCTCAATGGGCAAACAGATTCCGAAGAAACCATCTCAGCGATTCGACCGCTTTGCCTGAACTTTTGGTTGCAGTCCGAGCGGCGAGTTCGGTATAACACTTACGCGGAGGCTCACGGTGGTTAAAGCGGCAAGTAACGAGCCCAAAAAGCCGTATGTTGGTCCGGAACTTGTAGTTTACGGAAAGGTTAGTGAGCTGACGCAAACACACACATCCGGTGCACATCCGGATGGCGGTAGATTACCGAAGAACAAGGGCACCAGCTTAGCGTAGACGTACGCCGTTGGATTGTGTAAGCGGTCGCCTACCGAGATTCGTCATCCATTGAGCTTGCACCCCGCAATTCGACCTCGACGTGAATTTGCACGCAGGAAATCCTTGCTCCTAGGGTTCTCGCGTCGCCCAGCTTGCTAAATCGCATGCCGGATGAAGTGAGATTTCGTTATTCCGCTTTTGGACTTTCGTTTGGTGCGAACCGAGCGATTCCTGGATTGATTGCTTCCGATGCTTCCACCGCCGCGCCCGACGTCGAAATTTCTCTTGGCTTGGGCCCGCGGGACCTTCTTGCGCGCCTGAATGAGAATGACGAACTGTATTACGTGAGCAGGGACATCGACGAACACGGGGAGCCGGGATTTCAAATCTGGCGTTTGGGAAACGGCAAGTTTCTTCGCATGGACTACGTGGACGGCCTGCGGTTCTGGTTAGACCGCGGTGGCACGAGCGTGTGGTGCACCTGGCCTGAGAATCTCACGATTGCGGACGCGGCGGTTTATTTGCTGGGCCCGGTTTTGGGATTCTTGTTGCGGCTGCGGGGTGTGACTTGTTTGCACGCGAGCGCTGTCGCGTTCCGAGATCGTGCCATTGCGTTTCTAGGTCCGGCCGGCGCGGGTAAGTCGACGACGGCGGCCGCGCTGGCGCGCCGGGGCCATCCCATCATTTCCGACGACATTGTCGCGGTGGAAGAGCGTGACGACGGATTTTTTGTATTTCCAGCGCACCCCTATCTTGGGTTGTGGCCGGAGTCCGTCGAAATGCTCTACGGACGGCAGACGAAAATTCCGGGGTTTGCGTCGAACTGGGACAAGCGAAGACTCTCGCTTTCCGATCATAATTTGAAGTTTCAGGAGCGGGCCCTGCCGCTGGGAGCGATCTTCCTTCTAGGGGAGCGAACCAGCGATCCGGCGGCGCCTTTTCTTGAGACTGCGCCCGCCCGCGAGGGCTTAATGGAACTGGTGTCCAACTCGTACGGAACGAATCTGCTGGAAAAGGATATGCGGGCACGTGAATTCGAGTTGCTGGGCGACCTGAAGGCGCTGGTCCCAACTTGGCGTTTGCGGCCTCACGCGGACCGGGAGAAACTCGCATCTCTATGTGACTTAATCGAGAGGAGTTGCGGGTCCCTTGGTGCTGCGAGGTAGTGCTCTCCAGAGGAGCGTGCCGCTCGTTCGGGCCCTCCGATCCCATTGCTCGGTTCAGAACACAGGCAACGAAAAGGCGTAGCTGCCCTTCCTAGTACGTGCCAGAATGGCACACTGAGTTGGACTGAGCCAGTCGCAGGCTGAAAATTGCGCTGGGGCGCAGAACATTCTTAGGAGGAAGCACGACATGAAGAGACTTCTGGGGCTACTTGCACTGCTGGCACTTTCGACCCTACCGGCCATGGCGCAGTCCGAAGGTTTCCCGCGAATTGAGTTCGGGGGAGGCTTCATGTACCGGTCCTATAACATTCAATTCGCGCCACGGCAAAACGAGTTGGGGTGGTTCGCGACCGGTGATTTCAACGTAACGAACTGGTTGGGATTCGACGCGGACGTCGACGAGGGGTTCGTATCCGCGAACTCGGTGACCGACAAATATCATCACGTCACGTACCTGTTCGGACCGCAGGTCTATCCGTTGGGGCATCACCGGATTACGCCGTTCGCGCACGCGCTGTTCGGCGGTTCGTATTTCGATTTTCCAACCGACGACTTCAGCGACAGTGCGTTTGCGTTCGCGATCGGGGGCGGAGTCGATTTCAACTTGACGCATCATATCGCCATTCGGCCAGTGCAGTTTGATTACGAACAAGACCGAAATTTCGGCGGCGGTTCGTCAGGCAATCCCGTCCAGAACAATTTCAAGTACAAGGGCGGCGTGATTTTCCGCTTTTAACTGGACTCCAGTTTTTCGATTCAATAGGCCGGTCGTCCGCCGCGGCGGATACCCGGCCTTTTTTCTTTCCTCTGAGGCTTTCTTCTGAGATATTGCCCTGCGGCGAAATCCCCGTTTCGCAACTTGCCAAAAGGAACGATCGGGCGGGCCAACCCCGGACGCGCAGCGTGCCTCCAAGCACAGACGCTTCCCGCTAAGAGACTTTAGGAGGATTCCGTTAATGAAGAGCGTGCTAGGACTGTTGTTGCTGCTGGCGGGGTTTGTGCTGCCGGTGATCGCGCAGGATTCGCAGACGCCGCCACCCCAGGAGCAGCCGCCCAGCGCACCGACTGCCCCGTCCGATCAGACTGAACCCGTGAAGGTGAAACGCACGTGGCCCGTACCAAAGGCCGAGATTTCCGCCGGGTTTGCCTATCGCTCCTATTACGGGCCGAGCGACACGTCGATCGGGATGATCGGCGCGTACGGCTCTTATCAATACAATTTTTATCGCTGGCTTGGACTGGAAGGCGAAGTCCTGGGAGTGAATGGGTCGATTAAGGTGCCCAACCTCCCGCCGCAAAGTTTGCACGTCTTCACGGCACTCGCTGGGCCGCAGATCTATCCGCTGGGGCGCCATAAGCTCGATCCGTTCGGTCACTTCATGTACGGCGGGGGATTTCTGATTGCCTCTGTGCCTGCATTTTCGGGATTTCCGAGCAACACGACCACAACTGCGGTGAAGGCCTGGCAGGCTGGCGGGGGACTGGATTTGAGCCTTAAGCCGCACTGGGCCGTGCGGGTGGTGCAGTTCGACTACGTGAGCTCGAAATTTCTCGGTCCCGGCATTCCGAACCAGAACGGCAAACGAGTTTCGTTCGGAATCGTGTATCGTTTCGGCGAGAAATAGAGTCGCCGAGGCGATGTGGGATCGATATTTTTGACCCCGATCGAGTGCGCCCTCCCTGAACGGAACCGCTCTGCTTAGCGATCGCCGCGAATGAAAACCTGAAATTCGCGGCGCCGCGTTCCAGATTACCCTTGCATGACGCGAGGGCGCATAGCAGATTATCGCTTGATGGAATTTCCTCTTTCAACCGCGGGGCGGCGATGGTTCGTGGTCGCAGTCTCGTTTGCAATTGCCGCGCTGGTCATCTTTCAGGCGAGCGAACTGTGGCTCGCAAGTCATCGATTGGATTCCAAACAGATTGGGCAGGTGGAGCGGGGCGTAGCGCTTGTACCGGGGGACGGCGAGGCGTGGGACCAGCTGGGCCGCATGCGGCAATGGGATTTCATGAATTCCGATCTGCCGGGCGCGATTGAGGATTTTTGGAAAGCGGTGCATTACGATCCTCGGTCCGCGCATTTCTGGATGGACCTGGCGGCGGCCTACGAGGAATCGGGCGACGACGCGCGAGCGCGCGAAGCCTACTTGCGGGCCAAAGCGGTGTATCCGGCTTCAGCGGAGGTCGGATTTTACTACGGCAACTTCCTGCTGCGCGAGCAGGCATATCCCGACGCGTATGCGGAGCTGCGCCGCGCGGTCGCGACCGATCCGACTCTGCTACCGCTCGCGATTTCACGAACCTGGCGATCGAGTGAGGACGTCGACGAGCTCCTGAACAACGTGCTGCCGGTGAACCAGCAAGCGTATCTGGAGGCGCTGGATTTTTTTGCTTCGATTCATGAAGTCGAGCCGGGCCTGGCGGTGTGGCAGCGGCTCGTCGCGCTTGGGAAAGGCCTGCCAATACTGCGAATCAATTCCTTTTTCGACGAGCTGATTCGCGAGGATCGCGGCGACGACGCTCGAAGAGTGTGGCACGAGGCGCTCGTTGTGGCCGGTTTGCCTGTCGATGAGCCCGCAAACGGTAATCGGGTGTTCAATGGAAGTTTCAAGCGCGATTTCCTGGACGAAGGGCTCGACTGGCGATGGATCGAACTGCCTGACGCGGAGTTCGAGTTCGATGCCGAACCCGGGCCAAACGGTTCGCGAGCGGTTCGCGTGGATTTCAACGGCGGCACGAATCTAGCGCTGGACGAGCCGAAGCAATATGTGCCGGTCGAGCCCGGCCGCAGCTATCATTTCCACGCATACATGCGGACCGGGGGGATCACGACGGAGAGCGGCGTGCGATTTTCTCTAACCGATCCGAACCACGCAGGCGGGGTGAATCTGCAGACCGTGGATTTCACCGGTTCACGTGCGTGGACCGCTGTGGAGTCTGATCTTACGACCGGGCCCGACACGCATTTCCTGCTCGTGCAGTTGTTCCGCAGTCCGAGCCGTCTTTTCGAGAACAAGCTCGAGGGAACGGTCTGGATTGCGGATGTGTCAGTACTGCCACTCGACAGTCCCGCACGCCCCGCTACACCATGACCTCGCCATGAGAGCACTGCGCATCGGACTGTGCCTTCTGTTCGCTTTCTGCGTGCTGGCATTGGGCGCGGTCGAAGTGTGGTCGATCTCGATCATGGAAATCAGTGCGGCGGCGCTGTGTCTCTGGTGGGCGGTGGTTATCTACCGAAGTCCTGATCCCAAAATCTACTGGAGCCCACTCTACGCACCGGCTTTGGGGCTATGGGCGATCGGAATTTTGCAGCTGCTGCTGCGCGGAACGGCATATCCCTACCTCACGCGCGTGATGTTACTGAAACTTGCGGCGTATTTAGTCGTGTTCTTCCTGCTGGCACAGGCATTCCGCGAGCGCAAGGATTTGCAACGCCTGTCGTGGTTCGTGATGGCGTTCGGCTTCGGGGTATCGCTGCTGGCGATCGTTCAGCACTTCACATCCGGTTCGGAAATTTACTGGCTGAGTGATTTGAAGATCGAGGGCGATCCCTTCGGGCCGTATGTGAATCGCAATCATTTCGCCGGGTTCGTAGAACTGACCGTGCCGACGGGACTGGCGCTCATGGCCTTCCGCGGCCTGAAGCGGGATCTATTTCCGCTCGCTACGTTGCTGACGATTGTTCCCGTCAGCGCTATGATCCTGTCGGCTTCTCGGGCAGGAATCATTGGGTTTGGTCTGGAGATCGTGGTTTTGGTGCTGTTGGCGCGCAGCAGAAAAGCGTGGCGGGGCCAGGGAGCGACCATGGCAGCGATTGTGGCGCTTTTGGCAATCGCGGTGGTGGCGTGGGTGGGCACGAGCCGGGCGTTTGAGAGATTCTCAGGAACGACGATTCACGAAGCGACGCTGGGACGTCGAGCGTCGATGTTTCGCGGGGCGGCCCACATCTTTCTCGACCATCCAATCAAAGGGTGTGGTCTGGGAACGCTCATCGACGTTTTCCCCGCCTATGAAAACGCCTACGACGGCAAGCTGATTGACCACGTCCATGATGATTACATCGAAACTCTGGCGGAAACCGGTCTTCTCGGCGGTATCTGTGGCGCGATTTTCCAGTGGGCCCTCTATCGAGAGGGGCGCAAGAATTTCATCGCCGAGCAGGGGCGCTTTTCGCGCGGGCTGCACGCCGGCGCGATCATGGCCGTGTCTGGGTTGCTTTGGCACAGCTTCGTGGACTTTAACCTGCAAATTCCGGCCAATGCACTGCTGTTCCTGCTGCAGGCATACCTTGTAACGTCGCCGCCAGCTCCTCCGGATGCCGCCGGCTCAAGAGTTCGGCGCCGCGCCGAGAGTCCCACGGTGGCAGCTGCAGGAGTCTGAAACCGCGCAATAAAGTGAGCCAATTATTCCCAAAATGCGGAAACGGTCGGTTTAGCAGTGCGGCATCTCCCCGTTGACACGGTGATTCGGCTAAGCCATAGTTCTTGGGGGTTAATTCTATCAATGATTTTCGCAGTCCGCGGCATCACGGACTGGCTGTTGGCGAAGCCTTTTTGGCTTTTGGCAATCTTGGCGGTCTGCGGTTGGCAATCAGTCTACGGTCAGACGACTGAAACAACGCCGCAACAGACGAACGAAAAGATTCAGCAGCTCGCGACTCTCGCGCGGGCTCATCCGGCGGATTCACCAATCGGAAGTGGCGACCTACTCCACATCGATGTGTTCGATGTTCCCGAGCTATCTCGCGAAGTTCGTGTGGGCGACGCGGGAGACATCAGCTTTCCGCTAATCCCCGGCAAAATCACCGCCGCAGGGTTGACTCCCATCGCACTGGAGGAAATGATCGAGCGCCTGCTGATCGAGAACGGGCTCGTGTCGCATCCGCAAGTCTCAGTATTCGTCAAGGAACAGACCAGCCAACCCGTGTCCGTTGTAGGTGCCGTGCAGCATACAATGGTGTATCAAGTTGTGCGGCCGACTACGATTCTAGAAGTGCTTTCCGCTGCGGGCGGAATCACCGACGATGCCGGGAATGTGATTTTGATCACTCGTCCGGCTCATCCTGCGGGCACACCGACGACGCAGAACGTGAGCGACACGAACGATCCTGACAAAGATCAGCAGATCATCACCATTCGATTGCAGGATTTGCTGGAGTCGGGGGACGCCGTTTACAACGTCCCGGTTTACGGCGGCGACGTGGTGAGCGTCCCGCGCGCGGGCATCGTATACGTGCTGGGATTCGGAGTGGCTCAACCGGGCGGGTATGTCGTGCAAAGCCGAGGCGAGCAGGTGACGGTGCTCAAGGCGCTTGCGTTGGCGCACGGCTTGACGACCTTCGCGAAAGCCGATTCGGCAGTGATTCTGCGCACAAATCCTGCCACTGGAAATAGGGACCAGCTTCCTGTCCACATCAAAGCGATCGAGAACCACAAGGAAGAGGATGTGGCCATGAAGTCCAACGACATCCTCTATATTCCCGACAGCCGTGGATTGAAAGTGCTCGCAAAGACCGGCGAGGCGGCCATCGGTATAGGCTCCGGACTTGCGATTTATCGTGCACCGTAGCTGGCGAGTGAGTGTGCATCTGATTCTGATTGCGGGGTGATTCAATTGGGCCCGATGGAAGACACGTCGAGATTCGCTATTCGCGAGCGCAAGGCAGCGGACTCGCTCGCGGTGATCCCCGCTCCCAGTGTTCTGTCCTGGGATCAGATGCCACGCGAACCACACCTGCTCGATTACTTCATTACTCTGCGAAAGCACCAGTGGCTGATTCTTACGTTTCTCCTTACCGTCGTGACGGTCGTGACGATCGCGTCGTTCAAGATGAAACCGATTTATCAAGCCGCGGCAACGGTTGAGGTAGACAAGGAATCGTCGCAAAACACGCTCCCCTTCCAGGACGAGGCCGCCTATGACGAATACATCGACATGGACAATTATCTGGAGACCCAGACCAAGATTCTGGAAAGTGAAACGCTTGCTTTTCAGACGATCAAGTCGCTCAATCTCGCGCGCAATCCCGAATTTGGCGGGGCTCCCGGCGGACCTGCGTTTGGACAAGGCGCTGGTGCCAAGCGACCGGCGATTCTCGGCGCTTTTCTGGGAAGCCTGAGCGTAAAGCGCGTTCCCAATAGCCGCCTGATCGATGTGCGCTTCGAGGCAGAAGATCCCCAGCTCGCGGCTCAGGTCGTGAACGCGCATGTGCAGAATTACATCGAACAGAATTTTCGCAGCAAATATGACGCCACAACTCAGGCTTCCAACTGGTTGTCTTCCGAGCTTGAGGAACTACGAATCAAGGTTGAGAAGTCCGAAGATGCGCGACTGGCGTACGAGCGTGAGAACCAGATCTGGCAAATCGATGAAAAACAGGACATCACAACTCAAAAGCTCGCGGACCTGAGCAAGGCAGTCACCGAAGCCCAAACCGGATTAGCGGAGAAAGAGGCCCTGTACAGAATGGCTGCTTCGGGAAACGTGGATGCTTTGCCAGCGGCGCGGGAAAACCCTGTGATCCAAGATTTGATCAAGCGCAAGTCCGAGTTGGACAACCAGTACAGCGACGCGGTCACCCAGTTCGGACCGAACTACCCGAAAGTGTTGCGGTTGGCTGCGCAACAAAAAGAGGCGGCTGACGATTTGGCCAACGCGCAAAAAACGATGGTGGAAAGCATTCAGGAGGAATACAGCACCGCTCAAAGCCACGTAGCCATCCTGCAAGCGTCACTCGACAAGCAGAAGGCGGACGCCAACGATCTGGCCGAAAAGCTCGTGCAATATCACATCCTCGAGCACGACGCGGAAGCAAACAAGCAGCTCTACGACGGATTGCTGCAAAAACTGAAAGAAGCGACGATTTCGGTCGGGCTTCGGTCGAGCAATATTCGTGTGGTCGATCCGGCCTTGGTGCCTACGACGCCTTCGCGGCCGCAGAAGTTCCGAAACATCCTGTTGGCGTTTCTTGTGGGAATCGTCGGTGGAATCGGTCTCGCGATATTCCGTGAGTATCTGGACAACACGGTAAAGTCGCCCGACGACATCGAACATCTGACGGGATTGCCCTCTCTCGCCGTAGTGCCGGCGCTGCCGGGCAGTTTGAACGGACATCGCAGCGGGCTCCCATGGCCCGCCCGTCACCCGTCTCCGCCATCCGGCGCGGGCCCGCGCGTCGAACTGCTGTCGTATCTTCAGCCGAAGTCGCAGATTTCCGAAGCGTTTCGTGCACTGCGGACGTCGCTGCTGCTCTCCCAGGCCGAGCATCCACCGCAAGTAATTCTGGTCACGAGCGCGCTACCGCGGGAAGGGAAAACGACTGCGGCCGTGAACCTGGCGGTCACGCTTGCGCAACTGGGAGATCGCACGCTGCTGATGGATTCCGACCTTCGCAAACCCGGCATTCGACGCGCCATGAATCTGACGGTCGGCAAAGATCTGGGATTGAGCTCGTTCCTCGCTGGCGTCTGCACCCTGGAAGAAGCGATCGTGCCCCACCCGACGATCAGTAATCTGGCCGTGCTGACGACCGGCCCTGTGCCGCCGAGCCCGGCTGATCTTTTGTCGTCTCACCGCATGCAGGAGGCGATTGTCGAGGCACGGCGCCGCTTCAAGTTCGTGGTAATCGATTCGCCTCCCATTATGGCGGCGACTGACGCCGTGATTCTTTCCGCTCAGACCGACGGCGTGCTCCTGGTTGTGCGCAGCGGAGAGACGCCGAAGGAAGCGTTCACGCGCAGCAGGGATCTTCTTGCGGCCGTGAAGAGCCGCTTGCTAGGAGTAGTGCTGAATGCTGTGGACTCCAGCGCGCCGGATTACTACTACTCTTATCGCTACTATCCGTATGCATACGGCTACGGATATGGCGAGGACTTGGCCAAGTCGGCACCGTTCCCGTCCGCGCCGGATGATCCGGAAAGTTCTTCGAGCTAGGGGGTAAGTTGCGACATTTAATAACGGGTGGAGCGGGATTCATTGGATCGCACCTATCAGAAGCGCTACTGAAACGTGGCGACGAAGTGTTCGTGCTCGACGATCTCTCGACCGGCAGCGTGGAAAACATCCGCCATCTGAAAACGCAGGAGCGATTTCATTACTTCTTCGATTCGATCACCAACAGACAGCTTCTCGCGGAGCTTGTCGACGAATCGGATGTGGTATTTCATCTGGCGGCGGCCGTGGGCGTCCGCCTGATCGTCGAAAGTCCGGTGCACACGCTGGAAACGAACGTGTACGGCACGCAGTTAGTTCTGGATGCGGCGTCGAAAAAAAAGAAGCTAGTGGTTACGGCTTCGACTTCGGAGGTTTACGGCAAGAGCGACAAGGTGCCGTTCCGCGAAGATGCCGACCTGGTGCTCGGCCCGACGACAATGAGCCGGTGGAGCTACGCCGCTTCGAAAGCGCTCGATGAATTTCTGGCGCTTTCGTACTGGCGGGAACGCAAACTGCCGGTGCTTGTGGTGCGGTTCTTCAATACCGTAGGGCCGCGGCAGATCGGGCGGTACGGGATGGTGCTGCCGAATTTCGTGCGGCAGGCACTCGACCAGAAACCGATCACGATTTTCGGCACGGGTCAGCAATCACGCTGCTTCTGCGATGTTCGCGACACGATCGAGGCCCTGCAACGCCTGCTGGCGACCGACAAAGCGATCGGAGAAGTGGTCAACATCGGCACCGACGAAGAAGTCACCATCGAGCAGTTGGCACAGGTGGTGAAGCAGCGCACCAAGAGCGAATCGTCGATCACACACATCCCCTACGACCAGGCGTACGAGCCTGGGTTTGAAGACATGCTGCGCCGCGTTCCGTCGCTCGAAAAGCTCCAGAAGCTGACGGGTTTCCGACCAGGAACGCCGCTCACGGAGATCGTCGATCGCGTGGTCGCTCACTTCCGGAAAGGGCCTGACGTTGGAATGCCCTCGACGGCGGGTCGGATGCCTTCGGCGGCCGCGTCCGTCTAGAGCGGATTCCGCAACTAGCGGCGGGAGTGCGGCTAATCGCGCAGGATGCGGATGGAAGTCCCTGTTTTTTCGTTGAGGTGGGTCCGCTGCATGCGCCATCCAGCCCGATTGCAGAAGCGCCACCCGTCGCGGCACGAATAGCATTCTTTTGCCTGTTAGCAATTCCGAAAAATACAGCGTCGCGGCAAAGCGTGCCCGATTGCGAAATTTAGGTTAACATCGATTTCAAGCCGTGTACCTGTCCAACGACCTCGATCGATGACGGAAGACACGACGAGCGCCATGCCGATCCATCACAGAGAACAGTTGGTGTCGCCGCGAACAGCCAATCCAGCTGGGGTTGCCGGCGGGCCGCTGGACAAGAAATCGACGAGCGCATCTCTGTCTGTGATCGTGCCCGTGTACAACGAGCAATTCCTGGTCGAGACAAGCTTGGAGCGCCTCGAGGTCCTGGGCGAATCGTCTCTGCTGGAACGGATTCAGGTGATCGTTGTGGACGACGCGTCGTCGGACGGCACGCCTGCAGCGCTGGGGCGTTTTCGCGAGTCGCGCGAATCCCAGAGCAATCCGAAGTTTTCATGGTTGTTCTTGCGCCACGATAAGAATACCGGGAAAGGTGCGGGCATCCGTACCGGGCTGGTGCATGTCGATACGGATCTGGTGGTGATTCACGATGCCGACCTTGAGTATCACCCAGCCGACCTGCTGAAAATGGTCGAGGTGTTTCTGTACGAGGATGCTGATGCCGTTTTCGGCTCCCGTTTCCTGGCGGGCGGGTATAAACGCGCGATTTTCTTTCGTCATGCGCTCGGCAACAAATTACTGACATTCTTGTGTGACTTCGTCTGCGACCTCAATCTTACCGACATGGAAACCTGCTACAAGATGGTGAGGTCGAGGCTGCTCAAGAGTATTCCGCTCGAAAGTTCCACCTTCGACGTCGAGCCCGAGCTCGCCATCAAGCTGGCCAAACGAGGTGCCCGGATTTTCGAAGTCCCCATTAACTATTCGGGCCGGACCTACGGTGAGGGGAAAAAGATCACCTGGAGAGATGGTGTCCGCGCCCTGTGGGCTATCGCTAAGTACGCGCTCACGGACCGCATTTTCGCCGAGGATGAAAGCGGCGGCGAAATACTCGAGCGGCTGAACCGTGCTCCGCGATTCACGGGCTGGATGGCGGATGTCGTGCGGCCATTTGTGGGGCAGCGAGTACTCGAGATCGGCGCAGGGACCGGCAACATGTCCGTTCACCTGATGCCGCGGGAAGCATATTGGGCAACGGACGTAAACGCCCACTATTTGGATTACCTCCTGACACTGCGCGCAACCCGCCCTTATATGCGGGTGGCGCACACGAACGCGATGGAGCGGGGATCGTACCCTCGGGAGCAGTCTTTCGATACGGTCGTTTGCCTGAACGTGATTGAGCACGTCGAGGATGACCTGCAGGCGCTTCGAAATATCCGGGACTCGCTTGAGGAGGGCGGCCGTGCCATTATTCTGGTGCCCTGCGGCCCCGGCCTTTATGGCGCCTTGGACGAAGTGCTGGGGCATTTCCGCCGCTACACGAACGAGCGGTTGGTTAGCGTGGCAGAGGAGGCAGGCTTCCACGTGGAGCAGGTCCTGAAATTCAATCGCCCCGGGGTCCCAGCCTGGTGGCTAAATGGCCGGATCCTGCATCGAAGAACCTTTGGCCTAGGTCAGATACGCATGCTGAATTTGCTGACGCCGCTGTTTCGATTGATAGATTCGTGGCTTCCGCTTCCGCCGCTTTCCCTCATCGCGATACTACGCAAGGAGTCTGGGGCGGCGCCGGGGAATTCGCCAAATCCTGCGGCATTGTGACCTCAATGGCTGAAGCCAAGATGCTTCACCACACAGACCGGTCTGAGCGCCGGTTGAGGAAGCGGAACACGATTGCGTAGCCTTTCGAAATACGAAGTCCTGCTCGTCATTTTATTCATTGTGAGCCTTCCTCTCAGTAACCCGTGGGTTCGCGGAGACGGCGTGGGCTACTATGCCTTCGCGCGTTCGCTTCTGATCGAACACCGCCTCGATTTCACGAAAGACTGGCAGGCGGCCAATACCAGCTTCCGAATGGGCCGGCTTGGCGAAGGAGGGAACCCCAGGCCGGCCGAATATACTGTTACGGGGCTCATCGACAATCATTTCGCGGTGGGCCCGGCGATTCTATGGTCCCCCTTTCTGATCGTGACGCATGTAGCCGTATTGTCGTATGACGGCCTGGGCGGCAAAACTCCGGCGGACGGCTACTCGAGACCTTATCGGGTGGCGATGGCCTTCGGGACAGCGCTGTACGGTTTTCTCGCGCTGCTCATTGCGTTTGCGATAGCGCGGCGATACGTTTCCGAGCTTTCCGCGTTTCTGGCCACCTTGGGAATTTGGTTCGCGAGTTCGCTGCCGGTTTATATGTATTTCAACCCGTCGTGGTCGCATGCACATTCCGCGTTCATGGTGGGGCTGTTCCTTTTGTACTGGATGCGGACACGGCCGGCGCGTACATCGTCGCAGTGGGTCATCCTGGGCGCGATCGGCGGATTGATGATGGATGTCTATTATCTGACCGCGATTTTGCTGCTGATGCCTCTTTTGGAGTCGCTGGCGGAATACCGTTTAAGTCTGCGGGGCGCGGGGCTCGAGCCGGTGGGACGCCTGTTTATGAAAAATGTCGCTTTTGCCGCAACTTTGTTCGTGGCTTTCACCCCGACGTTGGTCACCAAAAAACTGATCTACGGCGGATACTTGCGACTCGGATACCGAGAGGCATGGTATTGGAATTCGCCTGCATTTTTCAAAGTGGCGTTTTCCTCCGACCATGGGCTGTTCAGTTGGACGCCGATTTTGATTCTGGTGGTTGCGGGCCTGTGGCTTCTGCGGCGACACGATCGCGTCCTTTCGGCCTATCTGCTCGCCGTTTTCGTGCTCTATTGGTACGCCCTGGGCTGCTACCAGAATTGGGACGGGCTTTCGTCATTCGGAAACAGATTCTTCGTATCGCTCACCTCGATTTTCGTGCTCGGACTCGCGGCGTTCTTCGACTGGCTAGGTCAACTATGGAGCGAGCGGAGCGCAGCATTTGTGTCCGCGGGCGCTACCGCGCTGCTTGCTCTATGGAATCTGGGGCTGATATTTCAGTGGGGGACGCATTTGATTCCCGCGCGCGGCCCTATTTCCTGGCGCGAGGCGGCATATAATCAGTACGCAGTCGTTCCCAGCGAAGCGGCGCACATGATGAAGAGATACGTCGTGCACCGCGGACAGATGATGGATCAGATTGAGCAGGACGACGTGAGGCAGCTCAAGTCTCGCGACCAAAGAGGAACGCAGTGAACAGCGCGGTTACGACGGCCGACTCCGACATCCTTGAAAAACCGCACGTACTGCGCATCACTCCGCCGAGCCGCTGGTGGGCCATCCCGCTCGGCGAATTGTGGGCATACCGGGAACTGCTTTATTTCTTCGTGTGGCGGGACATCAAGATCCGCTACAAGCAAACGGCAATCGGCGCGGCATGGGCCGTGCTTCAGCCGTTTCTGACCATGCTCGTCTTCAGCCTTTTTTTCGGGAGGTTGGCCCACATACCGTCGGATGGAATGCCGTATCCGATCTTCTTTTACAGCGCCCTGCTGCCCTGGATGTATTTCGCAGCGGCGCTGCAGAATGCAACGAACACAATCGTCGAGAACCAGCGGCTGATCACGAAAGTCTATTTTCCGAGGCTGATGCTGCCGCTTTCAGCGGTTCTTTCCGGCTTGGTTGATTTTGGAATTTCGTTTCTGATGTTCTTCGCAATGATGCTTTACTACGGCATTCGGCCGGGAGCGGCGGTGCTGTGGCTGCCGATCTTTTTGTTGCTCGCGATTCTGACTGCGCTCGGCGTAGGGCTGTGGCTTTCGGCGCTGAATGCGATCTATCGCGACGTCCGCTACGTGTTGCCGTTTTTGGTGCAATTCTGGATGTTCGCTTCGCCGGTGGTGTACGCGAGTTCGCTGGTGCCGGAAAAATGGCGCTGGCTTTACGGCCTGAATCCAATGGCGGGTGTGATCGAGGGGTTTCGCTGGTCGCTCACCGGGCATGGTGAGCCACTAGGCCGTATGTTCGTGGTTTCCGTTTTGGTTGTGATCGTAGTCTTCCTTAGCGGCATTGGATATTTCCAGAAAATGGAAACGACCGTAGCCGATGTCGTGTAAGCGCCACAGGGATTAGAGAATGGCCGAGACGGTAATCCACGCTGAAGGGCTTGGCAAACGCTATCGCATCGGCCAGCGCGAGCGCTACCGTGCATTGCGCGATGTGCTTGCCCGCGCCTTCACGGCGCCATTTCGCCGCGGACTGGGGCGCCCCACGCGCGACTACCTCTGGGCGTTGCGCGAGGTGTCTTTTGATGTTCGGCGAGGCGAGGTGGTCGGTCTCATCGGGCGAAATGGCGCAGGCAAGACGACGCTCTTGAAAATCCTTTCGCGCATCACCCGCCCGACCACCGGGTTCGCTGAGATCCGCGGCCGCGTCGGGAGCCTTCTCGAAGTCGGCACGGGCTTTCATCCCGAGCTCACGGGCCGCGAAAACATATATCTGAGCGGCGCCATTCTTGGAATGAGCAAGCGCGAGATCAGCCAAAAATACGACGCGATCGTCGCATTCGCCGATGTCCAGCGCTTTATTGAAACGCCGCTCAAGCATTTCAGCACTGGGATGCAGATGCGATTG